>JAEEGL012060890.1_pt1 | contig 10754 bp, 6 predicted proteins | sample 9134231 | NCBI WGS metagenome assembly JAEEGL01 (sample SAMN16246548, study PRJNA631951) | gut metagenome | biome: gut microbiome; feature: rumen; material: fiber-attached | host: Bos | place: Iran: Karaj | collected 2018-10
CTCCTGGACGAGGCGCTGCAGGACGTCGGTGATCTTCTGGAGCGGGAGGACGCGCTGGACCTCCTTGACCAGCTCGGGCGCCTCCTTCTCCATGTGGTCGAAGAGGAGCCTCGTCTCCTGGAGCGACAGGAACTCGTGCGCATAGCGCCTGAGGACGCCGGAGAGGTGGTAGGAGAGGACTCCGCCCAGGTCGAGCGAGCGGACGCCCGATTCGTCGAGCTTCGCCTTGTCCTCGTCCTTCACCCAGCATGTCTCGTAGCCCGCGAGGAACGGCTTGCCGCCCTCGAACGCGACGCCCGTCGCGGAAAGGTTCTCCGGCGACTCGAGCGCGAATACGAAGCCCTTGCGCAGCACCCCCTCGGAGACCGGCACTTCGTTGACGAGTAGGCGGTACCGCCCGTCCTTGAGCGCGGGATTGAGCGAGAGGTTGATGCCGGGGAACGGCACGCCGAGGTCGTGGTAGAGCGCGCGGCGGATGGACATGATCTGGTCGTTCAGCGTCTCGTAGGAGAGCGCGCCGCGGATGTCCGCGTCGATATCGACCGTGAGCGGCGTCACCATCGAGAAGTCGTCCCCGTCCTTCCTCTTCGGACGCGGGGCCTTGCCTTCCGACGGCGCGGCCGCCGCAAGAGGGTCCTCGTCCTTCGCGGCGCGGGCCGCCGCGATCCTGGACTTCAGGACGAGGCTGTAGCCGACTGCGGCGACGAAGAGCGCGAGCCCGAATATCTGGACCTTCGGGAAGCCGGGTATGAGGCCGATGGCGACGAGCATCACCGCGCCGAGGAGAATTGCCTTGGGCTGGGCGAAGAACTGGTTTATGATGTCCTGCCCCAGCGGCTTGTTGTCCACGTCGCCGACGCGCGTGACGATGACGCCGGACGTGATCGAGACGAGCAGCGCCGGGATCTGCGAGACGAGCCCGTCGCCGATCGTCAGGATGCCGTACTTGGTGACCGCCCAGCCGACGTCCTTGCCGTTCATGAACACGCCGATGCAGATGCCGCCGACGATGTTGATCGCCGTCATTATGAGGCCCGCGATGGCGTCGCCCTTCACGAACTTCATCGCGCCGTCCATCGCGCCGTAGAGCTGGCTCTCCTGGCCGAGCTCGGCGCGCCTGGCGCGCGCCGTCTCGAGGTCAATCGCGCCGGCGCGCATGTCGGCGTCGATCGACATCTGCTTTCCGGGCATGGCGTCGAGCGTGAACCTCGCCGCGACCTCCGAGACGCGCTCCGCGCCCTTGGCGATCACGACGAACTGGACGATCGTGATGATGAGGAAGATCACGGCGCCTACGACGAAGTTGCCGCCCACAACGAAGTTGCCGAACGTGTTGATGATCGTTCCCGCCGCGTTGGGGTCCTGCGCGCCGTGGAGCAGGATGCAGCGGGTGGTCGTCACGTTGAGCGCGAGGCGGAACAGCGTGGTGAAGAGCAGCATGGACGGAAACGTGGAGAACGCAAGCGCCCGGGGGAGGTAGAGCGACAGCATCAGCAGCACGGTGGAGATGCAGATGTTCACCGCAATCAGAAGGTCCACCACCGGCGACGGCAGCGGGATGATCAGCAGGCCGATAATGCACACCACCAGGACGGCGAGCACAAGGTCGCCGAACTTGGTGAACACGTTTGTGACTTTATCGAACATTTACTTCCCTCTCCGCCTTTTCATCAGCTTTCCAGCAGCGACGCGCGGTACATGTCGAGGAGGTCCGTGTCCTCGAGCAGCGCGTCCAGTTCGTCGGCGGCGCGCATCGCGGACGCGCCCTTTCCCCCGCGCAGGTTGCGGATGGCCTTCTGCGCCGCGGCCCGGAATCCGTTCGCCGTCCTCAGCGCGAGCGAATTGCCCGCCGCCGCGAGCTGGCCCAGTATCAGCCCGGCCACCGTGGGGTCCTTCGGGAAGACCGCCGCCAGCGCCTCCGAGACCGTCGTGGAGCCCGGCAGTATCGAGCCCTGGGTCTGGCCCTGGGTCTGGCCTGCGGGCACCTCGTTGTACTCCGCCATCGAGATGCCGGTGTTGAAGCTAACGCCGTGTGTTGTGCGCTCTACAGTCATGCCGCCGCCCTTCCGAGCCTGATGGCCATCTCCCACGTCGCCCTGAACGCTCCCTCTATCGCCGAGACGCTCACCTGCCGCTCGTCGATCCTGGTGGAGTACGTCGCCTCGCCCGACTTCGAAAGGTACGCTGTGCGCACCAGGTGCTGGAGTCCGACGTGCACCGACGGGTGCGCGTCCATGAGCATGCGCTTCAGGTTCTCCGCCGTTGGCGCGATCGGGACGCGCACCGACACAATCAGCGACTCGGCGGCGTACTCGAGCATGAGCGACAGCCCGTTCTCGAAGCGCACTCCGGCCGCGCCGCGCTCGTTCATCTCGAACGCCTTCAGCCCGAGCTGCCTTCCGAAGGCGCGCACAGTGTTGTTCAGCCAGTCTGGTGTCATGCCGCGCTCTCCTTGTCCTTTTCGCGCTTCTCCTCCTCTTCCTCCTGAAGCACGAGCCCGTCCAGATGCTCCTGTCCGGCGTCCACAAGCCTTGCCCTCGACTCCTCGTCCTTGAACAGCCTCGACGACAGCTGGCGGAACAGCCCCACGAGCCCCGTGCAGAAGTAGAGCTGCGCGAGAAGCGGGTTCACTCCGCAGGAGGCGATGAAGGACGCTATGTTCTGCGCACCGACGAACGGCATCTCGGTGAAGTCCATTATGCGGCCCGTCATGGCCTCGCCGTCCATCTGGCACTTCACGCCGAACACGCTCTGCATCTTCCCGGCGAGCTGGTCGGCCTTCTCCATGACCGTGGTGAGCACGTTCACGCACTGCAGGTCCTCGAGTATGCGGTGCAGCTCCTCGACGCTCTTGGTGGGCGACGCGCTCGCGAGGTCCACCCCGCAGCCGCGTATCAGGAAGTCCACCGACTCCCCCATCCGCCCTGCCCCGCGCGCGGCGAGCAGCGACTTGAAGCAGTCCTGCGGGCTCTTGAACCCGAGCACCTCGCTGCGGTAGAGGTCGCGCAGGTCCCTCATCTCCGACGCGTCCTTCGCCTGCGCGTTGATCTGCTCGGCGAGGTTGATGCCCGCGCGTATCTCCGGCCCGTGGGCCTCGGTGAGCTGACGCTTCGCGGCCGCCAGCAGGGCCTTCAGCTCCGCGTCGCCCTCGCCCAGGGCCTTCTCGAGGACCTCGATCATCGCGAACTGGTGCGACGGGTCGGAGCTGCCCTCTCCGAGCTTGGCCAGGAACTGCTTCACGTCCGGCATCTGGCCGTTGGACTGCATCTGCCTGAGGCCGCGGAGCATGCGCTCCATGAACTCGCCGCCGGGCATGTCCGGCAGGACCTTCTGCCATGTCTCCACCGCCGTGAGGTACGCGCTGCGCGGCCCGTGCATCTCGCCGAGCTTGCGCTCGCCCGCCGTCTTCATCTCCTTCTCCTCGAACTGGAAGGAAAGCTCCTCCATCGAGTCCACGAGGTCGGCCATCGGGTCCTCGACCACCTGCAGCGTATAGCCCATAGCCTGGCCGCTCTCCACGGCGGCCTTGTTCACCTGGTGCGCAGAAAACGCCGCGTTCTGCAGGGCATCAAGACGCCCTGCATTCAGCATTATGTTGCGCATCATGTCGGCTGTGTTTACCATCGTGCCAGTTCCGTCAGGCTATGATCATCCTCGCCCTCTGCCTTCTGTCCGGCGGCGGGCAGCCGCCCTCGAACCAGATGGTCGCGGGGCCGTGGAAAGTGTATGCGAGGTTCTTCGGGGCGCGCGGGAGTATCACGTCCAGCACCGAGAGCTTCGGGCAGAACCCGGACGGCGCGTTGCCGATCCACGCCACCACGGACTCGGGGCGCACCGTGAGCGTGCCGCCCTCCTCGAGCGCGACCCTCGTGACGCGGCTCTTCGTCGCCGCCATCGCCCATCCGCCCTTGAACTCCGTCACGGGCGTGGACCGCTGGAAGCTGAACGGTATCAGCTTGACGGCCTTCGCGCCGCTGCGCGCCGCCAGCGGGGCTATGAGGAGCTTCGCGGACACGAGGTGGAGGGGCTCGTCGGGCAGCGCGTCGAGGCGTGTCAGGAACGGCGCGTCGGACGAGGAGCAGTACATCACGCCGTCGGACGTCACGGAGCGCACAAGGGCGCGGTCGGGAACGATGAAGCCCCTCAGGGTCTTCACCGTCACCTTTCCGGTGTACGCCGCGGGCTGCGCCCGGCCAGTAAGCCAGTCGCCCGCCTCGGCTTTCGCCCATCCGCTGTCAACCTTGACTTCCATCTCGGACTAGTCCCTTCACCTTCCGCCTTCCGCGTCGTACTCGGCCTTGAGCTCCTTGAGGTTCTCGTCCCAGGCCTTCTTGTCCTCCTTCAGGACTTCCTTTGCGCGCTTGTGCTCGAGTGCGCGCACCTTGCGGTCGCGCTCTATCTCCGCCTTGCGGCGCTCGAGCATCTCCTCCACGTGCTGGCGGCGGCGCGCCCTGCGCTCCTCGTTCTCGCGCTCGCGCAGCTCGCGCTCGTCGTCCGTCTGCTCTATGTCCTCCTCGATGTCCTCAACGCCGCTGATGTCGCGGTGCATCGTGGCCTGGACGCGGGCGAGGTTCTCCGTGTCGATGTCCAGGATGCGCGGCGTGAGGATGAACATCCGCTGGACCGTCTGCTTGGACTTGGACGCGCCGCCGAAGATCCACCCGATCCACGGGATGTCGCGCAGGTACGGAATGCCCCACCCCGCCTTCTCCTCGATGTCGCGCATGTAGCCGGCAAGCAGAATGGAGTCGCCTTCGTATATCGCGGCCTGCGTGGTCAGCGTCGACGTGCGCGCCATGGGCATCGCGTCCACCGAAACGGACTCGAACCCGCCGTCCTTGAGCATTATCGTCACCCACACCTGGTCGGCCACGTTGGTGACCTGCGAAGGCACGATGCGCGGCTTGAGCTGCATGCGCGTTCCCGCGGAGACCTGCTCGAGCGACGCGACGTTCTCGCCTATCACGCGCGCGTGGTAGCTCTGCTCGTCGCTTATCTCCGCCGCAAGGTTGTTGAGCGTGACAAGCGAAGTGCGCGATATCGAGCGCGCCTTGTTCTTCTCGCGGAGCGCGGTGAGCGACGCGCTCACGTGGATGTGGTCGCCAAGGTAGGAGATCGCGCCGGAAAGCCCCTTGCCCACGAGGTCCTCCGTGCTGAAGAGGTTGTCGACGTTCTGCCCCGCCGCCGCCTTGATCTCGGAGTGCGCGCCGGACGCCTTTATCGAGAGCTGCCAGTCCAGCGCGTCGCCCTTCGTCATCTCCAGCACCGTTATGCCGACCTCCACGAGCTTCTGCGGCTTGTCGAGGTCCTTGATGATCTTCTCGTACATGGGCATGCGCGTGGCGATGTCCCGGATGATGACCGCGTTCAGCCGGTTCTCCGCGCGTATGACGGGCTGGAACTCCGACGCCATCATGTCGTCCAGGCGGGCCTGCGCGCTGTCTTCCCTGTTCGTCGCCGAGCCGTCGCGCGACTTGTTGCCGCGGGACGCCGCCATGAGGTCCTCGAGGATGCTCGCGACGCCGCGTATCTGCAGCGACGACTCGGAGGACGCCACGTTGAACGACACGTTGTCGGCCCATGTGTGCACCAGCGGGAAGATGCGCGTCTCGACCTCGTTGAACGTGCGCTGCTCGCGGAGCTTGTCGGCCTTGGCAATCATCTCCGCGACCAGCTGGACGTACCTCGGCGGACCCGACACCATTATGAGTTCGTCCTCCGACGCCGTCTTGAGCGGGAACCGGTCGTCTTCAACGCCGAGCTCGCGAAGCATGGCCTGCACCTCGCCGGCCTTCATGTACCTGAGGTCTATCAGCGTGGAGAGCATCTCCCTCGCGCCGGTTACGTAGATCGCCGCGCCGTCGTAGTACCACGTGAGGTTGTGCACGGTCGCCATGCGGTCGAGGAACTCCGTAGCAGGAACGTCCTTGAAGTTGCCGGAGAACGTGCCCGCAACGGCGTCGGACATTATCACCGGTATGCCTTCGGCGACGCCGAAGGTGTCGAATGCCTCCCTGAGGGGCATGGTCCTCGCCGTAAGCGTGTACTTCTCGACGCGCCATGGTATCGAGTTGGTCGCAGCCCGGGCGGTTCCCCGCGGAACCACCACAAGCACGGCCAAAGCCGCCATCGCCAAAAATCTTTTCATCATGACGTCCTTTCCGTCCTAAGGCCTTATCATCATCTCCGGCACGAATTCCCTCGAGGCGCTTTCCTCGTTCGCCCGCGCGCGCCACCAGTCGCAGGACGCGCAGAAAACCTCAAACACGCGCCTCAGCTGGTCGTCCGACGCACCAGTTGAAACGCCCTGCCACAACATCAAGCCCTCCGCCTCCGGATCCCACGAAAGGACCGCATCCTCGCGCAGCATCCTACCGGCCGCATACCCCGCGAGACGCTGCAGCCCCGCATCGTCAAACGTCCCAAGCGCGCAGGACAGGATCAGCCTCCCCTCGTCCTCGCGCACCTCCATTTTCCAGTCGTCGACGACAAGCTGCAAAACACCGCCTTCCGACGATACTTCGTCGGATGGATAGCCTATCGCGGCAACCAATCTGTCAAACGGCTTCAATTTATTTCATGCGCTTCATGTGTACACTAAACCGTCGAGTTTAATTATACCAAAGTTCGGTTATTTTAGACAACTGCAAAACTTCGGGTCTTTTTGCAAAAAAGCAGCACTTTCCAAAACAGGAAAGCGCTGCCGTTTTTGCGCTGTGAAGGCAATGCTACGGCATCTCCACCGTCACGCGGAAGAAGTGGTACACCCCTCCGGTGATTTCCTCTGCCGTCAGCGGCTTGTCGGACCACACGTCCGAAAGCTCGCGCTTGCCCCAGACCTTGTACACGCGGCGCGTCTTGCCGTCCGCGTTGAGGTCCGGCACCCAGCCCACGTAGACGATGTCCTCCTCGATGGAGATCGTCGCGTACAGGACGTCGTCCAGATCCGTCGGGTCGGTTCCGGCGACGAACTCGTCGAGGAGCGTAAGGCGACTTCCATCCGCGCTCACCTTCCCGGTTTCGTTCGTCATCGCGCGCAGGTAGTCCCCAGCCGCCGCTGTCGCAGGGTCGACCCCTCCGTACGTCTCCATGAACGCCACGAAGTCCTCGTCGTATGCGGCGCGCTCCTCCTGCAGCGCCTTCTCGTCGTCGCTTGCGGACGCGTCCTTCGCCCACTCCGCGCGGTCGAGGTACCCTGACGCGCCGTTCGACGCGACGAACGAGACCTTGACGATTCCCGAGCCGAACGCGACCGAGGCCTCGCTCCAGTCCGCAGCGCCGCACGCAAGCGCCGCCACGCCGTTGGTCATCACCGCGTATGCGCCTCCCGAGCCGGACTTCCTCCACCGGAACGACAGGACGCCCGGCCCTACGACGACCGTCTCCGCCACGGACTCGCCGCCGGCGGACGACACGGCGTAGTCGCCGCCGTACGGAGCGTCGCCCGTCTGCGCGAGCCAAGGCGCCGCGGCGGAAGTCGTCCACCTGAGCTCTGGCGCAAGCTCGTCCGTGTCGAGAGCCTCCTCGAGCGTGTGGAACGGCAGCGCCTCGAACGCGAACACGAACGCCTTGTTCACGGAAGCACGCCTCACGTCCAGCGAACCGTCGGCATAGCCTGTCACGAGGTCGTCAAGCCCGTCTCCATCGACGTCTATCGCAACAGGACGCGTCCGCTCGTAGAGGTTCGTGCTCGCAGTCGCCGCGACCGTGAGCGGCCGCGAGGAGTCCCACCGCCCTTCGCCGTCGCCGACGTAGAGCGCAAGCCCGCCTTTGCCGCGGCCCGCCACCATGACGGGACGTCCCTCGTGCGTCCAGCCCGCGCTGAACGCCGCCGCGCTGCGGACAGGCTCCGCTGTGTCCACTGCGAGGTCTCCGCCGGAGAGGTCCTTGAGCGGAGCGCCGTCGAGCCGCAGCAGCTTTCCGTCGTCGCCGCCTATGACGAGCGCGCCGTCCCAGACGGACAGCACCGCCCTTCCGCGTCCCGCGTTCACGCCGGAGAGGAGCGAGCCGTTCCTGTAGATGCCGCCGTCGTAGGTGCCGTAGTACACGTCCCCGCCGATCTTCGCGACCGAGACGCCGAGGCAGAAGTTCGCCGCGACGCCCTGGACCACGCATGCGCCCTTCGCGCCGTCGAAGCCGTAGTAGTACGCCTCGCCGGACCCGTTCTTCTTGACGCCGACGGCGAGCTGCCCGCCGAAGTTCGCGGGCGCGGCGAATTCGCCGTCTGCCTTGAACAGCGCCTCCGCCTTCGAGAAGCGGATGAACGAGTCGACGTCGGAATTGCCGGCGAGCGGGTTCCCGGCGTTGTCGGACAGAAGCCCGGCGTCGAAGAGGAAGCGCATGCGCGCGACGGGAAGCGCCCTTTCGCTCCGCGTCCACACGATGGCGTTCTCTCCTGAGCGCCACCTGAACTGGGCGGAGGCGAGCGCAACCTCGCCTGTGGCCGAGCCTCCCGCGCCGATGAGCTGCAGCCTGATTGCGCGGCCGAGCCATCCGGCCGACTTGAGCGAGCTGAAGTTGACCGGCTCGGAGAACACGAACTTAACCTGCGACGCGCCGTTGCTCGCGACCGACACCGAACCGTCGCGACCGTACATCTCCGCACCGTCGAAGAGTATCCTGACGAGCTCGGGCGGAGTGGTGTCCGGCGGCGTGTAGTGCCAGGAAATGCTGGCGCCCTCCTCGTCGAACTCGCCGCGGAGTCCGGACGACAGCTTCTCGACGCGCGAGACGTCGAACGTTACCGTGTACAGCCCGCCGGACGCCGTGAGCGCGTCGATTCCGGACACGGTCCAGACGAGGTTCGACTCGTCGGGCACGACCGTCAGCGCGCCCGCCGGGACGTCGACGACGCCGCGCGCGCCGTGGCGGATCGAGAAGCACTCCGCCGTGACGTTCGTGACCGGCTCGGAGAAGACGAGCGCGACGTCGTTCGTGAGCCTGCCCTCGCCCTCCTCGGGGAATCCGGCGAACTCGAACGAAAGCGGGATCGCGTCCACGAAGAACTCCTTCTCGCTGTCGGACGCCTTGCCGCTCGTGTTGGCGCAGCGGACGACCAGCGTGCCGCGTCCGATCGGAAGCACAGCCTGCTTCTCGAACGCCGCCTCGCCGTCCGGGTAGAACGTATCGACGAGCACGCTCTCGCCGCCCGCCGCGTCGCGCGCGAGAATCTGGACGGAATAGGCGTCGGCGGGAATCGAGCCCGTGACAGTCACGCTGCGCTGCCACGTCACGCCGTCAGTCGCGTTCGTGCCCCAGTCCGGCGAGAACGCAAGGTCTGCGATGGCGGCCGGCGGCTCGGAGCTGTAGCTCCACTCGCTCGTCGCGGCCAGGCCTACGCCGGGATTGCCGCTAACGTCGCGCACCTGCGAGACGTCGAACGAGAGCGCGTAAGTTCCGTCGTCCATAAGCGCGGAGTCGAGTCCGGAGACCGTCCAGACGGTGTCGGAGACCTGCGTCAGCTTCGCGGAGGCAGGAAGCGACACAGGCGAGCCGTTGCGCACAAGCGCGAGCGCGGAGGCCGTGACGGTCGAAGCCTGGACGGGCTTCGAGAATGTCAGGGTCCACCTGCGCGAGCCGAACACCTCGCCGTCGTCGGACAGCTCGGCGGTCGGCGCGTCCGCGTCGATAGTCACAGTCGAGGTGAACTTCGCAACGCCCACGACGCCGGCCGCGTTCCGGATCTGCGCCGCGTCGATCTCGATCGTGTGGTCGTTCGGCCCGCGGCGCTTGGCGATCGCGGCGTCAAGCCCCGTCACGCGGAAGCTCGTGTTCGCCTTGTTCAGCGCGGTGACGACCACCTCGTCGCCGACGGCAATGCCGTCGACCTTGATCGCCGTGTAGGTGAAGCTCTCGGGGTCGATCGCGGACGCGAACTGCACCGTCACGTTCGCGACGCTGTTCACGGTCGTGCCGTCGAGCCAGCCGCGGATCGAGACTACCGCCGGCTTGTCGATCACGTAGTACGTCCAGCCGATCTGCTGTCCCTCGGACCTGCCGAGCGTGCCGGAGAGCGAGGTCACGCCAGACGAGAACGCCTGCACGATGAAGCGTCCCTCGCTCGCCGCGAAGCCGCGGTTCAGCGCGATCTCGTAGCGCGCGCCCGAGTCGTCAGCCGGCGTGATGGACGCTATTACTCCGTTCGTCAGCGCGCCCTGCCACCACACGGCGACGTCGTCCGCAGTAAACGTGGCGGCGTCGATCGCCTTCGTGAACGCGACGACCACGCTTTCGACGGGATTCGTGACGAGCGCGTCCGGGACGACGCCCTCGAAGCCCGACACGGCAGGCGCGTCGGTCGGCTTGGCCTTGAGCGTGACGACGTACGACTTCGCGCCGGCGGACGCCGCGACGTCGAAGAGGTGGAGGAAAGTCTCGACCTTCGGGTCCGCGCCGTCCACGAACGTGCGGTCCGTTATCCAGGCGTTGCGGACGGGAAGCTCCACACCCGCCCTTTCAAGGCCGACGACCTCGTACTCCTCCGCGCCGGGCAATGCGACCTTTGCGTAGAACGGACCGCTGCCGGGAAGCGTCGCCGTGACGGTTATCGCGCAAGTCGCGCCGCGCGCAGAGTCGGATGTGGACGCCGTTGCGTCGCTCCTCACGTCCAGCACCTCGCCGTCGGCCCGGTAGAGCCTGTCGGGGTTGCCGTAACGCGAAGCGTCGGCCGTCAGGAACGCCGGAAGGTCGTCGCCGACATCGACGGAGCGGATGAGCGGATGGACGTCGACCTCGCGGATGAGCGACGTGTCGAC
>JAEEGL012404627.1_pt1 | contig 10754 bp, 8 predicted proteins | sample 9134231 | NCBI WGS metagenome assembly JAEEGL01 (sample SAMN16246548, study PRJNA631951) | gut metagenome | biome: gut microbiome; feature: rumen; material: fiber-attached | host: Bos | place: Iran: Karaj | collected 2018-10
ATCGGTAAAATACTTTGATAGTTTGAAATTAATGCAACAAAGTAATTTATTATTACTAGTAGATGCAAATTTATCTAGTGTTATAGACAAGAATATATTCTTTGCTGCAAAAATTGCAGATTATATTGGAGCTAAAAGAAAAATATTAGGTATTACAATGATTAATGGTAGTAGTGCTGATATTTTTAGAGAATATAACGCTTTATGTGTAGAAAACTGTGTTGATGAGATTTATAATTATTTATATTTAATTATTTATCAAAACTATAGTATTGACTTAAATTTTGAATATAGAGAAAAATTTAATGCTAAGGAAGTTGCTAAAGAATTTGATAAATATGTTGAAAAAATGAAATAATAATATTTTATAAACAGTAAAGGAGTTTAAAATGAAAACAAAGAATTTAATAATAGGTGCTGGTATTTCTGGTTTAACATTTGCTAATTATACTGATGATTATTTAATCGTTGAAAAGGATAGCGAAGTAGGTGGATATTGTAAAACAACTAAAAGGAATGGATATGTATGGGATTATGCAGGGCATTTCTTTCACTTTAAAACAGATGATTTTAAGAAAAAGTTTTTAGATGTTATACCAAAAGATGAAATAGTTACTCAAGAAAAAAACACAAAAATATTTTATAACAATGCCTTAGTAGACTATCCATTTCAAATGAATATACATGAATTAGAAAAACAAGAATTTATTGATTGTTTATATGATTTATTTAATAAAGAAGAAAAGGACAATTATAATAATTTCTTAGATATGCTATATGGAAAATTTGGAGCATCAATTGTTGAAAAGTTTTTAAAACCATATAATGAAAAATTGTATGCAATTGATTTAACAAAATTGGATGTAGATGCTATGGGAAGATTTTTTCCATATGCCGATAAAGAACAAATTATTAAGAATATGAAAGAAGCTAAGAATTCTTCGTATAATAATGATTTCTTATATCCAATTAATGGTGCTGGTAGCTTTATTAAAATTCTTTATGATAATTTAGATAAAGAAAAAATAATATTAAATACAGAAGTGATATCTATTGATGAAAAAAAGCATTTAGCAAAATTATCTAATGGAGATACAGTTGAGTACGATAATCTTATTAATACAGCTCCTTTAAATGTATTCCTTTCTTTATTTGGTGATAAATATAAAAAATTACAAGATGAACTTTCTTATAATAAAGTATTAGTTTTTAATTTAGGGTTTGATAAAAAATCGTCATTTAATAAAGAACATTGGTTATATATACCATCAAAAGATTGTAATTATTATCGAGTAGGTTTTTATGATAATATATTAGGTACTGATAAACTTAGTATGTATATAGAAATTGGTTATGCTAAAGACAATGTTATCACTGACGATGAAATTCAAGAGCAATTAGATTTAACTTTAGAAAATCTAAAAAAGCAAGGAATAATAGATGATAGTTTTAAGTTAGTAGATTATCAAACTATTGTAATGGATCCAGCTTATGTTCATATTGAAAAAAAGACAACTGAAGATATTATGAATTTATTTGCTAAATTATCCGACAATAATATATATAGTATTGGTAGATATGGTGCTTGGACATATTGTTCTATGGAAGATTGCATGATTGAAGCTAAGAATTTAAACGAAAAAATATCAAATAATTAATCTGGTAGGTGAGGGTTTTGTATATAGATTTTTTCATAAATAATCTAATAAATGAAAAATTAAATGCTCAAAAGGTATTTGTTGCTAGTTATAATACTAATAATACGATTAGGTGTTTTTACTATCCACGTATTAAAAAGATAGTTAACCAAAGTCATTATTGTTATTTCGTAAAAAGAAATGGTTATTTTCGTGTATTTAGTGAAGTGTTTGATAAAGTCTATTCCTTTACCCCTGGAGAATTAATTAAGAAAACTGTTGCTAAGGCAAAAAAGTATAATTATAAAGTATTAATATATGTTAATAATAGTATTAATGAAGAAAGATTAAAAGAAAGTATTAATAATAATGTTAAAATAGTATATAGTAATGGAAATCATCAAGAACTTAATGAGTTTTTGCAAAACAATAAATATGATATACTACTATTTGATGTAAAAGAAGAGTACATGAATGACTTTCTACTTAAATATTTGCCAAAGCTTAATTGTTCATTGCTAATTGATGTGCAAAATGGTGTTTTTGAACTAATAAATGGTAAACAATCATTAAACATTAACAAAATTAAAAAGCTATTTGGTATTCTTTTTAAGAAGAAAAAAGAAAAACTATTAAATAATTCTAAAAAAAATGCTAAGTATAATAAAAAATGTTTTGTAGCAGGATATTATTATATACCTCAAACAACAGCTCAAGCTATTTCAACTTTTAAAATATTAAAAAATTCCAAATTTAAATATGATGTGTATTCATCAAAGAATAGAAATTGGTGTTATAACACTGATTCAATGATGAATATATTTGATACACCAAATATTAATGCTATTTATTCTGATTTTGTTGATGGTGCATCTTGGTGTGAAGAAACTGCTAATTATTTTCTTCAAAACAAAGATAGCTATGAATTCTTAATGACTAGAGTAATGCCAGACTGGTCACATAATGTAGGTTTAATGGTAAAAGAAAAATACCCAGATGTTTTTTGGATAGCTTCTTTTGGTGATCCTCTTTATAATAATCCAATAGAATTACAACATATAGCTAATAATAATTTTGATAAAAAAACAGCTAAAAGAATACTAAATAATTTAAATCTTATTTATAACTCTTCTAAAGAAGAGTATAAATGCTTTGCTTTGCCAAGAGTACAAAGAGAAAAGTGTTTAAGAATATTTGAATTAGTTAATTTAATGATATTTAATAATAAATATCAAATGCAATGGGTCCTTGGGGAAGATTATGATAAATATAAAGACAAATGTTATGTATTGTCACATTCTTTTGATCCAGATTTTTATATTAAAAGAAAAATCATTAAACAAAATAATAAAATAAAATTTCTATATTTAGGCCATACAGATAGTTGTAGGAACATTAATTCTTTTATTGATGCTATTAATAGGATAAAAAAAGATAATAAGGAATTTTTAGATAAAATAGAAATCATTTTTGTGGGTAATATATATGAAGAAACAATTAATAAAATACAAAAATATAAATTAGATAATATTCTTCATAAAGTTGATAACATGGATTATTTATCAAGCCTAGATTTAATGGAAGAATGCGATGTTTTATTACTCGCTGATGCAAAACTATCATTTATGAAAGGTTTAAATGTATTTTTTGCCTCAAAGTTATCAGATTATTTAGGTTCTAAAAAGTTAATCCTTGGTTTATGTGACAATATTAGCCCAACAAGGGATGTTATTAAAAATACAAATAATTTATTATGTGATGTTGATAATATTGAAGATATTAAAAATACAATAATAAGAATTATAAATAACAATTATCCAAGAATTAAATACAGTAGATACAAAGAATAAAATGCTAAAAAGATTATTAAAAAGTATGATAAACATGTACTAAAAGAATTAAATAAGGGAAAAAAAATAAAGTATTTTATTTAATATTTTATTTTTTTAAAATCTTATTACACATTATTTTACTATTTAGTATTATACATGATATAATTTAAGTAGGTGGTAGTATGAATAAAATTTTTATTACAGGTTGTACTGGATATATTGGTAGTCATACTTGTGTTGAATTATTAGATTCTGGATATGAACTAGTAGGTCTTGATAATTTTAGTAATAGTAAAAGAGAGGTACTTGATAGAATAAAGAAAATAACTAATAAAAACATAAAGTTTTATGAAGGTGATATGCTTGATAAAACTTTGTTACAAAAAATATTTTCTGAGAATGAAATTGCTGCGGTTATAGATTTTGCTGCTTTTAAATCCGTTGGTGATAGTGTTAATATGCCAATTGAATACTATATAAATAATGTAAGCAGTGTATTAACACTTTTAAGTGTTATGAAAGAAAGTAATGTTAAATCTTTAGTATTTAGTAGTAGTGCTACGGTATATGGTGAGCCAGAGTTTGTTCCTTTAACTGAAAAAGCACGAGTTGGTGGGACAACAAATCCTTATGGAACAAGTAAATTGTTTGTTGAAAAAATATTGGAAGATTTATATAAGTCTGATCCAAAATTTAAAATATGTATTTTTAGATATTTTAATCCGGTAGGAGCACATCAAAGTGGCTTAATTGGTGAAGAACCAAATGGTATACCTGCTAATCTAATGCCATTTATAGCCAAGGTTGCTAATAAGGAGTTACCCGAATTAAGTGTTTTTGGTAATGATTATGATACCAAAGATGGCACTGGTGTAAGAGATTATATTCATATTGTTGATTTAGCTAAAGCTCATGTAAAAGGTGTTGAAAAACTAGCAAGTATTGATTCAGGATTATTAATATATAATCTTGGAACGGGAACTGGTTATAGTGTTTTAGAAATGATTGAAGCTTTTAAGAAAGTTAATAACGTTGAAGTGCCATATAAGATTACTTCAAGAAGAGAAGGAGATATTGCAGAGTGCTATGCTGATCCTTCGCTTGCTCAAAAAGAACTTAATTGGTGTGCTACATTGACATTAGAAGACATGTGTAGAGATGCTTATAATTTCATAAAAAAAGAGGAGAATGATATATGAAAAAGATTAAAGTAATAAGTGTATTTGGAACAAGACCAGAAGCTATAAAAATGGCTCCTCTTGTTAAAGAATTAGAAAGTAGAAAAGAAATAAAAAGTATTGTTTGTGTTACGGCTCAACATAGAGAAATGTTAGACCAGGTATTACAAGCTTTTAAAATTAAACCAGATTATGATTTAGACATTATGCAACATGGCCAAACATTAGGTGATGTAACAATCAGAGCATTAAAGGGATTAGAAGAAATAATTAAAAAAGAAATGCCTGATATTGTTTTAGTTCACGGAGATACAACAACAACTTTTGCTGGAGCTTTAGCGGCCTTCTATAATCAAATTGCTATTGGTCATGTAGAAGCAGGTTTAAGAACATATGATAAATACGCACCATTTCCTGAAGAAATGAATAGGCAAATGGTAGATTGTATGTGTGATATGTATTTTGCACCAACTGAAGTAAGTAAAAAGAATTTGTTAAATCAAAATATTGATAAAGACAAAATATATGTTACAGGTAATACTGTAATAGATGCTATGGCGACAACTGTTGATAATAATTATACGCATCCAGAACTTGAATGGATAAAAGATAATGAAAGAATGATTCTATTAACAGCTCATCGTAGAGAAAATTTAGGAGAACCGATGCGTCACATTTTTAAAGCAATTAGAAGAATAGTTGATGAATTTAAGGATGTAAAAGTTATTTATCCAATTCATATGAATCCTAAAGTAAGAGAAGTAGCAAATGAAGTATTTGCTGGATGTAATAAAGTTAAACTAATTGAACCTTTAGAAGTATTTGACTTCCACAATTTTCAAAATAAATCATATATCATTTTAACTGATAGTGGTGGTATTCAAGAAGAAGCACCATCTTTAGGTAAACCAGTTTTGGTATTAAGAGATACAACTGAACGTCCTGAAGGAATAAAAGCAGGGACACTAAAACTTGTAGGAACTAACGAAAAAAAGATATATAAAGAAACAAAAAAACTATTAACAGATAAAAAAGAATATGAAAAAATGTCTCATGCATCTAATCCTTATGGCGATGGATATGCAAGTAAAAGAATAGTTAATGCCATAATAGAAAAAATAGGTAAATTTGATGAAACAAAGTAAAAAAATAATTAAAGAAGTTCCTAAAGTATTATTAATAATTCCAGCATATAACGAAGAAGAATCAATTGTAAAAACAATTAATAATATAAAAAAATATAATTATGATTATATAATAGTAAATGATGGTTCTACTGATAAAACATTAGAAATATGTAAGAATAATGGATATAATTATTTATCATTAACTAATAATTTAGGGATAGGTGGAGCAGTTCAAACTGGATATAAGTATGCTTATGTTAATAACTATGATATAGCTGTTCAATTTGATGCTGATGGTCAACATGATATTGATTATATAGAAAAACTAATTGAGCCAATTATTAAAGGTAAAGCACATATGACTATTGGCTCAAGATTTGTTGATCAAAGTAAAAGTAATTTCAAATCTACTAAATCAAGAAGAATAGGTATTAATTTAATATCAAGATTAATAAAAAGATTATCAGGAGTAAAAATATATGATACTACATCTGGTTATAGAGCAGTTAATAGGGATATTATTAATCTTTTTAGTACAAGATATCCATTGGAATATCCTGAACCAATAACTAATTTTGAATTAATTCATAGTGGTTTTGTAATTAAAGAGATACCTGTTAATATGTATGAACGTCAAGGTGGTAAATCAAGTATTAATTCTTGGAAGAATGCTTATTATATGATAAATGTCTATTTATCTATAATTATTGAATTCTTAAGAGGAGGAAAGTAATGAATTTGGATTTAAAAATAAAAATGATAATTATAGCTATATTAGGATTATTATGCATTCTTTATACTTTAAAAAAGAATAAATTAAGTGTAAGATATTCAATACTATGGTCATTACTTCCATTAAGCTGTTTACTTATGGCTGTTTTTGATGAATCAATGATTAAATTAGCAAATAGACTTGGTTTTACTCTTTTATCAAATATGATTTTTTTTATGATAATTGGAGTATTATTAGTTATTACATTTATATTAACAATTATTATTAATAATTTAAACAAGAAGATTATTAAATTAACTCAAGATTTAGCTATTATTGATAGAAAAAAAGAAAAATAACAGAAGGAGATAATTATGATGTACATTTTAAGAATTATTTTAGTATTTTTAGTATTTTTAGGATATGCTATGTATTTAATGAATAAATTAAAATATAGCTTTGGTAAATCATGGTTTTTATCATTAGTCTTAGTAATGTTTGTAATGTCAATATTTAGTTTTTTAAACACTTTAAAAATTGGCTTTTATTTAACCTCAATATTAGGATTAATACTTGTTGGTTATTATATTATAAAAAGTATAATAGAGAAAAAGAATTATTTTAGTTTTATTAAAGACTTATCTTTTTTTGTATTAATCTTTTTTATGGTAATTATATATTTAGCTACTTCGAGAATACATGTATTATTAAATTGGGATGAATGTTCTTATTGGGCAACAATGGTAAAAAGATTATTTTACTTTAATTCATATATTGGTGGTGAACATTTTAATTCAATGTATTATCCACCAGCATTAACTTCATTTAATTATTTTATTGTTAAGATTTTAGGTTTCAAAGATTCAAGTATTTACTATGCTCAACATTTATTTGTTTTCTCAGGATTCTTGTTTTTTATAAGTAATTTAAAATGGAAGCATTTTTTTCAAATGTTTGTAAGTATAGTATGTTTATCAGTATTTGCAATTTTAATATTAAGTAGTTTCTGGTTAACGCTATATTCTGAAATGCCTTTAATTATTTTATTAGCCTCAGCATTTTGTTTATTATTCATTCAAGATAGCAAATATGATTTCTTTTTCATAATTATTTTATTATGTAATGCAACATGGGTTAAATCAAATGGTATTATTGCATCCATAGCTGTTATTTTATTGGCATTTAGTCAATTAATAATAAAATTATATAAAAAGAATAAAAGTGAAACATATCTCCAAGTTATTAAGAAAAATATTAACTTAGTTATCACAATGTTTATACCAGTTATAGCTTATAAAGTGTTTTCAACTTTCTTAAAACTTCACCATATAGTTAATCGTCAAGGGATTTCATTAGAATTTAATTCATTTTTCAAAAACGTTTTTGAAAAAGAAAATGAAATTGCCGATAATTATTTTAGAGCATTAGGATATAACTATAATTACAGTGTATTTAATATATCATCTATTCTCTTAATAGCTTTTATTATCCTAGGTTTTATGTTATTAAAAAAATTACATGATAAAGAATTAGAAAAGAATAAATATGTAGAATTAGCTGTATTCTTTGGCTTTATACTTTATGCTGGGGCATTATTATATTCATATTTGAATATGTTTTCTGTGGGTGAAGCAAATATTTTAGCATCATTTGATAGATATATTAATACTTATGTTGGTGCAGTTGGTTTTGGTTTTTTGTCAGTATTAATATATTATTTAAATTCTGAGAATAGACAAACTAAAAAGAATATGTTTAATTTCTTGATAGTTATAACATTGTTATTATTTACAGTAACCAGTAGTGGTGATATATTTAGGAATTTTAAAAAGATTACATCAGACTCTGTATATAAAAGTTATGATGCAATTAATAAAGGCCAAGAATTTGCTCTTCGTTATAAATCATTATTTGATGAAGATGACAAAGTAGCTTTTATTGCCTATGAAGATTATGGATTAACAATTTGGTCATCTATTTATTATTTGACACCACTTAAAACAGCTGATCCAAGATTTGATGGCGATGTATGGAGTATTAGAAAGCCAGATACCAAAGAAGTATTAAATACTGTTGAGTATTCTACTAAGGACTATATTAAATATTTAAAGAATAATGGCTTTACTCATGTAATGGTTATTATTACAAGTGAAGAATTCAGTGAACAATATAGTGATATTTTTGAAACAACAAACTCAGTTATTAAAGAGGGTGTATATAGATTTGATTCTGATAATAATAAATTAGTTTTTGTTAAATAATAGATTGTAATAAAAAGGTGATAATATGAAAGAGAAGTTATCAAAATTGGTTAATGTATATAAAAAATATGGCTTTATAGGTTTTTGTAAAAAACTAAGAGCATATATTATAGCTAATTATTTAGATAAAATAAGCATAAAAGTATTTCTTAACAAAAGAAAATATCGTACTCAATTAAGAGATATTTTAACTAATAACAAATATGATCGTATAGTATTATGGCGTTCTAGTTTTGGATATAATGTTGAATTATTTCAAAGACCTCAACATATAGCTAATAACTTAGCTAAGAATAAGTGTTTAGTTTTTTATGAAGTAACTACAATGACTGATAAAGTTAAAACAATAGCAAAACAAGCTAATAATTTATATTTAATTAATTTTAATAATATTGTTTTAAATAGATTATTAATGGAAGAATTAAAAAAGATAAAAAAGGCAAAATATGTTCAACTATATTCAACAGATTGGAAACTATCAGTTGAAAATATAGAAAACTATATTAAAAATGGATTTGGCTTTATTTATGAATACATAGATCATTTATCACCAGAACTTGCTGGGACAAAGAATTTACCACAAAACATTATTGATAAATATGAGTATGTTATGAACCATGATAATGTCTATGTAGTAGTAACTGCTGATTTATTAGAAAAAGATGTTATTGAAAAAAGAGGTAAAAAGAATGTTTTTTATTCATCAAATGGCGTAGATTATAACTTCTTTAAAACATTTGATAAAAACTATAAGTTTGAAAAAGAATTTCAAGATATTTTAGATAAGAAAAAACCAATAATAATGTATTATGGTGCTTTAGCTAAATGGTTTGATTATGAACTTGTTAAAAAAATAGCTAAGACTAATAAATATAGTATAGTATTCTTTGGTATTAAGTATGATGAATCATATGATGAATCAGGAATAGACAATGTAGATAATGTATATTTTTTATGTGCTAGAAATTATAAAGTATTAAAAAACTATGCTAAATGTGCTGATATTTTAACAATACCTTTTTTAATTAATGATATTACTAGATCAACATCACCGGTTAAGATATTTGAATATATGGCTTTACATAAACCAATAGTAACTACACCAATGAATGAATGTAAAAAATATAAAAGTGTTTTAATAGGTGAAAATCATGATGATTTTATCAAACAATTAGAGGTTGCCTTAACAAAGAAAAATGATAAAAAGTATATTGAATTGTTAGACAAAGAAGCTAAAGATAATGATTGGTCACAAAAAGCTAAAATAATAATTGATGGTATAAAAAAAGATGAATAATAAAGTGGGGATAAAATGCAAAAATATTTAAAGAGAATATATTCACAAGATAAGAATTCTTTTTATAAAGAATTAGCAAATAAATTAGAAACGAGTGAAAAGTGTTTTGTTGTTACTGTAAATCCAGAATCAATAATGCAGGCTCAAAATGATGAAGTGTTGGATAAATTATTGTTAGACGAGGATGTAACTCTAGTTCCAGATGGAATTGCCGTAGTTAAAAAATGTAGAAAGAATGATTTCCCAGTTAAAGAAAGAATAACAGGTATAGATATAGCTAGTTATTTATTAACATTAGCAAACGATAAAAAGTATTCAATGTATTTATATGGTGCTAAAGATGAAGTTATTAATTCATTAGTTAGTATTATAAATAAAAACTATCCCAATATTAATATACTAGGTTATTCCAATGGTTATGTTGATAATAAAGATTCTATTATGGAACAAATAGTTAGACTACAACCAGATATATGTATGGTAGCCTTAGGAATACCCGAACAAGAAAAATTAATTTATAAATATTATGATAAATTTACTAAAGGTATTTTTATTGGTGTAGGTGGTTCATTTGATGTATTAAGTGGCACTAAAAAAAGAGCACCAAAGATATTTATTAAACTGAATTTAGAATGGTTATATAGAATATTATGTGAACCAAAAAGAATAAAAAGATTTTGGAATAATAATATTAAGTTTTATTTTAAAAA
>JAEEGL012614264.1_pt1 | contig 10754 bp, 5 predicted proteins | sample 9134231 | NCBI WGS metagenome assembly JAEEGL01 (sample SAMN16246548, study PRJNA631951) | gut metagenome | biome: gut microbiome; feature: rumen; material: fiber-attached | host: Bos | place: Iran: Karaj | collected 2018-10
ACTGCACCGCATTAAAATCGGTGGCATATAATGCTGTGAATTGCCAGGATGGTTCTCCCGAACTGTTCAATAATTGCCCCATCGAGAGCATCTCGTTCGGCGAGCAGGTGCAGCACATTCGCAACAGCCTGGCTAATGGCAAGACGTTGTTGCAACAGGTGACCATCCCCAGCTCGGTGACCTCTATTGGCACCTATGCCTTCTCAGGTTGCACGGGGCTGAACGAAGTGCCACTTCCCGAGGGGCTCATCACGATGGGAGAAGGTGTTTTCAGGAACTGCACGGGGTTGACCAGTGTAATCCTGCCTAAGTCGCTCGTTACTCTGGGTGCCCGTGCCTTTGAGGGTTGCACTGCATTGACGAGCATGATTGTCCCAAATTCCGTCACCACTATGGGTGCTAATGTGTTTGACAAATGTTACGCGATCGACAGTATTGTCATCGGCAACAATGTGACTTCGTTGGGCGATTACATGTTCAATGACTGTCGTGAACTGAAGTCTGTAATTATCGGCAAATCAGTCACGAGCATAGGCAAATATGCCTTTCGTGGTTGTCGCAGTTTGACCAGCGTGGTCATTCCCAACTCGGTGACTAGTATCGGTGATGAGGCGTTTGAGGATTGCAGCCAACTACTCAGTGTGACCCTTGGCACTGCAATGACCAACCTCGGGCAAACCATATTTTATCATTGCAACAAACTGACGGATCTTATCTGTTTGGCAGCCACGCCACCTGCTATCACCTATTACAGCCTGTTTGATGACACGAGCATGTTTTACCATGCCAAGCTGCATGTGTTGCCCGAGAGTGTCGAAGCCTATGAGTCGGCCGCGACATGGAAAGAATTCTTCCAAATCCTTGGTGACGCAGTCATTATCACTCCTGCTGATGTGAATGGTGACGGCGAAACCAACATTGCTGATGCCAACACGGTGATTGTCATCATCATCAACGGCGGAAGCCACGGCCATACCCGTCCCGACGGACTGCCGATGGATGCTGATGTGAACGGCGACGGCGAGGTCAACATCGGCGACATCAATGCGGTCATCAACACCATCCTTGGGCATTAATTTCAAAACTACTGAATTTTCTGATGGCGACAACTCTCAAGATTCATCAAGAACAATTTCAAGATCAAACGTTATGGATATGAAAAAAAATAGTTACATCCACGTCCTGCTCGTTATCATGATGATGGCTCTGCCATCGGTCAGCAAGGCATTTGATGTTGACGGCATATCATACTATGATTATGATGACCTCACAGCCGCTGTCATTCACTGCCAGAATGTAGACACGGTGAGGATACCGTCCCATGTGACCTATGACGGAAAAAACTATACAGTGACATCCATCAGGGATATATATAATCCATATTGGAATGCAAATGAATTTTGCAAAATTGTTCATGTTTACTTACCCAACACCATCAAAACGATCGAGGACGAGGCTTTCAAGGATGCTTTGCGCCTTAGAAGCATTGAGTTGGGTGACTCAATTGTCACCATCGGTGCTTCAGCCTTTGAAAAATGCTGGGTAATGGATAGCATAAAGATTCCCGGCACTGTCACCAGCCTCGGGAAGCGGGCCTTTGCCACTTGCTGGCATCTAACTCACTTGGACTTGAGCGGTACATCCATCAACGAGATTGGAGAGGAAACATTCGAAGCATGCTTAAATTTGGAAACCGTCGAACTTCCTGGAACAGTGACCTCGATTGGGCGTAATGCGTTCGCCTCTTCAGCTCTCAGGCACATCACACTACCAGATGGCTTGAAATCACTTGAGTGGGGTGCCTTCGTGGAGTGTGATTCGCTGGAGTCGGTTTCGTTGCCTAAAACACTCACGACCATCAATGAACTTGCATTTGGTGAGTGCAATCGACTCAAGGAACTATTCATCCCCCGATGTGTCAATTTCATTGCCTCAGGTTTTATTGCTGGTTGCGACAGCTTGATGTTGCTTGCTGTTGACCCCGAGAACCCTACCTACGACTCACGCAGTGATTGCAACGCCATCATTCTTACCAGTGAGGACAAATTGATAACGGGTTGTCCCGCCACTGTCATCCCCGAGGGCGTTATCGGTATTGGCGACTATGCATTCATGGGGATTAATCTTCCTGCGACATTCATGTTGCCACAAACCATTCAATCGATAGGCGATTATGCGTTTAGGGGAAATGAAAATCTTGTCGATATTGTCATTCCCAACGCCACTAAATGGATCGGAGAAAAGGCATTCTTGGAAAGCCGATCGCTCACATCGGTGACCCTTCCCCATGCACTGACCCACATTGGCTACAAGGCATTCAATGACTGCCAAAATTTGAGGACGATCAAAGCCTATCCTGCCGAGCCGGTAGCTATCGACGACAGCATGTTTGAAGTGTTTTCCTCCATCGAGGTCTATGAGAATGCTGTTCTTCATGTGCCCATGGGCTGTGCCGATAGATACAAGACAGCTAACGGTTGGAAGCGATTCTCACACATCGTTGACGATCTCACTTTGATTGACCCTGCTGATGTGAATGGTGACGGCGAAACCAACATTGCCGATGCAAACACGGTGATTGTCATCATCATCAACGGCGGAAGCCACGGTCACACGCGTCCCGACGGACTGCCCATGGATGCTGACGTGAACGGCGACGGCGAGGTCAACATCGGCGACATCAATGCGGTGATCAACACCATCCTTGGGCATTAATACTAATATCAGACACATAACTAATACAATAATGTGATGAAACGATTGGTCTTTTTGTTGGGATTCGTGTGGGTGCTGGCGTCAATGGCGTTGGCGGCTCAAGGTCGCGACTGCGATGTCAACCATGACGGGGAGGTGAATGTTGCCGACATCAATGCCATTGTCCATGCCATCTTTGACAATATCGAGGATCCTGCTGCCGATGTGAACGGTGATGGCGAAGTGAGCATCGGTGACATCAATGCGTTGATTGATGTGATTTTGCATAATGAGCACCAGAATGATAAGCTGGTGTTTAATGTGGGCAATGCGTCGTTCACGATGGTGAGGGTCGATGGCGGCACCTTCATGATGGGGAGCAACAGCGGGGCAAACAATGAGAAACCGGTTCACGAGGTGACGCTTTCACCTTATTATATTGCGCAGACCGAGGTCACTCAAGCGTTGTGGAAAGCTGCCGGATGCATTAACCGCAGCTATTACAAGGGTTCTCAGTTACCTGTCCATCACGTGTTGTTGTTTGAATGTAATGAGTTCATCAGGCGACTGAATGTACTGACGGGCTATCGCTTCTCCTTGCCTACCGAAGCGCAATGGGAGTTTGCGGCCCGTGGGGGCAATGCGAGTGAAGGTTACCTGTATGCCGGCGGTGACGACATCGGGTCTGTCGCATGGTATAAAGACAACAGCAACGTCGGTGACACAAGGGTACATGTGGTGGCCACTAAGCAGCCTAATGAATTGGGAATCTTTGACATGAGCGGAAACGTTGAGGAATTGTGCCGAGACAAGTATGGCGCATACAGCGGTGAAGCTCAAGTTGACCCCTATAACCCAATTACCGAAGACGACGATGATGACTGTGTCATCAGAGGGGGCAGCTGTTTTGCTGCAGACACAAAATGCAGGGTGACGGTGCGCAGCAAATACAGCAATTATGACAGAACAGATAACGGGCTGCGCTTGGCTTTGCGGGATACGCTCCCCGTGGCGCTAGGCGTGAGCGAGGATAACGTGGAGATGTTTGAAGGGCATGTAGCAACAGTGTCTATAGTCAACGGCAAAGGAGCATATCATGCAAAAAGCTCGGATGAAAATGTCGCTGCAGGGTACATTGAGGATTCCAAGTTGTATATCGTGGCCATGTGGTCAGGTACCGCGACATTCACCATTTGGGATGACCAGAGCGACTTGCGGGCTCAGGTCCTCGTGAGAGTGGGTAAAGAGTGTACCGTGGGCGATGTGACTTTCAAGATGATGCCTGTCGAGGGCGGAACTTTCATGATGGGCAACACCAAGGAGCAAGGTGTGAGTGGCGTGAATGGTTATGATCGTCCCGAACCCGTCCATGAGGTGACGCTGTCGAGCTACAGCATCGGTCAGACCGAGGTGACGCAGGAACTGTGGACGGCAGTCATGGGCTATAATCCCAGCGAGCACAACGAATGGCAAAATTTCATCAACCCGCAAGGTCCCGTTGGGAAGATGTCGTGGGACGAATGCATGGAGTTCATCTCCCGACTGAACGAGATGACGGGTCTCACCTTCCGCCTCCCCACCGAGGCCGAGTGGGAGTTCGCCGCCCGTGGCGGTAACCGCAGCAAGCATTACCGCTATCCCGGCGGCCGATACCTTAATGAGGTGGCATGGAATGAGGACAATGCCGATCACTGGCAGGGCGGTGGAGTGTATGGGCCACAGACGGTCGCCCTGCTGCTGCCTAACGAGTTGGGGCTGTATGACATGGGCGGAAACGTCAGGGAATTGTGTCAGGACTGGTATGGCCCCTACAGCGCTGATCCGCAAACTAATCCCACGGGGCCGGAAATAGGAGACAAACGTGTCACCCGAGGAGGCAGTTTTGCTGATGGCGGTGACGAATGCTGCTGTGCGAGCCGTGGGCACACCTATGAATGGCCGTTTGAGGGCGGGAACCTTTTGGGCTTCCGCCTCGCGATGTGAGACCCTTAAAGTTGGGCGTTTGGCGCGGCTCAATCCCCCGAATTAAGTGGCTTGTTCCCAGAATGAACTTTTTGTTTTGTAGGTTCCTCAAAATAAGCATTTTACGCCTTCTCAAATGAAGTCAAAAAACGACCGAATTTCTTGGTGGAAACCGTAGGTTACAGTAACTTTGCAATCGACGAACAACCTTTCTCTCGTCACTTAAAAAACACCCATTTGGGTATTACTGATTATTAACCTATAAAATATATGTGATGATGAAAAAGATTTTACTACTGTTTGTGATGGCAACGGCTATGCTTATGGCCAATGCCGAGAGTGGTGAGTGGGCCGTGGGTGGCCAGTTGGTTTATGGCACCAAAGCCGAGACCTTGGGGATCGGGCTCCATGCGAAGAACTGTTTGACTGATGCCATTAGGGCCAGCCTGTCGAGCAACTACTATTTCAAACACGATGGGGTGAGCGCCTTTGACGTGAACCTTGAGGGCAACTACCTGTTCAATGTGGGGGAGAAGGTGCGCCTTTATCCCCTCGCAGGCGTGGTGTTGGGCATCTGGCATGCCGATGCGAGAGACGTGATAATGTACGGTGCCCCGGGCGTCCACATTGACGGCCAGACCGACACAAAGGTCGGTGCCAATGTGGGCGGAGGCATTGACTTCCTGTTGACTGATCACTTGGGCTTGAATGCCGAAGTCAAGTACCAGATCATCAGCCATGCCAGCCAAGTTGTGTTCGGCATTGGCGCGTCCTACCGTTTCTGAAAGACAATTATTAACCACATTAAGCATTAATCATCATGAAAAAGGACAAAATCAGTAACTTGCTGGCGAGCGCACTAGTGGCGCTTGTGGCGATGATGCCAGCGACGATGTCGGCCTACGAGTACTACAAGGGTGGCATCTACTATGATGTGGACCGTAACCATCACACGGCTACGGTGACTTATAAAGCTCAAAACACTGGTTCCTATCAGGGCGATGTCGTGATTCCGGAGCGCGTGACGTTGGACGGTGTGGAATACACTGTCACGACCATCGGCACTGGCGCTTTCACTAACAGCACTGTGCAGCATGTCGAGATTCCGAACACAGTCACCACCATCAAGGACCATGCCTTTGTGAGGTGTCAAGTTCTGCAGAGCATTGTGGTCCCTAACTCGGTGACCTCGTTGGGCCGCTGCGTGTTTCACACGTGCTCTAGCCTCAAGAGCGCGGTAATCGGCAATTCGGTGCCCAAGCTTGACGAGTACTGTTTCCAGTATTGCGGCCAGTTGTCTAAGGTGGTGATCGGCTCATCGGTGACCTATTTGGCCATCAAGGTGTTCTATGACTGCCCCAACTTGAAAAATGTGACATGTCTGGCTCCCGAGCCTCCTGAAATGTATGCCTATTACAGCTTTCAGACCTACTCGGGAACCTTGACCGTCAATGCCGGTTCACTTGAGGCCTACAGAAACGATACTAACTGGGGACGTTTTGCTTACATCCAGACCATGACCCTTGCCCAGAGTCTGACGCTTGACAAGCCGATGATGACCTTGCACTGTGATGAGAGCCAGCAGCTGACCGCCACGGTGCTGCCTGCCGAAGCCAGTCAGGCAGTGTCTTGGACCAGCAGTGACGAGAGTGTTGCGACGGTATCAAGTGATGGCCTGGTGAACGCTGTGGGAGCTGGTCAGGCGATGATTACCGCAAGGACGAATGACGGCTCAAACCTGAGTGCCACCTGTGTAGTGCGTGTCTTGGCCGATGGTGTCCAGAACAACAATGTGCTCACCATGCCCGAGCGCTTGTCGGTGGAGAAGGGCAAGTCGCTGCTGTTGCCTGTGGCCATGGTGAACAACGCAGCCATTACCGGTTTGCAGTTTGACATCGAGTTGCCGCAGGGTTTCGAGCTGGCTGTTGATGGCGACAACTACCTCATTGATCTGATGGATGAACGTGTGGGTGAGGGCCATTCGTTGTATGTGAGAAGTCTCTTGCCAGGCGTGATACGTGTGATGCTCTCCTCGATCCAGTCGCTGCCGTTTGCCGGGCAGGAAGGAGACATGATGGTGCTCCACCTGAATGTGGGCAACGATGTGACCGATGGCGACTATGCCGTGACATTGACCAATGTGGTCCTGGCCGATGCCAGTGCCATGACCTACTATGCCCCCGACGTGACCACCACCATCGAGGTGAAGTCCTATGTCAAGGGCGATGCTAACGGTGACGGCACGGTCAACGTGGGTGACTATGTGGCAGTGGCCAATTTCATCATGGAACTGGACCCCGATCCATTCATCTTCAGCGCTGCCGATGTCGATGAGAACGGTAGCATTGACGTGGGCGACCTGGTGGGTGTGGCCAACATCGTCCTGGGTGACGAGGTGCTTGCAGCGCCTGCACAGCCCTTGGCTCATGGCGTGGCCCTCAGCGGCAAATGTGCCACTGATGCTGCCGATAAGGTGACCGTTACCGTTGACTTGAGCAATGAGATGATGCTGACGGCATGGCAGATGGACGTGACACTGCCCGAGGGTTTGTCGCTGGACCAAGCCAAGCTCACGACGCGTGCTTCAAGTCATCAACTTGCAGTGAATGATTTGGGCAACAGGACTGTGCGCCTGCTTGGTTCTTCGCTCACCAACGATGAGTTGGTCGGTAACGAAGGCGCATTGTTGACGCTTGAGCTGAGCGGCAATGCTGCCAACGATGCCACGGTGGCCTTTAACCGCATCCTGTTTGCCGAGCGCGACATGACCCGCCATGCGGCATCCCCCTTCAGCGTGAATGCCGAGAGCAGTGCTGTGATGGAAGTGACCAGTAACGTGCGCATCTATGCCTGCGATGGCAAGGTGATTGTCGAGACTCCCGTCGACACGACTGTCGAATTGGTGAAGCCCAACGGCATGAGCCGCACGCTCACCGCCCAGGCTGGTGTCAACACCTTTGATGCCGAGCGTGGCATCTGCATCGTGCGCGCTGCCGGTCAGGTGGCTAAGCTCAAGTTGTAAGCCTGAACTGAAAACAGTTAAATCAACCGACTATGAAAGCAACAAAATTATTATTGACACTGGCGATAGCGTCAATGGCGCTAAACGCATGGAGTGGAGACCTGGCCACTGGCGAGGCTGCCGTGAATGCCAGCGGTGAGCCCTCCATGGCAGGACAGCCCACGGTGGATCACATGTTCGTGCGTGGCACCTACGAGGGAGCGACCTTTGATAACGTCGTGTCGTTTGACGAAGGCGACACCAAACTGGTGTGGCTGTGGCTTGACGATGACGCCATCTATTGCAACAATAAGGTGCAGGCGCTGACACCGATTCCCTATAACGCGGCGGGTGACCTCTACAACGAGATTACCTATAACTCCTTCCAGTGCGATATCTATTTGCCTGACGGCGTGAGTCTTGTCAGTTTGGAGAATGAGGACGGTGACATGGTGGCCTATGCCCAAGGTGACCGCATGCCCAACACCTCGTCGTGTTTTTATCAGCTGAACGGCAACAAGGTTGTTGACGGTGTGAACTACAAGGTCTATACAGTGTTGTGCACCAACACCAATGCCTATGGCTGCCATTTCTCGGCCAAAAATGCGACCCGTTACAAGAACAATGGTGCCTTGAAGAAAGATGATGCACCCCTCATCGGCTTCTACTTGCGCTATGACGGTCAGGCCGATGCAAGCGAAATGCCAAACATGATTATCGCCAATCAGGAGTTCGGTTTCCGTGAGGCGTTCACCAACACACCCGTGTGGGAACCCAATGACTACCGTTTCTTCTATGGCAATGGCGGTAACAACAAGAAGCAACGTTTCCAGTATTATCATCGTGTGCGCTTGTTCGGCAACCACAACTTCACCCCAACGGCGACCCCCGTCATCAGTTATCGCATCACCAACGATGCCGTGATCATCACGGCAACAGGCGAAGGCCAGGTGGCGCTCTTGGTTGATGGTCAGCAAGTGGATAATCCCTTTAGGGTTGCTCGTGCCGACGAGGACTTCACGGTGGTGGCTACAGCCACTGCTCAGGAAGAAGGCATGGACGTGAGTGACGTGGCGATGATGACGATTGTAGTGCCCGCCAAGCCTGGTACCGACGTGCAGGAGAGCAACATGCTCACAATGCCCAGTGTGATGAATGTCCAGAGCGGTGTCGAGTTCACGTTGCCTGTGGCGATGACAAACACGGTCGATGTGACTGCGTTGCAGTGCGACCTCGTGTTGCCCAACGGTTTCGCTCCCGTGATGAAAGACGGTCAGTACCTGATTGACTTGGTAGGTGAGCGCGTCAAGAGCAGCCACACGGTGTCGGCAAGGATGTTGACCGACGGCGCCTTGAGAGTGCTGATTTCCTCGCCCATGGCCGAGCCGTTCATAGGCAATCAGGGAGACTTGTTCGTGCTGCATGTGACTTCGGCAGCCAGCGTGGCCGATGGCATCTATCCAGCACGCCTTGAGAACGTGATTCTCGCCGACGCCAATGCTTCGACCTACTACGCACCTGATGTCAATTGCAACATCATCGTCAAGACCTACCTCAAGGGCGACGCCAATGGTGATGGTGCCGTGAACGTGGGTGATTATGTAGCCACAGCCAACTACATTCTGGCTATGGATCCCGACCCGTTCATTTTCACTGCTGCCGATGTGGATGAGAACAATGCCGTCGATGTGGGCGACCTCGTGGGCATCGTCAATATCGTCATGGGTGACGAGGTGGCCTCTGTTGCCCAGCATGACAACAGTTTTGAGCATGTGTCACTCGATTACACGATAGAATGGGAAAATGAAACCCGTTTCGTCACACTGTCGATGGAGAATGATGTTCCGTTGACAGCCTTCCAGATGAATTTGGAACTGGCTAAAGGTGTGACACTCACTGGGGCGCAACTCACCTCTCGTGCAGCAAATCACTCGTTGACAGTCAATGACCTTGGCGACGGCACGGTAAAATTGTTGTCATCGTCGGCCATGAACGAGGAGGTGATAGGTAAAAAAGGTGACTTGTTGACGCTAGAGTTTGAATGTGCACCTAACAAAGACCTTCTCGTAGAATTCAATAACATCCTGATGGCTGAACCTGATATGACCGTTCATGAAATGCCGTTCTTCTGCATCTTTGACGGGACAGTTCCCATCAGCGTGGACGAGCTGTCTAGCAACCTGCGCATTAGTGGCAAGGACGGCATGGTCATTGTCGAGACACCCACCGACACCATGGTCGAGCTGATCTCGCCCAACGGCATGACCCGCACGGTGGCTGCCAAGGCCGGAATCAATACCTATCCTGTGGAGCGTGGCATCTGCATCGTGCGCGCAGCCGGTCAGGTGGCTAAGCTCAAACTCTGATAATTCTGTATCAATCATCATTTGTGGGCACGGAGCCGAGCGTTCCGTGCCCACTTTTTGGGTCAATAAACTTTTCATCATTGACCCCTCGGATCGCTGATAGTATCTTTGCCGCGTGTGAAAGAGAAATTGCTTTTAACTTTCTTTATCAATTCCGCACCACCCCCTGTGTTATTAATCAGAAATGCGAAGCTATGAATATCAGCGCATTACAAAAATACCCGCCGCAACACCTCATTGCTTTTTGACGGAATTTTGAGGGCGTTCATCTGCCGAGGTGTGAGGTGCGAAGAGTGAAGGCGGATGCAAAAGATCCGTTGGCTTCGCCGAAGTTAGGCTGCGTTTCGGAAATGCTCAAATGAATTTTGATAATTTTGGCTGCGCCTCAGCCATTGAAAACAAGTTTTCATGGCATTTGGCTTGCGCAAAATTTGGCATTTCGCTCAACTTGCACTAACGTTGGCTTCGCCGAAGTTAGGCTGCGTTGAGACATAAAAAATGAAAAAAACAATTTTTCATTTTGTTCTGTGCTCAACTTGCACTAACTTTGCTGGCTAAAATTGTTGTACTGTTGTAGGGTACAACGCAAACCACTAATTATCAATAAGTTATTATGATTAACATCAAGTTTCCTGATGGCAATGTGCGCCAATATGAGGATGGAGTTACTCCTCTGGACATTGCCAAGAGCATTAGCGAAGGCTTTGCACGCAACGTGCTGGCCGCATCAT
>JAEEGL012776468.1_pt1 | contig 10754 bp, 6 predicted proteins | sample 9134231 | NCBI WGS metagenome assembly JAEEGL01 (sample SAMN16246548, study PRJNA631951) | gut metagenome | biome: gut microbiome; feature: rumen; material: fiber-attached | host: Bos | place: Iran: Karaj | collected 2018-10
CGCTGATTTTAAATTACTTAGATTAAAATCTAACGTTTAATACTCATCCTCGTTGAAGAGAAAGTCCTCTTTCGTGGGATAGTCGGGCCATATCTCCTCGATGCTCTCGTAGATGTCACCCTCGTCTTCAATCTCCTGCAGGTTCTCCAACACCTCAAGGGGTGCGCCTGAACGGATGGCATAATCTATGAGTTCGTCCTTGGTTGCGGGCCAGGGAGCATCTTCCAATTTTGAAGCTAATTCCAGTGTCCAATACATAATGATATTTACAATTTTAAGATTAATTATTCCTGTTAAATTCTCTGTTGTTTCTGAATTTGCCCGCAAAAGTACTATTTTTTTTCTTATTTGCAAGCATTCTGCCATATTTTTTCTTGCTTCCCTGCAAGAAAATTCAACTTTTTGGCCAAAACGAACAGATAATCACTCAATCTATTGACGTATTGCTGTACTTCTGGCGACACAACAGCCTCTTCGGCAAGGGCAACGATGCAACGCTCGGCACGACGGCAGACGGTGCGGCACACATGAGCCTGGGCAGCCTCGCGGGTACCGCCGGGCAGAATGAAGCCCTGCCGTTCGGGCAACTCATGCATGATGCTGTCCACCTCGTGCTCCAGCAGCTCCGTCTCGCCTTCCGGCAGATGGGCGGAAGGATAGAGCGGTGTTTCTGACTGGTCGGTAGCCAGATTGGTGCAGACGTTAAACAGCACGTTCTGGATGCGGAACACCATCTGCTGTTCGTAACTGTCGTCGGGCAGCAGGGCTGCCAGCAGGCCGAGGTGGCTGCTCAGCTCATCGACGGTACCGTAGGCCTCCAAGCGGGTGCTGGCCTTTGACACGCGCTGACCGCCAACCAATGAGGTGAGTCCTTTGTCACCTCCTCGCGTATAGACTTTTGTTATGTTTCTCATCGTTCAGAAATTGATTTTATAATGATGTTTGTATGTTTTCTTGTTATAAAGCAGGATGCCGCAATAGTACAGGTCGAAGGCAGTGGTGACCCGTTGGTCGGCAACCATCTGGCGCCATTGCGACTTGTTGCGCCAGATGCCTTCCACGACGATGACCGAACGGCTGTCGCACTTGGCGGACAGTTGTTGCCATGCCGTCTGGTCCTCGACGGTCACCCGGGCCAGTTCCACGGTGTCAAGGGTATTGGTAAAGTGTGTCTTCCGACAGCCTGCCTGCCAGTAGCGCTGATAGTTGTCGGTCAGCATCTGCTGCGGTTGTCGCCAGTTGGCCAGCCGCATGTACAGCCAACCCAGTTTCTGTACCAGCCAGTCGCTGTCAAGCAGTTGTTCATAGGCATAGTACGGCCAGTGTTCGTTGATAACATAACGGACAAACGCATAGTCGGTGGGCGATTGTATGCCAAAACCCCGACAGCAGTGAATACGGCTTAGCCAGACCGCTTGGCGCCAGAAAATCATGGTCGAGAATGTTGATAGCAAGTTAATAGTAATTGCAAAGGTACAAAAAAAAGTAAAAAGGTGAAAAAGTAAAAAGGTAAAAAAAGTGAAAAAGTGAAAAGGGAAAAGTGAAAATCTTTTGTATTTCCCGTGATTTTTTGTAACTTCGCCGCCATTATGAAACATATCATGCTGATTGCCTTCTCGGCCTTGCTGTCAGTGACAGCAGGAGCCACCACTACCCTTCCGCTGAAGGGAAACGTCGTAAAACCAACCGACAAGAACATCCAGTACGTGGGACGCATCTGTTTCGACAACCCCGAGCGGCCCCGCTTCACCTTCCCCGGCACGCAGATCAACGCCCGCTTCACAGGAACGTCGCTGAAAATGCTGGCAAAACCGCATAGCGGCTATTTCATGGCACAGATAGACGATGCCGAACCGTTCAAGGTGGCCTTCATGGGACAGCGCGACTCGGTGGTGACGCTGGCTACTGCCCTGTCGCAGGGCGACCATACCGTGCGACTGATGTACATCATTGAGGGCTATGAGCTGAAGCCCTCCTTCTGGGGATTCGTGCTGGACAGCGGAGCCCGTCTGCTGTCGCCGCCGGCATTGCCACAGCGCACCATCGAATTCATCGGCAACAGCATCACCTGCGGCTATGGCAACGAGAGCACAGACCGTGCCGACCATTTTGAATACGAGACGGAGAACCACTATCTGAGCTATGCCCAACTGACCTGTCGTGCCCTGGGAGCCCATGCCCATGTGGTGGCCCGCAGCGGTATCGGCGTCTATCGCAGCTATGGCGGTCCGAAGACGGGAACGCCGGAGAACGTGATGACTACCGAATATGAATACACCAACCTCTACGACCGCAGCGAGCGCTGGGACTTCTCACGCTACCAGCCGCAGGTGGTGTGCATCAATCTGGGCACCAACGACCTCTCGACGCGCAACTACGACGTGAAACTGCTGAAGGCAGCCTATAAGAAGTTCCTGACCCAGGTGCGCAGCCACAATGCGAACGCCAAGATCGTCTTTCTGTGCGGTTCGATGCTGGGCGGCAAGGAACTGGAGATAGCCCGTCAGCTGATGAATGAGGTGGTCAATGAAGCCCATCAGGGCGGCGACCAGCAGGTATTCCGCTTTGACTTCACGCCTGGAAACGGTTCCCTGCAGTATGGTGCCGACTGGCACCCGTCCGTATGGCAGCACCAGTTGATGGCTGCCGAGCTGACGGCCTACCTGCGCCAGCTGATGCAGTGGTGGTAATCATCTACGGTTAGCGATGAAAGCCTTGGTACAACGAACAATCTGGAGCCTGCTGATGATAGCCCTGGGGTTGACGGCAGCAGGTCAGCCACACTATACCGTCGTACACTATGACGAGGAGGACGGAATGCCCCACGGCCACGTCACCCAACTGCTACAGGACGAGCAAGGTTTCCTGTGGTTTGCCACTTGGAACGGTCTGTGTCGCTACGACGGCTATGAGTTCCGCACCTTTAAGCCTGCCATAGGCGACGGTTGCCACATTGCTACAGACCGCTTCCGCGATATTGCCCTACTTCCTGAAGGGCGGATGGTCTGTCGTGTTGACGAGGACTACTATTGGTTCAACACGCATACTTACCGGTTCAGCAACATGACGAACGAAGAGGCTACGCAGGCTGCAGACCTAATCAAGCAGTACCGGCAGAGCTTTTCCGTAAGAAGCATACCCGACTCGCTGGCGGGGCATTTTGCCCAACTATCCACGTCTGGAGGTTCTTTCGCACTCACCGACCGCCAAGGCATCCTGTGGGTCTTGGGGGACAACGGTATATATAAGATATGTAAGAACGAGCAGCGCGTAGAGCCGTTGGAGATTATGCCGAAGGCACAGGTGAAATGTCTGTTTACCGACCGTCGGCAACGCTATTGGGTAGCAACGAAGGAAGATGGTACCGTACGCATTTTCGACGGTTCCAACGACAAGCTATTGGGCTATTTAGGTGCAGACGGCCGTCTGCACCAGCAGTACACCCGTTTCGGTGCTGCCGTCTATAGCATGTACCAGTCGGTGGACGGTACGCTATGGATGGGTACGAAGCCTGACGGTCTGTTCCGGCTGCACGAAAAGACAGACGACACATTTGAAATTGACCATTTCACCGACATTCCCTCCGGGAGTATCTACCATATAGCGACCGACTGCTACGGACGTCTCTGGCTGGCCACGTTAGGGGGAGGCCTCTGTTATACTGACAAGCCACAATCATCCACTCCCCGTTTTATGGTTCCACGGAACTATCCCAAGGAGGTAGCCCAGCGGGTGCGCTATCTGCTCTTTGCACAGGACGGCAAGGTACTTATGGCAGCTACCACCGACGGTTTATTGGTGGCAAAAGTTGAGAAAGACGTGAAAAAGATGCGATTCCATCGACACTACCGGGAGTCAGACCGTGCAGGAAGCCTGAGCTGCAGTGCAACGATGGACATCACCACTGTTGACGGGCACTATTATGTCAGCACCGAGAGCGGAGGCATCAACCGCATGGACTGTAAGACACCCATACAGGAACAGTCGTTGTTGGCTGACCAGCTGTCCTTCACCCACTATCAGGTGGCCAACCACCGGCTGCCGTCTGATGTCGTGATGTCGCTCACCCCGATGGAATCGGAAAAAATGATGATGGTCAGCGGACATCTGATAGCGTTGTTAGACAACACGGGGCACTATCGCCAGTTGGATGCACGTTTCTTCAATGCCGACTACCGTTTCAGCGATGCCCACCCGCAACAGCTTTGTGACGGTCGCTGGTTGTTTGGACTGACGGATGGCGCATTTATCACTTCCGTCAAACAGATGTACCGCCCTGCCTATCAGCCTCCCGTCGTGCTGACAGGCATCTCCATACAGGGCGTTGATGACAACCGGGCGATTACACATGCTGACAGCATCGTGCTGCAACCCCATGAGCGCAGCTTCACCATTCACTTTGCCGCTCTTGACATGAACGCACCAGAGCGCATCAGCTACGCATTCCGCCTGTCTTCCGACGAACAGTGGCACTATATTGGCCGCGACCGTTCGGCTACCCTGCTGGACTTGAAGCCAGACACCTACCAGTTTGAGGTTCGCTCAACGAATGCCGATGGTGTGTGGCTCGACAACATCCGCACACTGACCATCATTGTGAAGCCAACTTTCTGGGAGGCGTGGTACGGACAGCTGTTCATCATATTGCTATGTGTGACGTTGTTGGCTGCCATTCTCTATACCTATTTATATATAAGGCGTATCAAACGGCAGCACAAAGAAACGCTGGAGGCCTATCTGGCACTGTTGGAGAAGGCTGCCCCCGCCTCCATCAACCATCATCCATCACCCATCACACCTGAATTAGACCCCATGCTGAAACGTGTCATGCTGTTCTTGGAGGAGAACCTCTCCGATGACAGCATCGGTGTGGGCGACATGGCGGCAGCGGCAGCTACCAGTCGTAGCGGATTGCAGCGCAAACTGAAACAGACGATGGGCATTACCCCACAGGACCTGTTGCGCGAAGCCCGCATCAAACGTGCCTGTCAGTTGCTGCGCACTACCGACAAGAGCATTGCCGAAGTGGCTTATGGCTGCGGATTCACCGACCCGAAGTATTTCAGCCGCAGCTTTAGGCAAAGCATCGGGATGTCGCCGTCAGAGTATAAAAACATAAAGGAAGAGGGATGAAAAATGCGTCAAACTGGCTGTTTGACGCATTTTCACACTTTCTTGACGCATTTTTCACCCCATTCCATCGAAAAAAAGCAGTACTTTTGCAAGCGAAATGAAAAACTAAGGTTACAAAACAAACTACTTAAAAACAAAATGAAAACAAAACTCTTTACTTTGATCACTTCGGCACTGATGCTACTGACGGTGGCAGTCAGTGCCAAGAAAGTTCACACACTGGGCGACAGCACCATGGCGCCCTATGACGAGTCTGCCACCGTCACCCGTGGCTGGGGCATGTACTTCGGCAACTTTCTGACCAACGGGTGGACATCGGTCAACTACGCCAAGGGCGGACGTGACACGTACACCGGCTACAGTGAGTTGTGGCAGAATGCCAAGAACAATGTAGAGGCTGGCGACTATGTCATCATCACCTTCGCTCACAACGACGAGAAGAACGGTGGTATGGACGGCTATCAGCTGAAGGCCTACTACGAAAGTATCGGTGACGCTACCGCAGCAGCAGCCGTTGACCTGCGCGGCAGCATTCCCTCGACGACCTACAAGCAGAACCTTGGCAAGATTGTCGATGAGGTGCTGGCAAAGGGTGCTATCCCCGTGATCTGTTCGCCTGTTTGCCGCAGCTACTTCAACAGCGACGGCACGATTCGCCGTAACGGCCGACATGACCTGGGTGACTCATTCAGCATTCTGACGGAGAACGGCCCCACGACGGGCAACAAGGTGCCTGCCGACGACCATACGATGGACTATGCCTACCACTCGGAGCAGTTGGCCAAAGAGAAAGGCGTGGCATTCGTCGATTTGACGACGGCCACCAAGGAACTTTATGAGAGCTATGGCGACACCAAGTGCCATGAGCAGCTCTTCGACGGAGACGGCTCCACGCACTTCAACACTACGGGTGCCTTGCTGGTGGCCCGCCTGTGCGCCCAACTCATGAAGGAGCAGAATATCCTGGCCGACGGCATCGTCGTACCTACTGACCTGTCTATCTCGCCTGCTACTGCCGACCTTGGCGAAGGCTACAAGGGTCAGACCGCCATCAAGGAACTGACCATCAACGGTTTCGGACTTACACCCGCCGACGGTACCATTGCCGTGACGGCTACTGAAGGCATCATGCTTTCAACCGACAAAAACAACTGGCAGACAAGCCTCTCTATCGATTATAAGAATGGTACGCTCGTACAGAATATCTATGCACGTGTCATCCTGGCCAACGCCGGCTCATTATCTGGCACCATCACGGCTACATTAGGTGAGAACACCGTGGAGGTTCCCCTCACCATCAACGTCATCGAACTGGGTGCCGGCGACCCCTTTTCGGTTGCATGGCCCATGGTGCCTAACGACGACGCTACCGTGACAGGCAACGTGACCGCTACCACCGTCAAGTTGGAAGGTCTTGGAAAATATGGAAACGTAAATGGCTACGGCGCACTGATAGCTCCCAACGGCAGCACGGGCGAATGGCCTGCAGCCGGTATTGACGACGATCCGACACAGTATGTGCAGTATGCCGTGACAGCCCCTGAGGGCAAGAAGCTCGACATCACCAACATCGCCATGAAGGTCAAGGCACAGGGAGGCGGTTCGCTGCAGTGCCATGTGTATTACTCTACCGACGGTTTCGTGACGCGCAAGACCATCTTCGCTTCGGGCGTGATGACCAGCACATGGAACGAGATCAACTGTGAGGACGTGGTCACCGTCGATGAAGGCGACCGTCTGCTGATCCGTGTCTATCCGTGGTCCAAGAATGTCGATAAGGGACGCTGGATCTGTATCTCCGACGTGGCTGTCAGTGGACAGTCGAAGGATGCCGCAGGTCTGAATGTTGATGGTTCCATCACCTACACGCTGGCTGACGGAAACCTTGACACTGAACCCACCATGACCCCGCAGGAACTGGGTGCTGGCTTCGTTGGCAAAAAGTGGACGGCAGGCAGCAGCCTCACCGTGGGTGGCGTGACCACCTACGACAGCGGTGCTGCAAAGACTCCTATGCTGAAGATATACAATGGTACCACTGGTTCCTTTGCATCAGCAGCCACTGACGACAACACGCTAACCTTGACGCTGACTCCTGAGGACGGTTTCTATTTCATGCCTTCCAAGATCAGTTTCGAGGGTGCCCGCTTCGGCACCGACGGCGGTACGCTGACCGTCGTTGCCGAGAGTGGCGACAAGAGTGAGGAACTTTGCAAGGCTGCTGCTGTCAACCGTAGCGGCAAGAGCCTCGACATCGCTGCTTTCAGCTATACACTGAGCAGTTTAGTAGCTACCAACGCCGCTCCGCTGAAACTGAAGTTCTCATTCATCGGACTGGGCAAGACCAAGACCATGGGACTCGCCAATCTCGTCATCGAAGGAAACTTGACAGGTGCTGCCTCAACGACTACGAAGTATGTGCTGACCACCAGCGTCAGTCCTGCTGAGGCAGGAGTCATTGCCGTTGAACCCGATATGACCTCGTTCAAGGAGGGTACCGAGGTGACGCTTAACGCCACCAGGAACTTTGGCTTTCAATTCAAGGAGTGGCTGGACGGCACAGGTGCCACCGTCTCGACCGACGCAAAGGTGACGGTGACGATGGATGCCGACAAGACCTTGACGGCTGTCTTCGAGACTATTCCCGTCTATAAAGTGAACACCAAGGTTGTCAACGATGCCGACCGCTCGTTAGGCTGCATCACCCTCTCGCCCAACGACCATAACGGTCAGTACGAGGCAGGCAGCTTAGTGACTGCTACCGCCGAGGAGTCGAAGATACTGAAATTTATGCAGTGGACCGACGACAACGAGAATGCAGGCACCACCGCCACCCGCCAGCTGACCGTTAACAGCGACATGGAGCTGGTGGCTAACTACGAGGTGCAGGACTTCGTAGCCGTGTTCGATGCCTCAAAGGTCAATACCTACGCCTACAACACGACGGCAGGCTATCCCTTTTCAGCTGACCTGACCTGGGACGAGCAGCGCAACACGGCAGCCGCCATCGTCAAGGTAAGCGACGGTTCGCTATGCTATACAAAGGACGGCGGCACGCCCGTGGTACGTAACCGTACGGGTGTCGTCATCAGCGACATCAACGGACTCTACCAGAACGGCTACAACACCACCGACATTGCCTGGCAGTACCAGTTCTCGACGAAAGGCTTTACTGACATAACATTTGTTGGCGACATGGCTGCCAAGAATGCCGCCACCAAGCAGTGGAAGGCACAGCTGTCGCTGGACGGCACGACGTTCACCGACATCGAGGGTGCCACTTGGACGGCTACCGCCAACGTGGTGAACCCTATCAGCATCACGCTGCCTGAGACGGCCAATGGTCAGGAGACGGTCTTCATCCGCATCACCGGTACCGGCACGGAGCTGTTCAACAGCGGCTATGCCTTCGACAAGGAGTTTGACGGTCTGCAGTACTGCGACCACTCGGAGAGTGGCGTGGGTAATGTCTATGTGCTCGGTACTGCCGAGGTGGAGGAGGACGCTGAGGCTCCCGTGGTCACTGGCATGATTCCTGCCAATAATGCTACGGGTGTCTCTGCCACTGGCAAGATCACCATCACCTTCAACGAGCGCATCAAGGCTGTTGAGGATGCTGGCAAGGCCATGCTTGGCAACAAGGGGCTGACACCGCAGTGGAGCAGCCGTTCTGTTTCGTTCGACTACTTTAACCTGACATACGGACAGCAATATACCTTTACGATGCCTGCTGGCTTCGTACAGGACAACTCCGGCAACAAGGCCGCTGCCGTCCAGCTGTCGTTCACCGTCATGGAGCGTCAGCAGCCTGCCGCCCGTACCTTCGATGCCATCGTGGATGCTTCGTTAGAAGCCGACGTGGCAGCCACCGATGACATGCCGGCACAGTACAAGAAGATTCAGGATGCCATCAACGCTGCCCCGTCGAACAACACGCGCCCGTACCTTATCTTTATCAAGGAGGGTTACTACAACGACCCCAACGAGTCGTTCAACAGCAGCTATGGCTTCGTCTATAAGAATCCCGGCGATGCCAGCAGCACAGAGACCACTCAGATTGAGGGTGGCAAGAGCCAGTACGACGACTGCCGACTGGTATATGTCAACAAGCCGAACATCCACATCATCGGCCAGGCCGTCGATAAGGTGACCATCGCCGGCGACCGTCTGGACGGCGGTGCTGGCTGGGACCGCACCCGTGCCTGGTACCACGTCAATGCCGGTGCCACGTTAGAAGTACAGTCGGGGGCTGACGGCTTCTACATGGAGAACGTGACCATCGACAACGAGAACTGGACTGTTGGCCGCAAGGAGGGTCCGCAGGCACTGAGCATCAATACCGATGCCGACCGTCTGGTGTTCAACAACCTGAACGTGCGCTCCTATCAGGACACCTACAAGGCTAACGGCACCTACAAGCGTGCCTATTGGCACAACTCCACCATCGAGGGTGCTGTAGATTTCATCTATGGCGACTGCGACGTATGGTTCGAGAATACCACACTGAACATCAACCGCAAGAACGGCGGCTACATCGTGGCACCAAGCCATCCTGCCGACACCCGCTGGGGTTACGTGTTCAACAACACGACGATTACCTCGACCTACTTCACTCCCGAAGAGGGCCAGATTTACCTGGGACGTCCCTGGCACAACAACCCCAAGACCGTGTTCCTGCATACGCAGATGGAACTGCAGGCCTACGACGGCTACTGGCATGAGACGATGGGCGGACTGCCCGCAGTGTGGGCTGTCTATGACATCTGGGACAAGAACGGCAACAAAATGAGCGAGACGTCGCGTGAGGACTACTGGTACTGGAACAGCGACAAGACCGAGAAGATTACCGGCAAGGCCAAGAATGCGCTGACTGCCGATGAGGTTGCACAGTACACCGTCCAGAACGTGCTGGCTGGCGACGGCACCAGCAATGCCGAGACGGGCGTGTGGAACCCGCTGCCCATCGTGGAGAAGACCGCTGCTCCCGTGCTGAGCGCCAATGGCGGTGAGGTCACGTGGGAGGCCGTACCCTATGCTATCTGCTACGTGGTGACTGTGAACGGCAAGGTGGTCAGTTTCCCCGTCGGCACGAGCATCAGCGGACTGGCAACGGGTGATATCGTCACCGTCCAGGCTGTCAGTGAAAACGGGGCCTTGAGTGACGCCTCGGCAGTTGTGACCATCAGTCAGACCACGGGTATTAATTCCGTGAACCGTGAGTCAACAAGCGAGATCCGTTACTATACGATTGACGGCAAGCGCATCAGCCAGCTGCAACCTGGACTGAACATTGTCCGCATGGGCGACGGTTACGCTGTGAAAGTCATCAGGTAACCACATCACCTCACGGGGGGGAGTCCCCCTGTGAGGTATTGATATTTGTTAAAATTTCGTTGATTTGTTTGTGTAATTCGTTGGAAAAGTGTAAATTTGCAGGCAATTAGTGTAAGATATAAAAAACATTACTTATGGCTTTTTTAACGAATGACAAACTGACCATCGTCGGCGCAGCCGGTATGATTGGTTCAAACATGGCTCAGACCGCGTTGAGGGTGGGTGTGACAAGTGAGATTGGTCTGTACGACGTATTGTCTCCCGAGGGGGTGGCCGGGGAGAGGCGC
>JAEEGL013750170.1_pt1 | contig 10754 bp, 6 predicted proteins | sample 9134231 | NCBI WGS metagenome assembly JAEEGL01 (sample SAMN16246548, study PRJNA631951) | gut metagenome | biome: gut microbiome; feature: rumen; material: fiber-attached | host: Bos | place: Iran: Karaj | collected 2018-10
AAGCGTACTGCTGTTGGGCATTTATAGCGGCTTCAAGCTGCTTTTTATCATTTATGAGAGACTTTATTCGGGTAACTAGGCTCTTGTAATTTGTGCAGCTAAATATATTTTCCGGCGCAGTGTATCCAAATCCATGACTAGTCTCTTGGAAGGCCAAAATAACATGGTTAAATATGAAAGCTTTTCTGGTTGCATCCACAATCTCACCTTCATGATTAATATCCAAGAAGAAATCACAATCCCAGAAAAGATTCTCTAATGTGGACATTTTGATATTTGGATACATGATAACATTATCATATTTCTCATGAGCCAATAGTTTTCCTGACATCTCCGTAAGAGCTGTGACATGGAATTTCACCTCAGGCAACTCCTTTAATAGTTCCTCTAGCTTTTCCACATTCTCTGTATTGGTGCAAATCAAAGCTGATGGCTTGCCACCATTTATCTTCTTGAAAGAATAAATATAGCCAAGCTCTTTAAGGGCAACCTTTGGCGCTTTCAACTGCAATAGCTTCTCGTATGACTGATGATTTTGGGCAACCACTGTCTCACATCTATTGGCCTTGCCCTCAAATATCATCTGCATGTTGCCTGGAATTTCACTTCCGGTTTTCTCCTGCCAAAACAGAATATCACCCTTACCAACCTTTGAAGCTGGCAATGAGTTTGATACGAAAAATGGCACTGATAGAGAATTAAAGAAAATCCTACTATCCTCAAGTCCATTTTTTACAAAGTAAAATTTGACAAACTCAGTGCGGTCTTTGAATATCTTTGTTACTCCATCAATATTAAGTGCAATATCTCCTGTAACATAATTCTCTACAATAATCTCACGGCCTATCACATCAAAATACGACTTGCTAACGCGCTGTGATTTTTTATTAAAAATGGTTCTGGCATAGCAGCATCCGTATTTATTATAGTGGTCACTACATTTTACCTGGCCGTCCTCATCAAGCCAATCCACAACTTTTACAAGCCTTTTATTCTTTGGCTCAGCATAAAAGATTCTACCGCGCTCCTTAGATTTGTCATGTATACTTCCACCGTTATTAGTTCCGCTAATCTGCCAATAGGCTGGCACTTGAATTTGATTAAAATAAAGCGGCTTGCCAGGACAATTCTCTACAGCTTTAAAGTCTCCAAGAAAATGTTCAAATACATTTTCCACTGAATCAGGCAAAAATCCATCGTCATTTATGACTACGGCCTTAACCTCATAATCAGCATTCTCAAATGACGCAAGCAAATCCTGACTTCCAGTATTAAAATAATCAAAAAGCAAAACTATATCGTCTTTATTAGTTTTTCCCATTTTGCCTCCACTTCACTTGCCAAATACTTTTCAGCCTTCTTATAGGAATGCTTGTGCATCGCCTCTAAATCGTCCTCTAACAACATCTTCTTTATAGCATTTACCATGTTATTAAGTCTTCTGCCCTTTTCCATACCGTCAGAATAAGGCAGCTTATAGCCATTCTTACCTTCGTCGATGAATGTCTTATTACCGTAGCGCACATCAAAACCGATGATAGGAAGCCCTGATCCTATAGCCTCCATCAGTGTCAATCCAAAGCCTTCGCTTGTGGAACCAGACAGATATGCCTCGTAATCCTTGTAAACTTCTGTAAGGTCGTATTGGCCCATCAATCGTATATACGAATCTGCACCAAGTTTCTTTATCTGTTCTTCAAGAGCCTTTGATACAGCACCTTTGCCATAGATATCAAGTGTGATATCTGGAATATCTTTATGAGCCTGCGCTACAGCATCAATAAGCCAATCCACATGTTTTTCTGTCGCCAAACGAGATGCGGTGATTAATGAATGGGGCTTTCTCTTGCCCTCAGGCTTTTTAAGTTCTGGTAAAGCCCCTACCGGAATTGTCACCACATTTGGAGTGACACCATTGTACTTTTTAAACTGCTCGCTCAAAAGCTTGCCCTGCTCATCTGTGGCTGTGATGTAAAAATCAATGTGGTCGTGCATAGCAAATGAATACTCGTAGTAATTATTCCACAGAATATAATCATCATCTGTGGCACCTTCGCTAAAGTGATCCGCATGAATTACAATGCCCACTTTTGCATCTTTTGCATTTTCTAAAATAGCCTGCCCCTGACCTGTGGTTCTATCGATAATAACCACATCATCCTTGGTAAGATTCAGCTTTGACACCATGTAGCCAATCAAATCTTCCTTTGAGCACAAAAGCTTATCAGGGAATTTGTACATAACATTATCATCGTCATTGATTTCCTCGTAAGCCAAACTGCCATCTCGATTAAAGAAACGTCTGTGGTACATGTGAGCCTTGCCATCAAGCGGCGCATAATATTCCGAGAATACCCTACCGCTTGTAAAATAGTCCTTTCGAACAAGGCAACCTCTTGATACCATCTCCACTCTATGAACATAATCGTAATCCGCATTTACGAAGTAGATTCTATAAAAATCATTCTGTCCTTCAAAAAGAATTCTGCCGATTTTGCCATCACGCTCATATGTATAATTCTGCCCTGCAATGGTAGATCTTAAATCATCCAAAGTATATGTCACAGGCTCTGGAGTATAGTCTGTAAAAAATGTGTACAGCCAAATTATTTCATCATCCTCAAAGCCTATATTTCTAGTCATGTCCACAAGATTATCCTTTGGAAACATATCAGAAAATATAAACTTTGCAGGCTGCCCAATATTTCTCAGTACTTTAGCCCTATAGCTTTGAGCGTATTCCACTCCGGAACTAGCCCAACCTATTCCCAGGTTAAAATTGTAAATCATAAACCCTCCTGTCTGCGTGTCATGGAAGTATAATGTGTAGTCTGTTTTTGTTATCCATGCTAACTTCCGAAAGAAGTATATTTCTAATTATGTTGCGCTTGATTGAGCTCTCCATTTTTCTAAATGATTCAAGAGCTTCAGCCTGATATTCGTACATAAGATTTCGCTGAGCGCTGCTTCGACCAGATACAGCTGACTGAAGCTGCTGCAAATAATCTACCTGCTCAATCCAGGCATCATCAATTGCAGACAAAGCTGACACTCTGATGAAATCCTTCATTCCATTTTCGTTATTAATAGATGCCTTTTTCTCATCCAAAGAGCGCTTTACTCGTGCCATAATGTAGGCTTTAACGCGCTTTCTATTTCTCAGATTTAGACGAGCAGATTCTTTCTCCATTGTATAAGATATGTTATCCAGCAAGTATCTATTAAGCTCTGTAAGCTGAAGATGCCTGTGCTCATCCAAAAATGCATCGATATTCTCTGAAACAATTTTAAACAGACGGTCTTCCTCTACAGTACCACCGTCTAAAAGCATATCTCTGGTATCGTACATAAGCTTTCTCTCCAGCTGAAGTACAAGGTCGTAATCTTTAGAAGTTTTTCTGTTTGTGCTTCCAACTTCCTCGTTTATTTTCTGGGCATTATTAACGATTCTCTTTATTCTTCTATCGCTAATTCTACGTTTACCCTCAATATATTTTTGAAGCTTCTCAGGATCAGTACCCTTCTCAACAATATCATCTTCAAGGGAAACAATAAATCGACTATAGCCAGGATCCCCCTGCCTTCCGGAACGACCTCTGGCCTGACGCTCATCTCGAATATTAAGCATTCTGCCAACACCGATAACCGCAAGTCCACCAAGCTCCTTTACGCCAGCGCCAAGCTTGATATCAGTGCCTCGTCCAGCCATAGATGTTGCCACAGTCATGGCCCCCATTTGGCCAGCCTCTTTAATAATATCAGCCTCCCAGAATGCATTGTTGGCATTCAAAACTGAATGAGGAATTCCCTCTTTAACCAGTAGATGTGAAATGATTTCAGTATCAGAAATCATGGTTGTAACTATAAGAACAGGTTGCCCTGTATCATGCTTTTTAACTGCAAGCTTAATGGCTGCCTCGAACTGCTTTGTGGAATCACTGAAAAACCAGTCAGGGCAATCCACACGCTGAATTGGATTGTTAGTAGGAATAACCACAACCTTCTTGCCATACACGTCGTAAAGCTCATCCTTGGCATCGTAAATTGTTCCGCTCATGCCCGACATCTTAGGGAACATTGAGAAGAAATTCTGATAGGTGATAGATGCCATAGAACGGTTTTCCTGAGTTATTTCCAATCGCTCCTTGCACTCGATAGCCTGATGCTGACCACCTCTAAGCTTAACACCCTTTAGCATACGACCTGAGCTGGCATCAATAAGTGCTACTTCTCCAGACTCGGAAATCATATATTCTGTACCCTTTTCAATAATCTTATGGGCTCTGAGAGCTAACACAAGATGTCTGTAGATTTCAAAATATTCTGGAGCAAAAATGTTATCAATACCAAAATACTCTTCGGCATACTCAAGTCCCTTTTCCGTGAACCAAACATTTTTCTCCTCAACCTCATAATCTTCATCCTCTTTTAGAGTTCTGACAAAGAAATCTGCCGACTCGTAGAGATTTGACTGGACACGTGGCGCACCAGAAATAACAAGAGGTGTGCTGGCACTGTCCAAAAGAACGGAGTCAGCCTCATCAATAATGATGTAGTTGAAAGGTCTAAGGAATCTATCCTTAGCCGATTTAACAAGGTTGTTTATCAGGTAATCAAATCCCAAAGCAGAGTGAGTCGTATATACGATATCGCTATCATAGATTTCCTTTTTCTCTTCGTTTTCGAAGCGATCATCCTCATCACGCTTAACACCAGCTTTAATGGAAAGACCCATGAACTCATAAGCTGGTCCCATCTCCTCAGCATCACGAAGTGCCAAATACTCGTTGTTAGTAACAAGTATAGCACCCTTGCCTGTAAGACCATTTAGATACATTGGCAGAGTGGCTGTAAGAGTCTTGCCCTCACCAGTATTCATCTCTGCCAGATATCCTTGATGCAAAGCAATTCCAGCCATTATTTGTACATCAAAAGGAAACATGCCAAGAACACGCTTGTCAGCCTCGCACATGGCAGCAAAAGCCTCTGGAAGAATTTTATCCAGTGACTCTCCTGACTCATAACGATTCTTAAAAGTGGCAGTTAATCCCTTCAACTCATCGTCTGTAAGGACAGCCATCTTCTCTTTATAAGACTTTACCTTTTTCAGTTCCTTCATCAGCTTTCTAACAAGCTTTTTAGTCTTAACAATTTTCATATCTCTTCAATAGTAACCGAATGATACGTAAATTCGGTCATACCTGCATTTATTAGTTGCATTTTATAGCTGTAAGTTTTCAGCGGACATTTGAAATCAGCTTCTTTGCCTCTGATTGTAAAATCCCCTGCTTCTCGTTCGTATCTGTCCAAAAATACAAGGCGCACCAGATAACCTTTATCGTTAGGTGTGTCCACATTAATAGAAATGTGATACTTACTCTCACCATCGATGATAGGAAGAGTTGGTTCAATTCTTTGAGCCTGATAATTGGTCATTGAATACCACTCTTTTATTACCGTGCCTGGTGGCATTAATTCATTTTTGTAATGAACATTGTTGCGGCCATTATATTCAATTTCCGAACCATACAAATACGTATCTGAACTGTATTCGTTCCAGTATATTTTCCAACTTGCTCTTTCCATTAGTTTTCAGTTCCTTCCAAAGACGCCCTAACATCTTTCCATTTTTCAAGTAGATGCTTAGTGGTAAATTTCTGACTGATATCATATGAATAAACCTTTGCCTGATTCCAGTTTGCAAGACTTCCCAAGAAATAATCCAGGGCAGCTGGCATCATTGAAAAATCCGTAACTACGAAACCGTTGTACATGTTTTGCATGTACTGAGTCTCTCGACGCACAATCTGTGGAATAGCAGCACTGATACAGTTAATTTGCAGATACAAATCAGGATTATGTCTCATATCAACCATGATTCGCTGCTCTCTCATACATTTACTTACAGAAAGCTCATCCACACACTGCTCTACAAAGAATCGTACTGGAATTTCTTCATCCTCTACAGCATCCTCATTTTCAGCTGAGTCATCTTCTTTTTCTTCTGGAATAACCATTCGTCTGTCAAATCCTGCCGCCTCCAAAACATCTGCAATTCTTGCAAGAATCTTATATGGCAAGTCAAATTCGGCCTGTCTTGTAAAGATTTGTATCATGGCATTTTCATTTGTTGGAAGATACTGCGCCAAAGCAATCATTAGTGATTCAAATCTATCATCTGGAAGACCATCCACAGGCACCAGTATCTTTTGAACTGTAAGTTGCTCACTGATACCAAAATCAACTCTGGCATCATAAGGTGAGATATCAGTGATATTAGTAAGCTCCTCACCCATTTCTCTCTTCAAATAACGGGTGGTAGCCTCTGAATCAGTAATGAGATATCCTGCACTTCTAACGAAACCCTTGCCCTCTTCATGGTCTTTTATTCTGTATCTATCGCCGTAAAAAGAAAGGATACATTTCTTATCTTCGATAATCTTTCTAGTGGCAAGCACATTCAGCTCATGCATTGCGATGCAGAAAATATCATCTCCATTATTCTCGGCAAGATGAGCATAAAGAACCTCCAAAATCACCTCTGAAATATCTCTATAGATTGTCTTTTCAAAGGTCTTTGTAGTACATACATCCCCCTCTTTAAATACCAGATAGCTGTTGCAATTCTCGTTTATTTCAACTGCTCCTGTCTGTGCGTAAATTCGCATTTTCGTAGTGCCATTTTCTGTTAGGTAATCCGTATATACGATATCACCGTTATCATATACTTCTGTTGAAGAAACGAAACCTCTGTCATCATAGATATTACGTCTGCTAAGGGCGTTCTTCTTGAACATTCTAACTTCGATTGGATTACCTGCTTCACCGAAGTTAATCTGGGCATATTTAGTATTTTCAAGATATGCTATTACAACGAATGGCGTATATACGAATTCAATGTGCTCTGGCCAATCCAAATTGTGAAAAGAGAAAACTGCAGCCTTCTTTCTTCTAACCTCTTGAATTGCATCAAAAGCAGACCAGTAAGGCGCATGATAAACACCCTGTCTGTGCAAGAAATGCCTAAAATTAGGCGTATGACTCAAAAGCAAAATCTTAAAATCGCGCATACCACTGCGATGAAACATCTGAACCTGTTTTACCGTATCATCGAACTCAGTGTGCATTCGGCGAGTGTGCCAACTTTGCTCAAGCTCTTTCCATTCATTCTTTTGATACCATGCTGGAATGAAATATAACATACAATTCTCCTATATAAATGGGACATATGCATCGAAATCTCTCACTGCCCTAAACTCTCTGTAAAGATTACAGTTAATACTTGCCATAGCAATCATAATTGATGGCAAACTCATTACATCCTGAGGAACATATCCTTTCAGCTGAAGGACCAAAGGAAGTCCAATAAACATGCTCATAAACGTAGCTGAAAATACAGAAATCAAGAACACTCTTCTGCCAATATAACGTCGTGTTTTTTTACCAGCTCTAAGGCCTGTGATACTATCTCCGGCCTTCTGCAAAGACTCTGCCAGATTCTTAGGACTGATAAATACAAAAGAGAAAATTATCGTAATTACGTATAACACTCCCACATATACTGCAATACCAAGCGGATGGGTGGTAGTCATATTGTCAGAAGCCCACTGGAAATCCTGATTATCAGGAAAAATCTTAGTCAAAAGTGTGGTTCCATAAACTGGCAACATAAAGAATGCTGATGAAAACATAACCGGCATCATTCCTATTGGATTTAGCTTAATTGGGATATAGTTTTTATCAGAATAAATATTGTGAATTGATATACGCTGCATTGGAATTCTGTATTCGGAATTCTCGAAAAAAATGGTACATAAAAGGGCAACCACCGAAACTATACCTATGTATTTCATCTCTTCAAAGGTGCCGTTTCGTACCGTATTTACAACACTATCCAAAATATTGACGTAGATAAGAACAGTTTGTCCGCCAATACCGTATTTACCATTTCTTGTTGCAAGCCATAGAATTACAAATGCACCTGTTACCATCTGCATTCCCGAAATAAACTTGGCAATAAAAAGCTCTATTGTGCCTGATTCGAATAAATATATTGTGGAGCTTGTAGTGAAATATGCCTGAACGCAGGCCCATATTAACATCAGTGCAAGAGTTGCTCTGGTGACTTTTTTAGGAGATGTGTGTGCTTTACTATCAGCGCTTTTAAAGGAAACTGCTACCTGAACAAATAGCATAGAAAACATAAATGGCGATATACCAAGAGCTAAAATACTGGTCTTGTATCTATCTCCACCTATAGTCTGCATGATCAAATCTTCTGATGCATCTCTGAAAGCATCATATGCTGCTAAATCAACCCCATATAATGGCAATTCACGTCCAACCAAATATACTGCCATTATTATAAGAGTAAATAATAATTTCTGTATTAATGTTTTTGGAAAAAACTTTTTTGCCATATTAATCCCCTCAATTTCAAGCTATTTTTATTCTACTACACATAGGTTTTCCATTCAATTAAGGGAATTGTTTTCAATGCAAAAAAGGAGCAGTTCGAAATGAACTGCTCCAAGATTAATTAAAATTACTTATTAGGATTTGTATCTTCTTTATACTTGTCGTATCCAAGTTTTGCTGCAACAAGTGCAAACAATCCCCACATAAATCCTTTCTTACCAGCATCTGCTGAAAAACTAATATGACCTTTTGCAACGCTCTCGTCTTCTATACCTCTAATGTCGTTCTTATAAATATCCACTTCTTTTATAAGCTCTGAAATAGCTGGTGAAGCTAATTCCTCACCCTGCTCATCTATTACTGCTAGAGGTACTTCTGCATCGCTAAGAGAAGTACTGTATGTTGCATTAAGCTGAGGTGCTGCATACTCTGCAGTATCAGTTGTACCAGTAGTGTTAGATTCCTCTGTTACCATAGTATCGCCAGTTGCAGACACTTCATTTGCAGACATTTCATTTGTTGCCACTGTATTCACTGTAGCTGTAGTAGCTGCTGTAGATGCAGATGTTGTTGATGTAGAACCACTAGCGCCGGCTGTAGCATCATCAGTTGTTGTAACTGTCTCTTCTGCAACTGCTGCAGTTGTCTCTGTATCTACAATCTTTTCAATGGCATTTGTAATAACTTCGGCAATTGGATTAACTGGTGTTTCCGCTTCCACAATTGGTGCAGTTGGACTTCCTATAACACCAGTAACTATTGGAGTAAATCCAGCAAAGATATCATCATCTACCTCAGTGTCCTGTGTAGCCTTAGCATTTATTATTGCTTCTTGTGCCTTCTTAGCTATAGCTTTAGCCTGCGCCTCTAAGTATTTCTTTGCACTCTGAAGAGAAGAAGCTGTATTATTTAATTCAGAATTCTTAGTTTCAGCTGTTGTTGCAAGCTCTGTCTTCTGACCTGTAAGAGTTGTAATAGTCTGTGACAATGTATTCATTGCTTTGGTCAAGCCATTATAGTTTGCCAAATCTGTTAAGAAGTCGCTTTCTTTATAGAAAGTATCACCTTTCTTTCCACTTCCTGTCTCGTCGCATACTTCAAATCCTATTCTCTGAGCAACCTTAATCTTTTGACCAAATACATCTACAGTCTTGGTATTCGTATCCGCAAAAATTGGTTTTTTCTCTAATACATTGATACCAGTTACATTACCTGAAACATGTGGATTAATTTCACCACCCTCAAATAATGACTGATTATTATCGCCTGCTGTTACATAGTCGAAGTATCTCTCAACATATACTGGCTGGCCATTTTCATCAGTATCAAAGTATCTTACAACGAAGTTCTTGCATTCATATGAATCTTCTCCTCTAGCAGTATCTGCATTCCAGTACTTAAGTTCTAAACTATTTGCCTGTTCTAAAGTCAACTTTCCAGAAGATACAAGCTGATATCTAATTAACTCTCTAGCCAACTGTCTTGCGACAGTCTCGTTGTAATAACCACCATCTAATTTTTTTGATGCTTTTTGGTAGTCACTAAGTTTCTGCTGCTCAATCTCAACTTGCTCAGCTGTCTCATTAAGCTTTTGCACCTTATCAGCATTTTCAAATCCACCATCTACAAATGCCTGTGAATTTGCATCATATAGCTCCTGTGTTTCACTCATAGCTGTTGTTAAGTTTGTGTCTTCTGTCTCAAGGCTAGTAGAAACAAATTCTGATGTTGACTCAAACTCTGATGTAGCAACTGAAAGAGATGAAAGGTTCTCATCATACTCTTCCTGTGTCCACACTTCATCATCGGCGATTACTATATCTTCTTCATTTTCTGAAACAGTTGTAGCTACTGGTGCCGATTCAGACTGGCTTGTAGTTTCTGTTACAACCTCCTGTGTCTGCTGTACTACTTGTGTCTGTGCTTCATATATCTGTGTAGCTTGCTCTGTCACTGTCTCATGTTCAACTTCTACAGTCAATGTGCCTTCGCTTATTTCATTTGAAACTTCCTCAGCTGTATGCGCGTAAACTAAATCAGCGTCACCAAGTACTGATGCACCTCCAATAGCTGTACCAGTAATAGCAACGCCTTTTAAAATGTTTTGTATCTTTTTCTTACCCATATCTATCACTCCTTATACAACGATAAACCATTAAGTGTGTAATTTAGCAATTTTTATTTTGTATAAGAATTATATCGGTAAATTTTGAATAAAATATGTAGTTTTCTATAACGTTTTTGCCAAAACTGGCCACTTCTTGCCAGTTCACAAATTGTTCATCGTTCAAAGTCATCTCTAAGGATTCTATCGTACTGTCCTTTGAACCAAGCAC
>JAEEGL014227688.1_pt1 | contig 10754 bp, 7 predicted proteins | sample 9134231 | NCBI WGS metagenome assembly JAEEGL01 (sample SAMN16246548, study PRJNA631951) | gut metagenome | biome: gut microbiome; feature: rumen; material: fiber-attached | host: Bos | place: Iran: Karaj | collected 2018-10
ATATAACAAATTCCATCTAAATTAGATGAATCTAATAAAATTAAATCACAAGGAAATTCATTATTTTCATCAATTAAAATTATATCTCCAATTTGGATATTTTCACTTATATCTTCAATAAAATCTCCTTCTTTTAAAATTGTAATTTTTCTATTATTATTTATTTTATCATATTTATATCTTGAAATATCTTCAATTAATTCTCTTATAATTGAAACACATAAAACAAAAACTAAAGGTAAAATTGCAGTTACTGATGATAAAGGAGAAATTGAAGGTATACTTTGTAAAATTGCAATTAAAAGAAAATATACATTTGGTAATCTTGAAAATTGAAATAAAAGTGATTTTGGTAAAAATGTTATTACATTATATTTTGTTGTTGATATATAATTTGATTTATGATTATAATGAGATTTATTTTTTAAATGATTGTTAATATAAAATTTATGAAACTTTTTTTTTGGTTCTTCTGTTTTATTTCTTATCATGTTATTATTTTTTTTATTAAATAAAAAAAATCAATTTAAAAAAAAATATTTTTAAAAATCAATTGAAAAAAAAAAAATAAAAATATAAATAATAATTTTATAAAAATTTCTTTATCAATAATAAAATAAATTAATAAACAAATCAAAAAAACAAAATAAAAAAATAAAAAAAAAAATAGAAAAAAAAAAATTTTTAACTCTCTTCAATTTCCATATCATCTTCTCTTTCTTCCCCAGACCCAAAATCATTTAAATCATCATCATCTTCATCTTCTTCAAATCCTGGTTTAAATAAATTAATTCCATTTTCAGAAGTAGAAACAATTAAATTTTTAAAATAAGGATGAAATTTAACATCTTTCAAATTTTTTTGTCCTTGATGTAAAAAAACTAATTGTTGTGGAATTTCCATATTAAAATTATCAAATAATTTCTTTTCATCAGCTTCAACAGAAAAATCCCAAATACTTAATCTATCATCTTCACTAGAAACAACAATTTGACTTTCTTCAAAAGGATCCCACATTAAACTATTAATAGGATTTCTATGCCATTTAACATTTGAAATGGGACCATCTTTAAAGAATCGAATATCCCAAACTTTAAAGCAATTATCATCTCCTCCTGAAGCAATAGTATTATTTCTTATATTATTCCATGATATTACATTCACATCACTATCATGTGCATTTTCTATTATTAATACTGAATTATTATTATTTTGACGTAAATCCCAAAATCGAATTGTTTTATCTATTGAACATGTTGCTATTACATATTCTTGATTTGGTGACCATTGAATATCTTCTATTGAATTTTTATGTCCTGTTAATTCACTTAAAAAATTTGATTTATTATTATTTTGAGATAATTGAATTATATCACTTATATTTTCATTTGTTGGTATATATATATTTAATGTATTATCATATCCTCCTGATGCTAATGTAAATGGATTTATATTATTCCAATCTAAAGCGAAACCTTCTTTTTTTTGAGGAAATGATTTTATTATAGTATTTTTTTGTGTTATTTTTCTTTTTTTTATATTTGGATATGTATTCATATTATTTTCATTTTCTATACTAATTGATTCTTGTTCATTTATATTTGTAATTAATTCACTTATATCAATTATTTCTATACTTGGTGAATCAGTCCATATTGCACTTATATATGAATTCTTCATTGATTTAATTCTATTAATATTACCATTCATTTTTACTTTCTCATATTTCATATATGGATTTTTTCCTTCTTCATCATCACTATCAAAACCTTTATCAGGATCATCATCATATTTTGTTTTATACATACCATACCATTTCATATAATATAAATAACCATTTTTTTCATTTGTTTGTGATCCTGCAATCATATGTGTTGTATAAGGATATTTATCTTTTGTTAAATTTCTTTCTGAATTTGGTAAATAAAATGATTTTATATTTGATTTATCAAAATTTTCTGGAATTAAAAAATCTATTGATAAACATGGCCATTCTACTTTACTTCTATGTAACATTTCATATGCATTGTTATCAAAATCTAATTCTTCATTATTTTTTAATTGGTTTTTATTTTGTTTTTCATCCCATATTTGAACTTGGATTTTATTTGGATCTTTTTCTTTTGGTTTGTTTGTGTTTATTTCATTTTCGTTTTCATTTTCTTCTACTTCTACTTCTTCTACTATATCTTCGTCACCTTCTGATATACTTTCATAATCTGATAGAGATTCTGAATTTATTTCCTCATATTTTTTCTTTTTTGATGATTTTTCTCTTTTTCTTTTTGTTATTGATTTCTGATTTTCTTTATTTTCCATTATTTTTTTTTACTTCTTTAAAAGATAAAAAATAAATTATTTAAGTTATTTATTTTTTATATTTTTTTTAATATATTTAATTTAGATTAATTATTGATTATTTTTAATAAATAATTCTTATAAAAATATCAAAAAAAAAATAAATAAAAGATATAATTATAATATTGAAAATATACAATAAATGGAAACATTAAAAAAGACTAAATAAAAAAAAAATCTAAAACAAATCCTTAAAATTATAAAATTTAAACAAAAAAAAAATTTAACAAAAAACAAAATTCCAAAATTTAAAAAAGAAAAATTAACTTTATTTCATCATAAAAATTCTAAAAAAAAATCCATATAATTTTTTTTAGTAAAAAGTAACATTACAAGTTTTTCCACTATAAGGGTGAGAAGAGCAGGTACATTTATTACATTCACCAACATAAACATCAATAACATTAGTATTATTTCCATGTTTATCTTGAATTTTTCTTTCACCAATTCCTTCAATATTAATACGTTGGTTTTTCTTATATATATCTCTATGAACTGCAACTGTAACTCCTGCTGTTGCTGTTTCACCTGATGCTGTCTGACGAGTTCCTTTTGGTGAGTTACATGCTGAACAATAACATGTTATTTTATATGACATTTCTAAATTTTGATGAATTCAACTATATTTTATTTTCTTTATTTTGCTTATATATATTTTTTGGAAATAGTTAACTTTTCTAGATAAGATATTTTTTAATTTTATAAACTATAATTTTATTTGAAAATTAGATTTTTTGATTTTTATATTTATATATTTTTTTTGATTTATATTATACTATAATAATATAATAATAATATAATAAATTAATTTACATTATCATTCTATTTATATTTAATTTTTCATTGGGATATTTTATGTATAATATTGTGATATATTTATTTGATTAAAATCATTAAAATTATTATTGAAAAATATTTTAATAATTTTTTTATCTTAAAGAATTTTTTTTAAATTTATTTCTCAAATGAAAAAAATAATTAAAAAAAAAAATTATAAAATAAAATGTCCGAACCAAAATACACATTTAAAATATTAACCTTAGGAGAAAGTGGAGTAGGAAAAACATGTATTCTCCGTCGTTTCGTGGAGAATAAATTTTCAAAAAACCATTTAGCAACAATAGGAATAGATTTTAAGACAAAAACAATATATTTAAAAGGAAATGAAGTAAAATTAAAAATATGGGACACAGCAGGACAAGAAAGATTTAGAAATATAACAAATCAATATTACAAAGGGGCAGATGGAATAGTTTTAGTATATGATTTAACAAATAGAGAAACAATGGAAAAAATAAAAGATTGGATGAATCAAATTCAATTAAATACAACATCAAGTGAAATTGCTTTAGTTTTAGTTGCTAATAAAAATGATTTAAATAGAGTTATTAGTAATGAAGAAAGTACAAATTTAAGTCAAGAATTAGGAATTAAATCTTTTGAAACATCGGCTTTAACTGGAGATGGTGTTAATGATATATTTCAATATTTAACTATGGAAATTATTAATAAAAAAAAATTAGATGATTATAATACTGGTAATGGAATGGTTTTGCAAAATTCTAAACAAAAACAAGGAAAAGATAAAAAAGATGGTTGTTGTTAAAAAATTTTTGTTGTTTTTTTTAAGTTTTGATTTAAAAGATGCTTTCTTAATTTTTATTTTATTAAGAATTAGTTATTATATATATCATTTTTAAAATATTATTTTTTGAGTTTTTTTTTTTATTTTTTTTATTTTTTATAGTGTTTTTAATGAAAGAAGATGCTAAAAATAATTTTATCCCTGTTTGTTTAAAAATATTGATTTTTTCTTTTGTATTTATTAAAAAAGGAATTTTAATAAGTATTTTTACTATATTTTTTTTGGATTATGTTTATTATATTATTATTAAGATTATATTTGGTTTAACTCCTTTAACAGGGTATGATAAAGTATTTATAACAACTAAACAAATAAATAGAGTTACTATTTTATGGTCTTTAGAATTTTCAAATTTTAATCTTGAAAAAATGAAAACTTTTATAAATGAAAAATTTATAAAATTAATTGAAAAATTTCGTAGTAAATTAATATATAAATTTGGAGAATATTTTTGGAAAGAATATCCATATAATGAAGAAATATTTAAACAAAATATAATAATAAATGAAAAACTTACAAAAGATGAAATAAAGGAATATATAAATAAAGAAGTAAATGAACCAATAAATATATTTTTAAATTATCCATATCAATTTCATATAATTCCTTTAAATGAAGAAAATAAAGGAATTCTTTTAATAAAATATGACCATATTTTAACTGATGGTTTAGGTTTAATTTCTACATTATGTCTATTAAGTGATAACTTTGACTTTAATATATATCCAACAGTAATTCAAAGATTAAAAAACCCAAATTGGTATCAAAAAATATATTTATATTTAATAAGTGTTTTTTATATGATTTATTTAACAATTTCAAATTCATTATACAGAATTATTAAATCACCATATAAATCAAATAAAAAAGGAAATTCAAATAAAACTTTATTTTATTTTGGTAAAGAATTTAAATTAAAATCATTTGAAAATTATAGAAAAGAAAATAAAGTATCATTCAATGATATAATGATGACATCATTTTCAAGAGCAATAAATGAAGAAATAAAAGATAATGAAGAATATAAAAATAAAAAAAATATAATAATAAATCTTCCAATTGGTTGTACAATCGCTCCAAAAAAATTATCTGAAGTTTCATTATATAATCAAGCAATATGGATTTTAAATGATATTCCTTTAGTAAATGAAAAAAATGATGTTAAAAAAATATCAAAAATAATTAGAAAATATTTTAAATCTGAAAAATTAATTTCTTTAAATTTATTAAGTAATTTTCAAGGATTATTTTTTCCAATTAATATATTAAGAAATTATTTTGAGAGTTCAACTAAAAAATATGATTTTGTATTTTCTAATATTCCTGGTCCTAATAAAAAATTAATTTATGATAATATGATTTGTGATGATATTTTATTATATTCAACTGCAGGTTGGGGATTACCTTTTATATTAATATTAGGATATAATGGTAATTTTAAAAGTTCAATTTGTGTTAATGAAAATAGTGATTTAGATGCTAAGAAATTAATCATTAACTTTGATAAGAAAATTGAAGAGTATATTATTTAGAATTGTTTATTTTTAATTATTAATTAATTTATTTATATTCTTTTAGTATTAATTGCAATTTTATTTACATTATTTAAATTTCAGTTGAAAATTCTAAATCCTTAGATGAACAAAATAATAAATCATTTATTTGATTTGAATCAAAATCAACAAAATTTTCCAAATTTTCATAATTAAATGAATTAGAATTTAATAGATTACGATCTTCATTTTCTATTTCTTCGTTAGAATTATTGTTTATATCTTTATTTTGTTTCTTTTTCATATATTGTAACTCTTTTGAAAAAGAATCAGTCATTTCTTCCAATAAAGAAAATTTTTTATCTTTTTTCATATTATTTTTTGGTAATGAAATGCTTTTATTTTTCTTTTTTCTTTTTTTATTATCATTATTTACTTTTTTATTAGGAATAGTTTTGTGTTTAATATTCTTTTTTTTTATCTTTTTTGCCTTTAATTTATTAAATTTTTTATTTTCTTTTTTAATTGTCTTTTCTTTATTATCTTCACTTTCTTCGTTTTGACTACTAGTTTCACTTTTTTCAATTTGAGAATTATTATCATTAATGTTTTTATTTTCTTCTTTTGTGATATGATTAAACGAATTAATAGTTTCTTTTATTTTATTTTTATCTTTATTTTCTTCATTTTTAACTTCTTTGGTTTCATTTAATTTATTTTCTTCCCTGAAATTATTTTCAAAACTAAAAGGCTTATTTAATAAATAAACATAATGATTTTTTATTTCAAAATGAGTATTATTTTTATTTAATTTCTTTTTTAATATTTCATTTTTATTAATTGCATTTATTGCATTACTATCAGTAAAAAATTCTTCACATAAATCTTCAAAGAATTTCCTATATTCATTTTTTTCATTTAAATTTTGAAATAATGAAATATTAATTAATTCAATAAATTTATCAACTTTATCATAAAGGTTTTCTATTTGTTGTAAAGTTGTTATTATTATAATCATCCAAAATTTAGAAAAAGTTAAAATAAAACTACCTTCTGAATTAAGTGATTGAGGAATATCACTTAATTTTATTTTCTCACAGATTAATTCATCTAATAATGATAAAGCTTCTTTTTCTTTAGATTTGTCTTTTAATAGAATTTCATATATTTTATTTAGTTCTGCTTGAATTATTTTAGCTTTTTCATTTTGAGATTTAAAATTTTTTTTAAATATTGTTGAAAACATTTTGTATTTTATATTATGGTAAAATTATTTAAAAATATTATATTTGAAAAAATTATTTTTTATAATATTTTTTCCATTATTTGTCTTGACTTATATTATATAAATAATATAAAACTTTACAAATAAATTTAATTTAAAAATAAAATTTAAAAAATAGAAAATCTACAAAAAAAATAATATCAAAAAAATGAATTTTTCTCCTCAAACTTCCTCATATCAATATCAAAATCCATATACAAATGAAATGACAATGAATATAATGAATTCACATCCTAATAAAAAAATAAAAAATCCTACACATTCAGTATCAGAAGATTTAAGAATAGTAAGTTTAGAAAATAGAGTGGAAACAATGGAAAAAATGTTGAAATATTTAGATGAATTTATTCATTTAAAAGAAGAAGAAAAAAATAATGAATTTCAAATTACAAATAATGAATCAATTAATATTTTAAATAATCAAGTTCAAAATTTACAAATGAGATTAGATAATTCTCAAATAGATGAAATACCAAAACAAATAGAAATAATAAATAATAAATTAGGAATTCAAAATTCTAATTTTTCATTTAATAAAAAAAGAGATAATATAAGAGAAATTTTAAATCAAAACAATTATAATAAATATTCTCAAAATATTGAATTAATGCAAAATAAAGGGAATTTTTTAAATGAAAAAATACAAGAAATTGATAATTTATTAAGAAAAAACGATACTATGATAGAACAAATAATAAAAGAAAAATTAAATTCAATAAATATTCAAAATGAAAATAAAATAAACGAAATATTAAATGTAGTTCAAGATATAAATAAAATTACAGAAGAGAATGAATTTGCTATAAATGAATTAAAAGATAATTTTAGAAAAATTCAACAAGAAAATATTGATGTAATTAAAGAAATGAGTATTCAAACTGAAAAATTAAAACAAATTGATTATGTAATTGAACAAATTGGTCAAATGAAAGAAAAATATGGTAGATTAATAAGTATATTTGATGATAATCAAAAAGAAGAAGATAAATTTATTGAACAATATTTAGGACCAAAGGAAATTTATCATGAATAATATATAAAAAATTATTTTTTTATTTTTTTAAATTAATAAATTAAAATCTAATTATTCAATTTTTTCAATTATCATATTATAATATTTATTTATTATATTTATTATATTTTTGAAGTTTAAGAATATTTATAAAATGATGATTAAAAAATTTAATTTAAAATAATGAATATATCTGATTCTGAAATAGAAAGAGAACAATATAAAATATTTTATTTATATTTAAAATCTTTAAGAATAATATATAAATTATTAGCTGCAAATGAATGTAAATATAATGATTTCAAAGAATTATTTGAGAAAATAGAAGAATATCAAAATAAACTTGATAAAGAATATTTAGATGAAATAAATATCAGAGTAAATAATATTATTTCAGTATCAATTTTCACAAGACAAAAAAATTTTTTTATATATTTTATTCAAAATTTCTTTTTTTCAACAGAAGAAGATAGGAAAGAAGAATTAGAAATAATATCTCAAACCAAAAATGAATATGTTCAATTCAGTTCAAAAATTATATCTCATCCATCAATATATAACAATAAAACAAATGTAAACACAATTTTAATTTCCAATTTTCAATACATGATTAAATTTCTTCATTATGAGCAATATTTATTATGGTTTAAAGATTATATAACATTATATGAAAATTCATTAAATACATTATTAAATAGTAATAAACATATTCCAATTACATGGAAATATTATTTAGGAATTATGGCAGTTTCAACAATGAAAAATGATTTTTTATTAAGAATTTTAGAAGAAGAATTTCTTGAAAATGGAGGAGATATTAATTGGTTAATTATTGGAATTGATGTAATTCCTAATAAATTAAAAAAAATAGCTAATTTTAATGAAATATTATGTCATCAACCTTGGAATTTAAATGAAGAAATTATTAAAAGTTTAAAGCATAATATGAATATTTGTGAATTAACTGAAGCTACTTTAGTTTTAATTGAATTTCATAAAATTTCTTTAATTCAAGAATTATTTGAAATTAAAATACAAAATGAAAGTAATGTTTCTAGTGATAATAGTATTATGACGAATAGTAGTTCAAAAAATTTAGATATTAAAAATGAGATTTTAGATAATGTTGATATGAAAGTACAAGATGAAATAATTAAAAATTCAGAAGAAATTGAAAAAGAAGAAGAAAATAATATTTTCAAAAATAAATCATCTAATTTTTTATCATATGAAACTTGTAATCAAAAACAAATATCATTTAATAGTTTTGATTTGAATAAAGAATCAGAACAAAAAAATGATTTTTTTATAGAAAAAATTTTACAAAAACATACAACATCAGAATTAGATAAAATTGCATTTAAAGGACCGAATAATAATATTTTTTTAACTTATTATGAATATAATTGGGATGACTCAGGATATTATATTTTAAAAAACTTTTGTCCTATTTTAATTGATTGTATAAATAAAGAATTAATATATATAACATCTTTAAATTCAAATTTAAATGATTTAAAAACAGAATCTCCTTTATCTTCAATTTATGTACAAAGAGCAATTAGAGTATATATAGAAAAATTATTTGGTTTTTATCATGAAGATTATAATTATAAATATATTACTAAATTACTTACTGGAAATATTCAAATTACTAAATTTCTTAAAAAATTTGTTTGTTATCCTAAAACTGTTGTTGAAAGTGATTTTCAGGAAATTAATAAAATTTTTCTTCATGAAGAAATTATACATATTATTCTTTTAATTGCAATTATAAAATCACGAATTCAATTAACTTATTATTCTAAAATTGTAAATGAACTTTCAAAATGTAATGAATGATATTTTTTTATATAATTTAATATAAAATTATAATATCATAAATATAATTTTGGTGTTATCAATTTTAAATAAAAACAAGACAAGGGAAAATAAATATTTTAGTTAAAAAAATTATGAATAATTAAGTGTTTGTATTATAAATTTAATTTAAAAAAAAATAATTCTCTTTAAGACAGAATCAATAAAATAAATAACTTAAAAATAAAAAAAAAAAAATCTAAGATTTAACTTTTTAAAAACAAAATAAAGCAATCATTTAAAAAATAATATAAAAAACATTTTTTTTATTCCTTATTTAAATTAATCCAAAGCCTTCAGAATTAGAAATAGCAATAGTTAAATTTTTTTTTAATTTATCTTTATTTTGATAATCAGGAATAAGTAAGTGATTAAAACAAGTATGTGCAGTAGGTAACTTATCTGAATCCGGACCCCATCTAGAAACAGTAATGATTAAACTTCCTAATCCATTAATTGGAGCTCTATCGCAACCAGTAACAAAAAAGAGAAATTTTTTTTTTTCTTCTTCTGAAAATTCAAATAAAATATCCCATAAATATTTTATAGTCAAAGAATCTTTTTTATATCCATCTTCATATTTAGCTGATCTTTTTAATTCATAAAAATTTAATATTTGAGTCCCACAAATTATTAATTCTAACTCTTCAGGACGTAAAATTGGAGAAAGTTGCTTATCACAAACTCTAAAAAATCCATTCTTGAAATATTTGAAATAATCTTCTATTGATTTATTAAAATACCAATCTATATATAAATCAACATATTCATCTTTATTTGTATTATCAATATAAATTTTTTCGCCATTTTCTTTTAAAGGAATTATTATTTGCTCACCAAATTTATCTTTTGTTATTGTAAATGTTGTACTTAATTTTTCTTTTAAATTATCTTCTTTTGTATTTTTTAAATATGTAAATGTATTATATAATTCAGGATCACATTCTTTCATATCTTTTAATTCTGGTTTAAAATCAAGTAATTTTTTATAAATAACTAAAGGAAATTTAATATCAAGAATAACATTATTAAATAAAGCTAAACCTAAAATAATACCAATTAATTCAAATTTAATTTTAGGTTCAAATGAATACATATTAA
>JAEEGL014924666.1_pt1 | contig 10754 bp, 7 predicted proteins | sample 9134231 | NCBI WGS metagenome assembly JAEEGL01 (sample SAMN16246548, study PRJNA631951) | gut metagenome | biome: gut microbiome; feature: rumen; material: fiber-attached | host: Bos | place: Iran: Karaj | collected 2018-10
AGTGAAATATATCGACTACTATAACAAAGATCGGATAAAACTGCGCCTAAACGGAATGAGCCCGGTGCAATACCGGACTCATAACGCTGTTTTATCCTAATTTTAAACCGTCTAACTTTTTGGGTTCACATCACTGCGGGGCCTCAGACGCCGGCCCCGCAACGCCCCGCTCCTTTGCCGCACGATGTACTGCGAAGAAATGCAAGAGCTAAGATGCTTAACAATGACTGTTGATTATGTTTTAAAGCAAAGTTTTATTATTTTAGGATAGTATGACTTATAAGCAAAATCTGACGAAGAATGAGCCTGCTGCCCATGAGCTGTCAAATTCCATGCGCTGCATGGGATATTCTTTAGAATCCGCTATCGCAGATATTGTGGATAATAGTATTACTGCAAAAGCAACAGAGATAGAAATTAAATTCCCGGTTTCCCCAGAAGATGTATGTATCGCCATTTGTGATAACGGGAATGGCATGACCAAGGAAGAACTTTTTGATGCAATGAAATATGGCAGCACATTAAAGGGGAAAGTTAGGTCCGAAGACGATCTAGGACGCTTTGGCATGGGTCTGAAATCAGCATCTCATTCACAGTGCCGTCGGCTAAGTGTCGCCAGCAAAAAAAATGGGAAGGTTTCTGCTTACGTTTGGGATTTAGATGTTATCGATGAAAAACATGATTGGCTGATGATCGATTGCACAGACAGAGAAATCGCTCAAATTCCATTTATTGATTATCTAGACAGTAAAGAAACGGGAACAGTTGTTGTTTGGCAGGATTTCGATTTCATCAGAAAAGAGGCTGGCGAAGAATACGGCGAGATCGTTCGTCAACAAGATGATGTAGCCAACTATCTTTCTCTTATATTCCATCGATTCCTGTCTAAAGAAAAAAAAGATCGTCTGTCAATATGGATTAATAATTTTCAATTAGAACCATTAGACCCATTTTTGGAGAACCATCCCAAAACATCCGTAAAGAAAAGCATCTCAATTCCCGTAAAGGATAGTAGCGGAATAGAACGAATGATTTCTATTCAACCATATATATTACCTTTCCAAAAAGATCTAACGAAAGAAGATGAGAAAAAATCTGGGGGCGTTGAAAATTATAGAACGAAACAGGGGTTTTATATATATCGAAATGAAAGATTGATTATTTGGGGAACTTGGTTTAACCGTCATCGCGACGAACTAACAAAATATGCACGAATCAAAGTTGATATTCCAAATACATTAGATGATGTTTGGGGTATCGATATAAAAAAACAGAACGCAAAAATCCCAGCAAGTATTCGCCAGCGTTTGACGCGAGCGGTTGACGAAGCTATGGACGCTTCGATAAAGAAACAGCAATATCGTGGCCGTATTGCAAAAGTTGATGAAAACTTGGAATACATTTGGAACCGAACAGACAATCGAGGCCAATATACATATTCAATTAATCGCGAATCGAAGATTTTTAAACTATTAGAAAGTCATCTTGATGAAGAAGCTAGGTCTTACCTTGACATCGTGCTTACAGAAATTGAAAAGAACATTCCTTTCCATCAAATTTATCTTGACAAATCCAAGAATGCCATTGACGAAACAGACAATGATGAAAGAATAGCAGAAATCATTAACAATGCAAAAATGTTACTAGAGCAAATCTTAGCTTTTAATCCTAAAATGACTAAAGACGAAGCCATTAAAAACCTTTTTGAATCAGAACCGTTTTGCAAGCATCTTGAATTAAAGGCGAAATTGCAGGAGTATTGCCAATGCCCATAGATTTTGAAAAAGTAAATGATTTACTTCAAGCAGCCAAATCGCTGATTAGACGCAGCAAAATGGAAAAGGATTTGACAGAAGAAAAAATTGAAGAAGCAATCAATAGAACTGCAGCTTTTGAATGTGTTGAACTTATTCCAGAGGAATTTGAGTATATCAAAAGAGACTTACAATATCTATATCAAGTAAGATGCACTCCTGGTCAAAGCCTTTTAAACGATTATGATCAAGAAAATTGGTATGAAGAATGCAAATCGGATATTGAACCAAAATTTTGGAATAGATATAAAAATTATTTAATAGATATAAAACACTTTAGTCCCAATGTTGTAAATACACTTAGCGATGATACATTAGATGAAAAATTGATGTGCTGTATAGGAAATCCCAAATCAAACCAAGAATTCTTGAAAAGAGGTCTTATTATAGGAGATGTTCAATCTGGAAAAACATCAACCTATATTGGATTAATGTGTAAAGCAGCAGATGCGGGATATAAAGTATTCATTCTCCTTACAGGAACTATTGAATCTCTTCGCCGTCAAACGCAAGAGCGTGTCGAAGAAGGCTTTATCGGAATAGATATGTCCGGTGAAAACGAAGACGGAATTCGTGTTGGAGTTGGCCTTGACAATAAGCCTTTATTTGCAAAAGCAATGACATCCCGAAAACGAGACTTTACGGGTGATATAGACACTATTGCAGACAGCCTTGCCAATAACAACCAAGCTATAGTTTTTGTCATAAAAAAGAATACAACAACATTGCAAAAACTTACGAAATGGCTTATAAAACTGAATGCGGATCCTCTAACAGGAAAAATCAATGAACCAATGCTATTGATTGATGATGAAGCAGACAACGCTTCAATAAATACAAGCAACGATAAAGAAGATCCTACAAAGATAAATAAACTTATCCGCAAATTAGCAAGTATTTTTACAAAGTCAAATTATATTGGCTTTACAGCAACCCCATTTGCGAACGTCTTTATTGATCCGGAAACAACCGAAAAGATGGAAACACAGGATTTATTCCCTGAGGATTTCATTGTTGCTTTGCCAACACCCGATAATTATATTGGACCAACAAAAATTTTCTCTGAAGAAGGATTGTATCACAATCAATTGATATACATAGAAGATGCAGGTTGTGAAAGTGAAGATGGAAAACAATTCTATTTCAAACACAAAAAAGACTGGAGAGGGAATCTTCCAGAAAGTCTTACTGATTCTATTTACGCATTTTATATAGCCAATACCATTCGTGATTTACGTGGCGATGCAAAAGAACATCGATCTATGCTTGTGAACATATCAAGATTTATCGCAGTTCAAAAATACATCAAAGAAATCATTGATTCGATTCACGACAATGCTTATCGCGCAATAAAATTCAATTTATCCGCTTCTTCACAAAGTATGAAAGACCCTGTTTTGAAGCGCATATTTAATATTTATGAAAAATATTATAGCGATGTAGAATTCTCATGGAAAGACATCGCAAAAAACATGTTCAAATCTATCGAAAATATTAAAATTCGAGTCGTAAACAGTTCGAAAACATCTGAAAAAATAGTGTATTCAAAAAAAGAGTCTCTCCGTGTCATCGCTATCGGAGGATTAGCCCTTTCTCGTGGATTAACGCTAGAAGGTTTAGTAATAAGTTATTTCTACAGAAATACAAGCACGTATGACGTTCTAATGCAAATGGGACGTTGGTTTGGATATCGTAAAAATTATGAAGATTTATTTAGGATTTGGACTGCAGAAAGTTCTGCCGATTGGTACGCAGAAATTGCAGACGCAACAGATCGGCTAAAATTAGATATGGAAGTTATGCGCGATAGAAATCTTAAACCAAAGGATTTTGGCATTCGCGTTAGAAATAATTCCAACGAATTACAAATCACATCATACAACAAAATGCGAAACACAACTGTCGTCTTGGATACAAACAGTCTCTTTGGAGGAAGTGTCGAAACACAATATTTAGAAGCAAATCCTGATATACAAAAAAATAATTATCACGCCGTTTTAAATCTTGTAGAAAAATGTAATGATAAAAGCATACGGTTAGAAAGAATTAGTAGCCCTAATTACAAAGGACGTTATATGCTTCAGAACGTTCCCAAAAATGACATTAGTGAGCTGATGAAGAAATTATCTATTTCTCCTTATTGCTTAGATTTTGCACCTGACCAAATCGCAAATTTTATTAATGTTTGCAACGATCCCGTTATTGATTATTTTGATGTCGCTTTTATGGATGGTTCTGATGAAGCTTCTGCTGTTACAATCGATGGTATAGAAATTCACAAAGTCGTTAGAAATAAATGCAGATTTGATTCAGAACGAAGCAAGATCAACATTGGCTCGAGAGGAAAATTATGTGGGCCAAGTGATGGCAAAGTCGGAATTGTTGATTACAATGGCAAATCAGCAAAAGAGATTATTGAAAATGCAGAAATTTTGTTTCGTGCTGAGCATGACCCAGAAAAAAAATTGAAAGCATTACCGACAGATGCATGGTTTGAATTTGTAAAAGACCGAAAACCTTTACTAATGATTTACTTGATGGATTTGAATTTAGAGGAATCGCAAAAAGATAACTCCAATTTTTCTAAGTTAAAAGAATCTATGGGCTCAGCTCCATTTACCGCATTTATGGTAGGCTTTCCAAGAAATGATGACTGGTCTTCAATAAGCTTTACTAAATATAAAGCAAATAAATCCTATAATTATTACGACCGCATTCATGATGAAGAACAGGAGGACGTTGAATAATGAATTACAAATCACGATTTTCTGAGTTTAACAGGCCTTCATTCTTTTCACGTGTCGATGCCGACCATATCTTAGATTGGCATATTGGAATTGATGAAATAGGCCGAATGTCTATCGAATATAGGTCGAATTTTACAGCACGACGTGTACAGGGAACAAAGTATATTGAAGTCAATCAGTATAAAAATAACAAATACTGTACAATTCGATTTTCATTGTGCGATAAAGAACTAAATGACTTGTTCTTCAAATTCTGCGAAGACATGGTGGAAAAGACACGTAGTTTGAAATCAGCGTCATTAGGTTATAACGCCGTTATAGACCGTTTTTCCTTATGGAAAAAGATGTTCTTTTCTCCAAGAAATGAAATTCTCTCTGAAGAAAAAATAATGGGGCTCATTGGAGAATTGCTTCTTTTGAAGAATTTTCTTTTTGAAAAATATGGTATAGAAAAATCAATCGATGGTTGGAGCGGGCAAAACAGTACTCGCAAAGATTTTTCCTATGAAGACAAATGGTATGAAGCAAAAGCTATATCTTTTAACAAAGATACCGTTTCAATTTCTTCTCTAGAACAACTAGACTCAAATGTTCCCGGAGAACTAGCAGTCGTTATGTTGGAAAAGATGAGCCCTTCCTATATGGGCATAACATTGAATCAGCTCATTTGGGATATATGCGAAACAATTAAAGCTCAGGATACTAAAGAATTGTATCTTTTAAAAATAGAAAGTAGCGGATACGTATATAATGTGGCCTATGATAGCTACATGTTCGCGTTAAAAAACATCCGTCGTTTTAGTGTTGATGAGCAGTTTCCGCGATTAATCCCGTCAAATGTTCCCTCTGGAGTTGTGTTTGCAAAATACGAGATTTCCCTCCTTGCCATAAAAGACAAAGAAATCATCTGAACGGGACATTCCTTATGAATGATATTCAAGATTACAAGAAAGAATTTCTTCAACGGCTTCGCAATGATTCCGCAATTAATGGAACAGATACTGAAGATGAATTCATCAATCACATTTTAGATTTATTGACTGATTATGATGATTTGCAGTCTCCGCAAAGAGTGAATTGTGGTGATAAAACCTGTTCTAATAACAGAAAAATGCGCATAGATGGCTATAGCGTAGATGATGCCGACCATACATTGATATTATTCATTAGTGATTTTGAAGATTCCATTGAGACCGCGAAATTGACATCAACCCGAGTTGATGAATTGTATTGGAGGATGTTTTATTTTCTAGATGAAACATGTAACGGCAAAATCAACGACTATTTCGACGATTCAGATGAAATGCTTGATGTCGCGTCTTTTATTAAAAGTAAAATAAACAATCCAAATAATGATGATCCTGAAAAGATTCTTAAAATCAAGTTTCTGATTCTGACAAATAAAGAATTGGACACAAAGTTGATGAATCAGGATTTGATGAAAGCGCCTAAAGCTAAGGGTAGAAAAAAGACTAAAAGCACAAAGAAAATAAAGAAGGACAATTTTAATGAAATGCCCTTAGAAATTGACTTGTGGCATATTGAACGTATTTATGACCAAGAAAAAAATAATTTGACGGAAACAGTCCACATAGATTTTGAGAAAGACTATAATGTGGAAGGAATTCCTTGCATAAAAGGAAACTTAGGCGATAATTTAGGGTATCAAGCGTATATAGCAATTATTCCAGGGAAAATATTAGCCGATATCTATATTGATTATGGCAGCAAAGTTCTTGAAGGCAATGTTCGTGCATTCTTGGGTACAGGTGGCGCCAAAAGCGTAAACAGTGGAATAAGAAGAACAATAAACAACGAACCACAAAATTTCTTTACGTATAACAATGGAATTGCGGCAACAGCGGCAAATATCGAGTTTACCAAGCAAGATACTCAATTGTATATTACGGAAATTGATGATTTACAAATCATCAACGGAGGCCAAACAACAGCTTCACTTGCAGAAGCAGTGTTAAAGAAAACCAATACGTTGTTGGACGGCATCTTTGTTCCAATGAAGTTGACTGTTATTGAAAATCGAGAAACAGAAAATGAAGATGGCATTAGCTTCTATGACCAAATGGTTCAGGATATTGCAAAATATGCAAACAGCCAAAATAAAGTGACTGCGGCGGACTTGTTCTCAAATGATCCGTTCCATATCAAAATGGAAAGAATGTCAAAGACATATCTCGCTCCACCAAGAAGGTTTGCTGTTCCAACGGCATGGTACTATGAACGTGCTCGGAAAAAATATAAACAGGAACAATTGAAGCTTCATGGTGAAAATCTAAAACGTTTTTTGGCGAAATATCCAAAAGAACAAATCATCACAAAAGAGCAGTTGGCGATGTATTTGACAACTGTTGCTCAAAAGCCAAATGTTGTTGCAAAGGGAAAAAATTTTGTCATAAAGGAATTTAACCAAAGTATTCGAGAACTTTTTGGAAAAAATAAAAACCTTTTCAATGAGTTTTTCTTCCACAAAAGCATCGCATCTGCGATAATTTTTAGAACAGTTGACGATTATCTTGAAAAAAACAAGGATAGCGCTAAGAAACCGACAGGTTTTTGGTACAAGGCTGGTGGATTTAAGATGGACATTGTTCCTTATGCCATTGCCAAAATTATCAGTTGTATTCCAGAAGATCAAAGCATTGACTGGGAAAAAATTTGGCAATTGCAAAAAATTGGCCCGGGTTTTATGAAAGAAATTGAGCGAGCCACAAAGTTCACTAACGACTTCATCTGTGATTGTAATGGAATGATTGTTTCCGAATACTGTAAAAAAGCATCGACTTGGGAGAGATTCAAAGAAAAGCCATATTCATTAAGAGAGGGCTTTCTTGAGGAGCTGATTCCTATAAACATTGTGAAGAAGCAAGAACTCGAAGCCTCTAAAGATAAGAAAGAAAATGATGGTTTAAAAGCATTAGTAGATTTTGTCAAACTTGGTCCTAAGTATTGGACCGCAATTATGCAATTGGCCGAGGCGCATGGAGTTGGCAGTAATGCGGAAAAAACGAGCCTTCTTAAGGCCATTTCTTACGTAAAAAAATATACTCTACCCAAAACCAATTTTATTCCCATTGCGGTCAAAACCATGATAGACGACTGTTATGCAGTGAAAGAAAAATTGATATCTTTGGGAGTAAAAATAAAATGAGATTTATTATAACAAAAACTGATATGACGAAAATACTACGTAAAGCATCATTTTTTTGTGGAAATAACCCGAAAATGACATTAACTGTCAAGCAATCTTTCTAAATTTTTATTATGCCAACAGTAAAAAAAGATATTCAAGAAACTAGTAAAAAAATCTCTCATGTGAAGAAGATTATTAAAGAACGTGTTGAATCTTTGGATGATAGCGTTGTCCAGCAAACGCCAATTTCGACGGGTGAAAATTGGAAGGATTTAGCATTCTCTAAACCAGGTAAAACAATTCGCATTGGAACAATGTTTAGTGGCATTGGTGCTATTGAACATGCGTTCCAACGTCTTGGACTAAAGCATAAAATTGCTTTTGCGGGTGATATTGAGCCAAATTGCAAGAAAAGCTATTTCGCTAATTACGATATAAAAGAAAAGGATTGGTTCACTGACATAAGGGATTTCAACGCAAAGCCCTATGCTGGAAAGGTTGATTTTATTATTGGAGGAGCTCCTTGTCAAGCGTTTTCTATGGTAGGTAAACGTCTCGGTTTTGAAGATGCACGTGGAACTCTTTTTTACGAATTTGCTCGAGTGGTGAAAGAAACTTCTCCCAAAGTGTTCCTTTTTGAAAATGTGAAAGGGTTGCTTAATCATGACAAAGGCCGGACTTGGCATGTTATGCACGATATTTTTGAAGAACTTGGTTATACGGTGTACTTTAGAGTGCTGAATAGCAAAGATTATGGCATTCCTCAGCACCGCGAACGCGTGTACTGTTTGGGTTTCAAGAATAAGAAAACGAAGTTTGAATTTCCGGCTCCAATACCCCTTGAGTATAAAATGTATGATTTTTTAGAGGATTACATTGATACTAAATATTTTTTAAAGGAAAAGGGTATAAAGTTTGTAACAAGTCATAAAAATCGAGAAAAGAGCTATACACAGATAAATGGTGATGTGGCCCTTTGCCAAAAAAGAAATCAACAGTTTAATTGGCATGGCGATTTCGTGTACCATCCAGATTCAAAATTGACCCCTTCAGATGAAGCTTTCGATGAATTTATTTTTGACGTGAGAGACGTTGAGGAAAAGTACTACTTATCGGATAAAGTCAAGAAGTACGTTTTGGCTGGAGGCACAAAAAATTTCAAAACGTCGACCAAAACCGATTTGGATGTAGCACGACCACTTCTCCAATCAATGCATAAAATGCATCGTGCTGGTGTTGACAACTACGTAACTCACAAAGGCCGCATTCGCAAGCTAACGCCTCGTGAATGCCTTCGCTTAATGGGTTTTAAGGATTCATTTAAGATTGTAGTTTCTGACACGGCTACTTATCAACAAGCAGGGAATAGTATCGTTGTGGACGTGCTAATCGCGTTGCTAAAACAGATGGATATTACAAAATACGGAGTGTGATATGAAAATCGCGGGCCAGTACACATTCGCAGATGTTTATGACAGCGTAATTACAATTCCAGATTGCTTTGTTTTGACAAAGAATAAAATCGGAACGGGAAATGGTGAAGCGAAGCTGTATTTTGGCTCAAAGCCTTCAATGCGTAGCTTTTTTGGAGAAGCCGGCTTCTCTGCAAAGTGTTTTCTACTAAAGCAAGATCTTATATCATACATGGAAACCATAAAAGCGGAGTACTTGAATCCATCGTATGATTATCGAGGAAAGTCCTTATTTGGAACTTTGTGGCAAGAACGCTATAAAAAAGTATTGTCACTGGATGATGTGATTTATTTTCATGTTCAAGATCAAGAACAAATTGACGGACCACGAGGCTATATAAATTCCAATGATGAGGGATATTATTTAATTAGAGAGTTGTCGTTACCTCTTGTAAGCTACATTTCCGCAATGCGAGTCGAAGCGGTCGACGGATCTTTTTGCTATTATCTAAAGCTTTTTGTTGATTTTGAAGCTATTGAAACAAAGAAAAATGGACCTCTCGTTTTCAACTACGGAAAAAATGCAAGCAATCTAAACGATAAGAAGGCTGCATACGACGCTAGTGGAAAGAAAAGCAATAAAGACAGCGGCCGAATTGGCCAAGAAAAATATCGGAATGCTTTGCTTGAAGAATGTCCGTTCTGTCCGATAACGATGATTAATGACGAACGTTTGTTGGTTGCCAGCCACATTAAACCTTGGGCTGTTTCTAACGAAAAAGAACGCATAGACCCTAAAAATGGGTTCATTTTGTCACCATTATATGATCGCTTGTTTGATCAAGGCTTTATAACATTTACAGATGATAAGTATGTAATGGTTTCTCAATGGCTGACGCCAAAAAATGCGCTGCGTATTGGAATAAAAAATAATTCATATATTCAACGGCTTCCCATTGATGATGCTAGAATGGTTTATCTAGAATATCATCGGAAAAGCGTATTTAGGGGGTAAAAATGGCTCTAGATAATCCCAATGATATCCTAGCCCAAGAACAAAAATTCCGAAAGCACGTTTTGGAGTTCATAAAACCTAGAACGGAGAATTCACAGTATCCTGATGAGTGTATAAAACTACTAAAGGGGGATTTCAGCCGCAAGCTAGGAATCACTAATCCAGAAATCAATTTCTTTTGCTATGACAACCTGACTGAATACTTGACAAAAAAACAAGAAGTAGAAAAACATCCTAATTACCAATCCACAAATGAGAAAACTAAATCTTGGCAGCCTCGCGCGGCCTTGAATGCGTATGAAGCTTTTCTAAAAAAATACCCTCAAAAAGAAATTCCCGTATTGAGCGACCAAAATCCAATCCAAAAAATCTTTTTCGGCGCTCCTGGCACTGGCAAGTCTTATAAGGTTAACTCGATTCTCCCTAATGAAGATATTTGGAGCGTGTCTGGTGAAACCAGAAAGCAGCTGTTCCTCGATTCTGACACGGCGAAAAAGGCTCATTATGCAGATGTCCTTGATAACAAAGAAAAATTCGGCGATATCTGGAATGTGGATGAACTTTCTGCATTAGAAGAAAAACTTCCTGAAGTCGATTCAGAAGACAATGTCAGCAATC
>JAEEGL015199087.1_pt1 | contig 10754 bp, 3 predicted proteins | sample 9134231 | NCBI WGS metagenome assembly JAEEGL01 (sample SAMN16246548, study PRJNA631951) | gut metagenome | biome: gut microbiome; feature: rumen; material: fiber-attached | host: Bos | place: Iran: Karaj | collected 2018-10
AGAGCCAATACCGACCGCTACGTCTACGACCGCGGAAGGACCATCACGATCACCGGCGGCACCTGGAACACGGTCACCCTCCTCGGCGACGTGCGCTACGCTTACGCGCCGGGCGCCTCGATCGATCTGACCCTCGACGGCGTCACCTGCAACGTGGTCAACGTCGGCGAATCGGGCTGTGAATTCCTGCCCGACGCCGCGGGCAACCGCCTGACCGTGACCCTCAATCTCACGGGATGCACGGTGCGCGGCTCCGCCACCGCCGGCGCGGACGGAAGGATCAATCTCGCCCGCTCCGTTTCCACCAAGTATTATAAAGTGAACGGCGTGGCTTTCCCCTTCGCGCCTTACGGCTGCGCGCCCGCCTTTGATTACGTTCTCAATATCGGCGAGGGCAACGTCATCGGCAGCGCCGGAACCGCCGCGCAGGGCGTTTACGGGATGCCGATCAATGAGACCAGCGTCACCGTGGACGGCGCGGTCCTCGTGAACCGCGGCGTCACCTGGACGGGCGACAGCACGATCAATTTCAACACCTCCTCCACGCTCGCCAACGCCGGCACGTCGCTCCTTCTGCGCGGCACCGGCGGCACGGCGATCGGCCGTCACACCCTGAATCTCACGGGCTCCGGCACGCTGAGCGGCGTTTTCTACGGCGTCAATACCTCCGCCTCCCTCGGCGCCGGCTCCTCGCTTGAGGTCAACATTTTCGGCGGCACCTACGGCACCGCCGCGCCGACGAAGGACGCGCCCTCCGGCTTTGTGGGCGTCAAGGCGTTCAAAGGCGCAAGCGGCGCCGCCGTTCCCGCGACCGTCAATGTCCGCGGCGGCACCTTCCGCTTCCTTTCCGGCATTTCGGGCGCCGCTTCCACCGTTGCCCTCAGCGAGCTTCTGCTCGACGTGGGCACCTCGCCCGACGTTCCCGCCCCGACCGTCAACGGCATGATCAACCTTCTGAATCCCTACATCGGCTCCGCGCACACCGCCGCCTGGGGCACCGTCGCCTGCGCGATCCCGAGCGCCTCGCTCGTGATCCATAACGGCGTCGGCTCCAACGGTCAGCCCGTCAAGGTGACCGGGACCGTTTCCGGCAACGGCGTCGGCGTCACCGGCAGGGTGGAGAACCTTTCCGTGACGGTCGGCGATCCGGATTCCGCCCTCGCCGCTCCGGATCTTCCCGCCTCCGGCGTCGTTTCCGCGCTGATGCCCGTCCGCGATTTCAAGGGCGGCACCGTCACCCTCACCCTCAACGACCTCACCTCGAACGCGCTGATCGTCGCCGACCGCGACGTGAACGCCAACGCTCTGGTGGATCAGGTCAACTTCGTCATCAACGGCGGCACCTATTCCAACCGCGTCACGGGACATTCGACCGTGGAATCCAACGCCTTCGTTTCGGAAGTCAAGGCGAGAAACGTTTCCGTCACGGTCAACGGCGGCACCTTCCATAAGCCCGTTTCCGCGCTCGGCTCGCAGGTCACCGTGGAAAACGCCTCCCTCACCGTGAACGGCGGCGATTTCACCTACGCGAAGATGGAGGGGGTCGAGACCGCTTCGAACGGCGGCCGGAAAGTCGTCACCAACACCCGTTACAGCGCCCTCTTCATCGCGGACTACGCGGCGGTCTCCTCCGCCAAAACGGTCACCGCGCGCGGCGTGCGCGTCACGGGGACCGCGACCCTTTCGATCAACGGCGGCTCCTTCCGCTCGGTCGCCGATACCTCCGGCTCCGCGGCGGAATATAAAGACGCGTATCTCGCCTCCGCGGACAGCATCGTGAAGATCGACGACGGCGTCTACGGCGGCACCGGCGATTTCAACGTCGTCGTCATGAGCCTTGACGGCGTGGATTCCATCGATTGCTTCGCCCACGCGAAAGCGGCTTACCTTTGCGGCCTCACCGGCTATTCCTCCTCCTGCGCCAGGCTCGATTTCAACGTGAACGGCGAATACGTGATCGACCGCGCCGATATCGGCGGCAAAGAGGGCCTTCACGTCGTTCCGATCAAGAGCGCGAGCCAGGCGCTCGGCGGCGGCTGCAGCATCGACGAAGTGAACGTCGGCCTTGCCGAAAACGCGGCGGTCCGCCGCATCGAAGGCCTCGCCGTGGAAAACGCGGGCGCGGATCAGCACATCGGCCTCTACGCGGTCCATATGGCGGCAGGCTCCGCCGTGCGGGATATCTATCCGCTTCCCGAGGTCACCCGCGGCTCGATCGATCGCATGATCCTCAACCTCGGCGGCTCGGTCGTCACCGCGGTCTGGATCAACCGCGACCTTCGCAGCGTCACCGCAGACGTTCTCGACGGCGCTCCCGTTTATTCTCACATCGAATCCGTCGAAGTCAACGTCGCCGCCACGGGCAATATCGCGCATATCTTCTACAATTACAACTCCGGCTCCGCCCAGCAGACCCGTTCCGACAGCACCTGCGAAAGCCTCGTCGTCAACAACGCGGGCGCGATCGGCAGCCTCTACGGCATCACGAATTCGAACGATACCATTGAAAACTTCACCTACCGTCAGACGGGCGGCAGGATCACCGGCGCCTTCATGCCTCTGAGGAACCACGGCGCCGTCGGCGATCTGACCGTGGAACTCGCGGGCGGCGAGGTCAAGGCGCCGATGCACGGCGTCTACGGCGATTACGGCCATATCGACTCCTTCGAATTCACCGTTTCCGGCACCGCGGATCTCTCCTATCCTCTCCGCGTCGCCGGGGCGGCGCAGGTCCCCGTGAATTCCGGCGTCACCGCGGGCGAATCCACCCGCGCCACGGTCGGCAGCGCGAAACTGAAGCTCCTCGGCGGCCGCGTCGCCGAGATCACCGGCGCGTACTATGAGAACTCCCGTATCGGCACGATCGAATGCTGGCTCGACGGCGCCCTGGTCAAAGCCAACGGCAATTCCGCTTCGGGCGATATCCTTCTCGGCGGCTACGCCGGAACGACGGACTACGCCTCGCTCTGGCTTCTCAGCGGCACCTTCGCCGGCTCCACGACCCTTTCGCCCGCCAACGCCGCCGTCGCCGCCTGCGGCACCGCAAGAGGCTCCGTCGGCAACGCGAACGTGTATCTCTTAGGTGATATGACCGTCATGGACGCGGGCGTGCGCACCAACAACGGCCCCGTGATCTATCTTGCCGGCAAGGGCGGCAGGATCACCGGCACCGGCACCTTCTTCACCAACGGCGGCAAGGTCAAAGCCTTCTACAACGGCACGAACGGCACTGACGCCGACAGCACGAACCCCGTGCTGCAGGCCGTCGATTACACCTTCTCCACCTCACCTTACACCGTGACGGCGCTCGGCAAGACGGTCTCGCCCTCCGAGCTCGTCCTCCAGATCGGTGCTTCCGCGAACACCACGTATCTCGCGGAAGGCGGCGCTTCCGAAATGCACTTCGCGCCCGGTTTTGCCGTGCGCGTGGAGCAGACCGAATTCTTCAATGCCTCCGGCGTTTCCACGGGCTTTTCCAACCCCGTCTTCCGTCTGGCGGGCACTTCCTACGGCTCGCTTTCCGTCCACTTCGAACTCGATCCCGCGGCGCCCCTCAAGGATGAATACCTGTATCTGCCGATCGGCACCGACGTCAACGCCACCTGCAACCGCGGACTTCTTCTCCTGTCCGGCACCGGCAGCGGGATGGATATCTACAGGCTCTGCTCCCTCGCGTTCTCCGGCCGCACCCTGACCTTTGAATCCGCGTTCGAAGTGCGGTATCTGATGAAGAAGAGCAATTTCGATACGCTCACGAACGCGGGCCTCGTTCTCGGCGACGTCACCGTCTCCGTGAACGGAGAAACGCCCGTCAGCGTGCGCAGCCGCTTCCTTGCAAACGACGTCATGTTCCTCGGCGGCACCGAATACCGCTGGATCAAAGTCACCGGCATCGCCCCGAAGGATATCGGGCAGACCGTCACCCTCTCCATCAGCGGCACGCTGAACGGCGAGACCTATTCCGACGTCTGGAACGATTCCGTCCTTCTCGCCCTTCGCGACGGCGTGACGGATCCCTATTCGATGGAATCCTTCAAAACGGCCGCGCAGGCGACCCTCGAATACTGCCAGCTCGCCGCCGAGCGCTTCGGCATGACGGTGGATTACTGGACCGGCGAAGATATGACCGACGTCGCCGCCCCCGCAGAGTTTTCCACCTATTCCGAAGGCAGCGGCGCGATCCGCATCGTCGGCACGAGCCTTGTGCTGAAAGATGAGATCGCCATCCGCTTCTGGGCGGACCCCGGCTCTTTTGCGGGTTCGATCGACGATCTTTCCGTGATCGTCAACGACGTGGAGATCTTCCCGGCGCGCGAAGTCAACGCCGGCACGGCGGGCTACTGGACCTTCAAGATCGCGCTGCCGGTCTCGAAACTCGACGAGGCGCTGACCGTTCAGTTCTTCGTGGAGGAAGAGCCCGTTTCAAACCTCTACACCGATTCCGTCGTCAATTTCGCCGCCTGCCTTCTGGATCCTTCCTTCGGCGCGGCGGACCGGGCGCTCGGCCAGGCCATCCTGAATTATCAGGCGTCCGTCTCGGCCTTCCTCGAAGAGATCCACATGTCCTCCTCCGTGCCGAGCCCGACGCAGACGCCGAACTACGCCTTCGACCACACCCCCACCGTGGCGGAAATGCGCGCGACGGCGGTGCAGGCGATGCGCGACGAACTGTCCGCGCAATGGTACCCGCGCCAGACCGTGACCTATTACAAGGACGGTGCGGCCTCCGGCACCTACACCTTCCGTTCGGATGAATTCTACATGGGCCTGCCCTATACCAACGCGGGCATGGGTCTCTTCCAGTTCCTCGAATATTACGATCAGTCGACGGGCGAACTGGCTTACACCGATTCCGCCACCTTCAAGACCGCGGTCGGCAATTCCTGCGCCTCCAGCGCCGTCTGGGGCCTCTATTCCGTCTGCAATTCCATGTCGGCGAAGGCCATCACCTATTACCTGACGCAGACGAAGGGCTATTATCCGCTCGGCAGCGTCACCTACAGTTTTGACGGCGACGATCTGCGCGATTTCACCCTCACCAAGACCGTGAGCGGAGAAGAGAAGACCTATATCGGCACCGCCCGCATCGTGGAAGAGAACGGCAGCGACGCCGTCCTCGAAGGCTACGCGCTCCTGCAGCCCGCGGACCTTCTGATCCGCGTGTACGCCGAGACCGGCGAGCACACCCGCATGGTCGTATCCGCGCCTAAAGTCGTCCGCAAATCCAACGGCAAGATCGATCCCGACAAGAGCACGGTCGTCATTCAGGAACAGGCTTCGCAGAGAGTTGCGGACACCTCCACGGGCACGACCCTCATCCGCACCGGCAATCTCGAAAGGACCGTCAAATTCAAGGATCTTCTGAGCGGCTGGTACATCGCCGTTTCCGTCGCGGAATTCATGGATCCCGAAAATCATCCTTACGAAGCGACGACCGTCACCTCCTCGAAGACGGTGAATTCGCTCGAAAACATGGAAACGACGCGCCTGATCGCCAACCGTCCCATGGCGTATATCAAGGTCGTCCTCTCGCAGCCCGGTCACGACGACGTCGTTCTGAGCACCAAGTTCTTCGACCGCAGACATTTCGATCACGATCGCGTCAATAAGCGCGGCGCCTTCCACTATTACGTGGGCGAGCTCTTCAAGGAGGGCACCGAATATCTGCATATCGCCGACGACGAGCGCCTGCCCTCGAGCGGCACCTTCACCGTCACCCTCGTCACCGTCACCGCCGACGGCAGCACCTACTCCTATCCCGTCACGGTCACGCGCTGAGCGCACGCAGCGTTCGGATTTCACTCAAAGGCAATCATAAACCCCCGCGCGGCGGTCACGGACCGTCCGCGCGGGGGCTTTTCTTTTGAAGGGAAGGGTCAGTTTTCAACGCGGCAAAGGCGCATCGACTGGATCTCCACGCCGCCGCCTTCGAGGGGCAGGATCTCGATCCAGGGGCTCACGGCGGTCTCGCCGACGGTGCCTTCCACGCCGGTATCGTAAAGGGCCTTGCCGCCTTCCTCTTTCCAGCGCCTCTTTTCCAGAACGGCGCGGTCTTCGCCGTAAAGCTCGATCTCGCCGGAATCGACCATTTCCCGGATCTCATCCTCGGTCAGATCCTCGGGCAGGGGAACGGTCTGCAGAACGCTGCCGTCCTCTCCGAAAACAAGGGTCATCGAGGCGAAAAGCGCCGCGTCGGGATCCTCGGCGTTGCGCTTTTGGAATTCCTCCATCGTCTCCCATTTCGTTTTTCCGTCGTCGCCGATATAAAGCATGTGGGTGATCTTCCAGAGTCCTTTCATATCCATTTGGCCGCCCTCCTTTGTTTGTTATTTTCATCATACACGCTTTTGTGGTTTTCGTCAATTCCTTTTTTCTCTTTCCTTGACAAACCGCGCCGAAAAGACTACAATGAAAGGAGAAAAACAAAGGAGATCCGCCATGAAAAATAAAGTGATCGAACTCGGGTTCGCCAAAAAAGGAACGAGCGTCACCGTCGCCGAGGAAAACCTTCTCGGCGTTCTTCTGCCGAACGAGGTGAAAGTGGATCTGACGGACGAAGCGGAGGTCGAACGGGCGCTGCGCGAGCCGATCGGAAAGAAACCGCTTTCCGGCTACGATCTGAAAGGGAAGTCGGTCGCGATCGTCACGAGCGATATTTCCCGCCCCATGCCTTCCTACCGCGTGCTGCCCGCGCTCCTCGACGCTTTGCATGAAGCCGGCGCGGAGGATGAGAATATCACCGTCGTCTTCGCCCTCGGTTCGCACCGCGGACACACGGAAGAGGAAAAGCGGCATCTCGTGGGCGACGCGGTCTACGATCGGGACAGATGCGTGGATTCCACGCAGGACGGGTGCGTGAATCTCGGCGTCACCTCGCGCGGGACGCCCGTGGACGTCTTCCGCCCCGTGGCGGAGGCGGATTTCCGCATCTGCCTCGGCAACATCGAATTTCATTATTTCGCGGGCTATTCCGGCGGCATGAAAGCCATCATGCCCGGCGTCAGCACGCGCGCGGCGATCCGCTGCAATCACAGCCACATGGTCGAGCCAGGCTCCCACGCCGGGCGGCTCGAGGGCAATCCCGTCCGCGAGGACATCGAGGAAGTTTACAAATTCTGCCCCGCGGATTATATCGTCAACGTCGTACTCGACGCGCATAAAACGATCATCCGCGCCGTGGCGGGCGACGTCGTCAAGGCGCACCGCGAGGGCTGCCGCTTTCTCGACGGGCTCTACAAAGTGAAGATCCCGCGCCGCGCCGATATCGTCATCGTTTCGGCGGGCGGATTCCCGAAGGATATGAACATGTATCAGGCGCAGAAGGCGCTCGACAACGCCAAGCACGCCGTGCGCGACGGCGGCATCATCATCTGGGTCGCCTCCTGCTCGGAGGGCCTCGGCGAGCGCCATTTCGAGGAATGGATGACCGGCCACGAAAAGAGCGCCGATATGATCCCGCACATCCGGGAGAATTTCATCCTCGGCGGGCACAAAGCCGCCGCGATCGCGCTGGTTCTGCAGAAGGCGCGCGTCTTCCTCGTTTCCGATCTCGAGGACGGTTTCGCCCGCAGCGTCTTCATGGAGCCGTATCCGACCGTGAACGCCGCGCTCGACGCAGCGCTGAACGAACTCGGCGAGGATTCCGGCGTCTACGTCATGCCCTACGGCGGCTCCACGCTGCCCTGTACGGAGAACTGACCATGCCGCCGAAATTTGAAAACGACTGGAAGGATCTTCTCGCGCCCGAATTCGAGAAGGAGTATTACAAGAAACTGCACGTCTTTCTCGCGCACGAATACCGCTCGCAGACGGTTTATCCCGATATGTACGAGATCTTCGCCACGCTTCAGGCGACGCCCTATCACGAGGTGAAGGCGGTCATCCTCGGGCAGGATCCCTATCACGGCCCGGGGCAGGCGCACGGATTCAGTTTTTCGGTCAAGCCCGGGATCGAGGTGCCGCCATCGCTGCAGAACATCTATAAGGAACTGCAGAGCGACCTCGGCTGCACGATCCCGAATACCGGGTATCTTAAAAAATGGGCGGATCAGGGCGTTCTGATGCTCACCGCGGTCCTGACCGTGCGCGCCGGATACGCCAACAGCCACGCCGGGATGGGCTGGGAGGTCTTCACGGACCGGATCATCACGCTTTTGAACGAAAGGGAAGACCCCGTCGTCTTTCTTCTATGGGGCCGCAACGCCCGCGCGAAAAAAGCCCTCATCACCAATCCCCGCCACCTCGTCCTCGAGGCGGCGCACCCGAGCCCGCTTTCCGCCTACAACGGCTTTTTCGGCTGCCGCCATTTTTCAAAGACCAACGATTTCCTCGTCAAAAACGGCAAGACCCCCATCGACTGGCAGATCTAGCGATCAGAAATAACAAACGCCCCGCGCGATTCGGCGCGGCGTGATAAGGCAATATTTTGAAATATACAAATCCGCGCCGAAGCGAAATTCGCCCTAACGGGCGAGCTAAATTGTGCTTCGCACAGCTAAATTGAGCTTCGCTCAGCTAAATTCGCTTGCGCGAGCTTGTGGGCGAATTTCATTTCGCTGAAAATCTTTGATTTTCAATTTAGCTGCGGCGGCAGCCGCAATTTCGCTGCCGCGCTCTGCGCGGCAATTTAGCTGAAAATCCACCATAACAAAGAACAGACTGAATAATCTCAGCCTGTTCTTTTTCATTCTATCACTTCGACCTCACCATACGAAAGAACATTCTTATCACGTTTGGACTTTCCGCGCGGGGCGTTTTGTGCTGACCGGTGTGCGTCAGGCCGCGGCGAAATAGGCGTCCGCCGCCGCGATGTAATCGAGGATCGCGCCGGCGAGACCGGCGTAGTCGGTGAAGTTCGGATCGGTCTGATATTCGCCGCAGACGCCGGAAAGGGAACCGGTAAAGCCCGCGAGAGCGGTCTCGCCCTGCAGGACCGCCACGGTGTGCGCAGAATCCATTTCTGAGGCGTCGAGCGCGACCGAAAGCACAAGATACGTGCCGGAGGCGGCGAAGGCGTAACGATCGGCCGGAAGGACGGCGCCGTCGAGAGTGACGGTGAGCGATTCCGGATCGAGAGAAGTTTTCGCGTAGAGTTTCAGGCGGATCCGGTCTTTCAGAACGAGGCTCGCCCCCGCGAAGCGGAAGGCGGGCGTGCCGCCCGAAAGAACGAAGGCGCCGTCCGGATCGGGATGCGTCAGACCCGCGTAGGGCGAGAGCGCCGAGGGAGAATCCGTCAGGGCGTTCTTCGCGGCGATGCCGAGATTTGCCATCGCCTTCGCGAGCGTGATGAATTCCGCGGAAAATTCGCCGTCCGCGTTCGCGATCACAAGTTCGAGAAGCGCGTTCACGCTGACCGCGTCCGAGCCGCCGTACCAGGTCATCGCGACCGTTTCATCGAAGAGGACGGGTTTCACGGGTACGTCGAGCGCATAGCATTCCACGCCGTCCACCGTCTTCGACGGGGAAGCGGCCGTCACCGCCGCGGCAAAAGTTTCGCCCGCGAGCGTGTAAGAGAGGTTCCAGTCGCCGCCGACGCCTTCCATGATCTCGTCGATCGGCGCTTTTTCAAAGTAATACCGCGCCGTCACGCCGTCGTCGAGGACGAAGGAATTGCCCAGAAATTCCGTGCCGCGGAAGCCGAAGAGCATCGTTTCGTGGCCAGCGTTCTCATAGACGAGGGCGTCGCCGAGAAGCGAGGATTTTTTCGTGACGACGAAGTCAGAGGCCGTCACGGTCTCCGGCACGGCAAGATATACTCTGCCGTTCGTGAAATTGCCCGTCGCGCGGTAGAAGCGGAGTTTTCCGCCCGAAAGATCCACGGAATCGGCGCGCACGTTCGTTCCCGCCGTCGAGGAGATCGTGCCCGCGCCCGCCTTGATCGCGACCGCCATCGTATCGCTCGCGAGGCAGTCGTAATTGACGAGGACGTTGCCGGACAGGGTCAGATCGAAATTCACCGAAACGGGCCCCGTCACGTCCGCACATTCCCGGACGGAACCGAAATGCGTGGTGATGCCGCCGGAGATCGCGTTGAGCGTCACGGCGCCGTCGACGGTGCCGGAATCGCGCGAGCCCATGAAGATCTCGTAGCCGTAATAGCCGCCGCGGAAATCGCAGGTGATATCGCCCGTTACCGCGCCGCCGCCGAGATTGCCGAGGATGAGCTGCCGCGCCGCGCCGCTCGCCTGATCGTTGTTGCCGCCGACGATCTCGGCGTAAATATCGCCTTCGACCGTCGCCGCGCGTCCGGCGAGGAAGACCGATCCGTCGATCGAAACGTCGCCCTGACCGGGCTTGTCCGAAGAGGAAGCGGGATCGATGTGAAGTTCGATCGCGTAAGGCGCCGAGCCCTGCCGGACCCTGCCGGAAAAGGAGCCGCAGAAAAGGCCTTTGTCGGCCTGCGAGGATCTCATTCCCGTGACCGTGATCTTCACGCCGTTTTCCACCGCGCCGGAATATCCGCCGCCGTAAACGGTGGACATACGTCCCTCCGGATTCGCAAGATCCAGGGTCACGCCGCCCAGAACGTCGCCGCTCTGGCAGCCGCCGAACAACGGGATCGTAAAACGTCCGCCCGTGACCGTCAGGGCAACGTCGCCCTCAATGGTGCCTGAGTCGGATCCGCCGCAGAACACCCAGCTCGGCGAGCCGCCGCCGGCGACGGAGGTATCGTAATAATCGGTAAAGCCGGTGACGGTCGTCGTGACGTTCCCGAGTACTCTCGCGCTGTAACCGCCGCAATAGACCGAGCGGAA
>JAEEGL016435675.1_pt1 | contig 10754 bp, 6 predicted proteins | sample 9134231 | NCBI WGS metagenome assembly JAEEGL01 (sample SAMN16246548, study PRJNA631951) | gut metagenome | biome: gut microbiome; feature: rumen; material: fiber-attached | host: Bos | place: Iran: Karaj | collected 2018-10
AAGGATTTTCTTTATCTCCAAATTTCTTTCCTGTTTCTTTTTCCATTTTTTCGATGTACTCATTAATTTGGCTTTGAATTTCTTTATTGATTTCTCTACCATCTTCATAATATTTAGTACATGCTTCTGTTGTTATTGTAAAACCTTGAGGTACTGGTAATCCAATATTAGTCATTTCTGCTAAGTTAGCACCCTTACCACCAAGAAGGTTTCTCATATCTGCATTTCCTTCTTTGAATGCATAAACATATTTCATTAAAATCATCCTTTCTCGTCTGTTATATTATACAAAATTTGCTATAAGAAAATCAACAAAAATCTACAAAAAAAGAAACTTCTAACGTAATGAAGCTCCTTTTGATTCCTCTTGTATTATTCTTTGTCTAACAAGTACCAATTTACAAACACTTTTTCCATCTACAATAGCATTAATAAATTTCATTGGTCTAACCTCTAATTTAGAATATAAAGCACTAACATTTGGTTGTTTTCCTTTCTTTTCTAAAGTAGTTACTTCTTGTTCAATTTTTTCCAATTTTCTTTTATTTCTTTCGTCTACTTTAGCTTTAATCATCTTAAATCTTTCAATTACCCCAACATTATTTTCTTCAGCTTTGCCGCTTGATACTTCATATTCTTTACTCTTACTATCTGTCTTTTTAGCACTTAAACCAAACATTTTACTACGTATTGACTCAAGTTTTTTAAACTCTTCTCTTGTAAGAGGTAATCCCAATACCTTTCTTGCTCCTTGTTTATTAGATTCATAGAACAATTTTTGTCTTGCTCTTACAAATTCTCTATCAGCATTATATTCAGCTTGACTTTCCATACCAGGAGACATAGATGTCAATCTTCTTACTATAAAACTATGTTCAAGAATATCTGGAATATTAGCAATCATAAAATCATTTTGAGCAAGTAAAGCATCTTTTAATTCTTCATCTGGTATATCTATAACTCTTTGTTTAGCAGTTCTAATAATTGCATCACGTAATTCAAGTAAATTAATATTACTCTTAGTAACTACATTTGGATCTATTGTAATACCTAATACTTGTTTTGCCTCTAAACTTATTGCTAATGCATCTACTTCTAATCCACTCATATTAATAGGAGTAGTTAAATCTTCTCTTTCTAATTCTTCCTTTAATATATAAGATGAAATAATAGCATCTGTTGCATTTTCTATCAAATCATACATTTGAGTTCTAATATCAACATCATCACATATTATTTTTCTTCTTTTATCTCTATATTCTTCTACCATTTTAGTAGCACATCCATCTAATTCTTGTGTATAAAGGATAGATGCTTTAATTTCTGCTTCATTATTCTTTTGTCTTGTCTCAATCTTTTCCATCACCATACTATATGTTCTAGCATCAAGTGCGATTGATCCATCTCTATTTACAGCAAATCTACTAAAGAAATCATTTATTGAATCTTTCATATTAAATGATGTAAGTCCAATTTTTTTCAAATCATCTGGACATGCAAATCTTTCACATACACCAGATATACCATTTCTTCCAGTTCTTCCTTCTAATTGTCTATCTACTCTATTTACTCTAAAGAAACCACTAGAAATAACCTTTAATCCTGTTGTTTCCATTCGTCTACTTAATTCAATTTCTTCTTCTTTAGACCACAATCTATGATTTTGTGAATTTGTTAAAGCAAGTTCAACTTTCTTTCTTAAAAAGTCTTTTTCTACTTGTGTAAAATTAAGTGAAACATGTTGTTTCTTTTCAAGTGCTCTAATATGTCTTGCTGTAGCAATATCTATTATTGTTTCTCTATCTCCACCTATTTTAATATCAGTACCTCTTCCAGCCATTTCAGTTGAAATTGTTACCATACCTGGAAGTCCTGCTCTAGCAATTATTAATGCTTCATCTTCTTTTGATGTTGCAGAAGTTAATGTATTAAAATTAATATTATTAGCTTTCAAAGCAAGTTCTAATAATGCTATTTCATCTACATCGGATACTACCAATAAAATTGGTTGTTTAGGATTCATTGACTGTGACTCTATAATAGATTCTAATATTAATTTTATTTTATCTTCTCTAGTTCTAGTAAATTTAGTATCTTTTTTCTCTACACCAATAGGTTCTTTAGAATTACTTTTTTTCCTTCTACTAAAGAAACTATAAAAGGCATGTTTTGGTATCTCTACAGTCTGTTTTCCAAATACTTCTCTAAACACTTCTTTTGAAGAAGTACCAGTCATTCCACTAAATATATCATACCTAGAATAAAAATCTTTTTGTGTAATTGTTGAAGAAGCTGTTGTCTCTTTAGTTCTATTTTCAGATGGTATTTTTTCTTTAATTTCTAGTGCTTGATGTAATCCATTTGAATATGTTGATCCCTCTTGTACTCTTCCATTTTTTAAAGTCTTTATTCTTCCATTAACAACAGAATAATCTTCTCCATTTTTCATCAACAAATTTGCAATAACTGCTTGTTGAAAATAATGAAGTAACGCTGTAGATTCTCTTGATATTGCACTTAAATATTTATTATAATTATCGATAAAGTCTGGATAGTTTTTATCATGAAGGATTTTTTCTGCTCCTTTCATTGTCAACTTCATTCTACCATCTTTATCAATTATATAATCTTCATTTTGCTTATAATTTGGATCTCTTGCAATTCTAGATTGATTACTTAATACTTCAGAATTAATTTGAAAAGAAAAATAACAATATTTAAGAAAATCTTCATAACATTTATCAGATATTTTAAATTCTCTTAATTCTCTACATAAAATTATTCCATATTTTCTTCTTATTTCTTCTGCATCATATTTATCATCATCAACTATAGCTTTATATAATTCTTTTCCTGTTCTAAAACCATATGTATTATCTTCTGTAACAAGTACTTTTTGCATTCTAAAAAATCTATCTGCTGCTTCTTGATATCTTCTAGGATCTAATAATAATTCTTTTTTTAAATATGTATTTGAAATGTATCTTGCTTCTTCATAACTTAATTTATCCAAGTTAATATTTAATCTTTGTACTTGTGGTAATATTTCCTCATAAGAAACATTTTGTAAAATACATAGTTCTCTTAAAGACATATCATAATCATACATTGGTGTTTGTATTGCTATTCTATAAGGAACTTGAGCATCGTCAATTAATGCATCATCTACTTCATCTATTAATGCAAAGCCAGGTCTTTCTGGTCTTTGAATCATATCCTCTTTTTTAGTAATACTATTGTCTCTTAAGTAATCAAATGCAAATGTTTGCTTTGATCCATAAGTAATATCTCTTCTATAAGCGTCTTGTTTTATTCTTTTTAATTTTTCTTGAAGTTTTATTCTATCTGTACCTGATAAGTTATTTATATCTTTTCCTTCTATTTCTGCAAGTACAGATTCATCTTCAGGTAAATATCCAGAAGATAGACCTAACCCTTCATATATTGGTAAAGTTTCTTCAAAATCACGTTTTGCGAGATAACCATTAGCCGTAATAACATGAGCACCTTTTCCTCTTAAAGCAAATAAATATGTTGGAAGTACTGCTGCTAATGTTTTTCCTTCACCAGTTCCTAATTCAGCAATATCACCTTCACTTATAGCAATACCTGTCATTTTTTGAACATCTCTAAGTATCATATTAGGATGCTTATGAAATGTTGTTAAAGCAATAGATGCTAAAGCATAAGCAGGTGGTAATACTCTTATTACATCATCATAATTATCTTTATCTTTTATTGCATTTTTTATTTGAGTAGTTTTATCTTTAAACCACATTTTTAATTTATCTTCATATGCTTTTTTAAGATTAGGATCAGTAATTAGTGATTTATGAAATACCATTAATAAGTTATTTGGTATTTTATATTCTTCGTTATTAATTCTTACTGTTCTACAATTTCCTTGGATAATGGATGGATTCTTATTTATTTCTTTAATTATAGGCACAAAAAGACTTCCAAGTATTGCTTGGATATTTTTGTCAAAATCTTCTAGAAGTGATGCTTCATATTTATCTATTTCAGATAATATTTTTTCATATCTTCTAATATTGGCATTATTAATCTTGTCTATCTCATTGTCCCTAACTCTCATAATAATCACCCTATTATCATTATAATTTTATCACATTATTTTCTTGTTAGCAATTTCATTTTCTCTTTTCCATAGCATTTTGCACACATAGATTTATATGTCACTTCATTTTCTCCATCAATTGCAACTTGTGAACCTTTTGTCTGAAATTCTCCATTTACATATCTTCCAACAAAAATAGCTTTTGTTCCACATTGACATATTGTTTTCATTTCCTCTAAAGAATGAGCAATTGCTAGTAATCTTTCTGATCCTGGAAATGCATTCGTTAAAAAGTCTGTTCTAAGACCATAACATATTACAGGTATTTCTAAATCTGTTACTATCTGCATGCATTGATCAGCTTGATCTTTTTCTAAAAATTGTGCTTCATCTATAAGAACACAATCTATTTCATATTCTTTGCTTTTTTCTTCGACAATTTTATATAAATCATCTTCTTTTCCAAGTAATAAATCTACTTGTCTTTCTGCTCCAATTCTTGATACAACTTTATTATTTCCTTTAGTATCAATAGTAGGTTTTACTATTAAAACTTTCATTCCATTTTCTTCATAATTATGAGCAGTTTGTAATAATAGTGTTGATTTTCCACTATTCATTGCTCCATATCTAAAATATAATTTAGCCATATTACCTCTACCTCCTATTTTTTAGCTCTTGGATGTGTTTTAAAATATACATCCTTTAATCTATCAGTCGACACATGAGTATAAATTGCTGTTGCTGTTAGGCTTTCATGTCCTAATAACTCTTGTACTGACAATATATCACAACCTTCATTTAGAAGATGTGTTGCAAAACTATGACGTAACATATGAGGAGATATTTTCTTTTTAACATTTGTATTTTTTATTATTTCATCTAGAATATATCTTATACCTCTAGTAGTCAATTTCTTACCATTTTTATTTATAAAAAGATATTCACCATTCTCTTTATTTAATTCTTTAAAACCATCACTTAAATATAGATCTAATATCTCTTTAGCATAATCACCAATTCTAGTAATTCTTTCCTTATTACCCTTTCCTAAGACTTTTATTTCTTCATCATTGATGTCTTTAAGTTTAATATTAACAAGTTCACTAACACGAACACCAGACGCATATAAAACTTCAAGTATTAATCTATTTCTTTGACCAAGTGCTGTTGTAATATCAATTGAATCAAACATTTCTTCAAGTTCATTATAATAAAAGAATCTAGGAAGTTTCTTCTCTTTTCTAGGTGTTTTAATCAAAGTAAAAGGATTATTTTTAGTATAATCTCTATTTATTAAAAACTTATAAAATCCTCTTAAAGAACTAAGTTTTCTTGAAACAGTAGATGCCTTATTCTTTTTTTCATCTAATTCCATTAAAAAGAATCTAACATCATCATATTTTATAGATAATAATTCTAAATTTTCTTTAGAAACAAACTCTAAGAATTCAACTAAATCTTCTTCATAACTATCTATAGTTTCTTGAGAATAATTCTTCTGATATTTTAAATATTTTAAATATTCTTCCAAATATTTCATATTACCACTCTCTACAACAATTTTATATCAAAAGATAGTCTATACGCTAGTAATTTGACACAAAAAAGGATAACTTTACAAATAATATATGTTATCCTTTTTTAATATATATTTTTTTAAATATTTTACTTTTCCCGTTTTAAAATTTGTTATAGATATATTATTCTTTAATTCATCATATTTATTCATCATTATTCTTAATTGTCTATTATAAAAATAAAATGTACTATCATCAAGATACATTAATCTTGATTTTAAAATATCCAACATTTCCTGATATACATTTCTAATACAACCTAATTTTGTACATATAGTTCTATATTTAAATAATGATTTAAAACTAACATAAAATTTATTATTTACATATATTGTTTTTATTCCAAATTCAGTAATAAATTTATTTTCTTCTTCAGTCAAATCAATCATTTTATTTAACTGTCTATCTAAAGTATTATTCTCAAGAATTAATTTTGCAAATAATTGATTTTTACTATTAAATAGTAATTTTCTAGCCCTTTCAATATCAGTTATTCTTCCTTCATATGGATCATCTTTAAAAGAAAAGCCTTCTTTAAAATTATATAAAGGTTGAAGTACTTCTTTTGAATCAACACTTTTTGCATAACTAATTACCAATTTCCCTTTATTATTCCCATTTTCTTCAATGAATTTTTCTATTTTATCTTTAGCATAATAATTATTAATAAAATCATCTTCATTTTTAAATCCCCTAGTACAATTATCAATATACAATAAAGGTTCAAATTCTAATCTTAAGTTTTTTATCACATTGTCATTTTTTATTACATACATCAATGTGGCATTATTCATAAAAAACACCTCTCTAATTTGTAGGCAAGATGATAGAATATCATTTTATTAAGATTATGTCAATATAAAACAATTGTTTGACACATTTTTATATATATGATAATATGGGCTTGAGGTGATATCTTTATGGAAAAACTAACAGATAAACAAAAGGTCATTTTAGATACTATAAAAAAATATATTGCTAAGAATGGATTTCCTCCTACTGTAAGAGAAATTGGAAAAGAATTAAATCTTAGTTCTCCAGCAACTACACACTTTCATCTTAGCAAGTTAGAAAACAAAGGATATATAAAAAAGAATAAATCTAAAAATAGAACTATAGAATTACTTGTACCAAATGAATACTTAGAAAATAATAGTGAAGTTGCAAATATTGCTCTAATTGGAACCATAACTGCAGGTAGTCCTATTGAAGCAATTGAAAATCCTGATGAATACTTTTCTATTCCAATTAGTTTAATTCCTAAAAAAGGTGAAGTATTTGCACTCAATGTTAAAGGATCATCAATGATTAATAAAGGTATAAGAGATGGAGATATAGTAATAATAGAAAAGAAAAAAACTGCTAACAATGGTGAAATAATAGCAGCAATGACAGACGAACACGAAGTAACACTAAAAACATTTTATAAAGAACAAGGTCATATAAGACTACAGCCTGAAAATGATACAATGGCACCTATTATTTTAGATAATGTTTCAATACTTGGAAAAGCAGTTGGACTTTATAGAAAAATATAAGAGACTTGATTATCAAGCCTCTTTTTTAATTAAAACTTCACTTGCAGCATATTCTGCTTCTTCATCAGTATATCCTTCAGATTTTAATTGTTCTACTAATTCATCATATGAAAAATTCATAATATCCAAATATATTTCAGCACTTCTTACTGCTTGTTCCTTCCAATTAGCTTCACAATTATCTACTCCATATATTGCTTCTTCATGAGTGAATCCATCATATTCTAATTGATTAATTAAATCATTATATGAATACGGCATAATATCTAAATATGATTTAGCATCTTTTATTGCTTGTTCTTTCCAATTAGCTTCACAATTATCTACTCCATATATTGCTTCCTCATGAGTATATCCTTCTGATTCTAATTGTTCTACCAAACCATTATATGAAAATGGTGTTGATTCAATATATAATAAAGCACTTCTTAGAGCTTGCTCTTTCCAACTTGCACCACAATTATCTACTCCATATATTGCTTCTTCATGAGTATAACCATCATATTCTAATTGAGTTACCAAATCACTATATGAATATGGCATAATATCTATATATGATTTGGCACTTTTTAATGCTCTATTCTTTTTTGTGTCTTTGATAAATTTAGCATATAAAGTCTTTTTGCCAGTAGTTCCTTTAGCAATACTTAATATTGGCTTTGTAAACTTAGCATCAAGATACCATCCGTCAAACAAATATCCTTTTTTAGTTGCATCATACAATGTTACTTTATCAGTAATAGTATAACTTGTTTTATTTGATGTACTATTCTTACCACCATTTAAATTATAAGTAATTGTATATTTAGTCTTAGTCCATTTTGCATACAATGTTTTATTACCAGTAGTACCCTTTTTTATTGAAGTTACTTTAGTCTTGAATTTAGCATCGCTATACCATCCTCCAAAAGTATATCCTTTCTTGGTTGGATTATTAAATGTAATAGAACTTGTAACAGTATATGTACTAGGATTTTTAGTACTATTAGTACCACCATTTAATTCATATTTAATCTTATAAGATTTCTTCTTCCATTGTGCATATAAAGTTATACTTGATTTATCTGTTTTCTTTAAGTTTTTTACTTTTTCTTTATCTGTATAAGATTTTCCTTTTCCATCTTTCTTTGTATTCCATCCTACAAAAGTATAACCTGTTCTCTTATATCCATTACTTCTTAATGTATATGTTTTATCATATTTTAGATTTAATTGATCAATAGTTGATCCACTAGTTCCACCATTTCTAGTATATATTATTGAATATTTAATTGGAGTCCATTTTGCATATAGTGTTTTATTTCCTGTACTACCATTCTTTATTGAAGTTACTTTATTCTTAAATTTAGAATCACTATACCATCCATCAAAATTATATCCTTTTCTTGTAGGATTTTTTAAAGTTACAGAACTTGTATTAGAATATGTTGATGGATTCTTTGAACTATTAGTTCCACCATTTAATACATAAGAAATAGTATATTGTTTCTTTTCTATATTAATAATATTTTTATCAATAGCATTTACTTTAATACTTATACTACAAAAGCATATAAAAATTAATAAAAAAATTAGTAATCTTTTAAATTTCATACAATCATCTCCATATTTTAATAAAATTAACAACCAAATTAATTATATCATATGATAATGAAAATTTTAATAGATTAAAAGACTTCTCAAATTGAGAAGTCTTTATTTACTGTAAATTCATTTGTTCGGCAGCATATACTGCTTCTTCATGTGTATAGTTTTCAGATTCTAGATAATTTACTACATCATCATATGTATAACCTTCACAATTTAATTGAGCACTTCTTAATGCTTGTTCATTCCAATTAGCTTCACAATTATTTGCTCCATATACTGCTTCTTCATGAGTATATCCTGCAGTTTCTAATCGTTCGACTAAGTTCAAATATGAATAAGGATTATCTTCTAGAAGTGATTTAGCACTTTTTGATGCCATTTTTTTCCAATCAACTCCACAATTATCAAGTGCATATTCTGCTTGTTCTCTAGTATATCCATGAAGCATTTCACTTAAAGCACTATTATATGAGCAAGGCCAATTTTCTAACATATATTTAGCACTTTCCAAAGCTCTATTCTTCCAGTTAATTCCACAGTTATCTACAGCATATATTGCTTCTTCATGAGTAAATCCATCATTATCTTCTAATCTATCAGCTATATCATAATATGAGAATTCAAGATTTTTCTTATAATACTCAGTTCTAATTAATGCTTGTTCTTTCCAATTTGCTCCACAATTATCTACTCCATATACTGCATCTTCATGAGAATATCCCACAGATTCTAAATGTTCCACTAAACCATTATAAGAATACGGATAATTATTTAAATATGTTCTAGCACTCTTTATTGCTTTAGTCTTTGTTGTTGACTTAACCCATTTAGCATACAATTTTTTATTTCCTGTAGATCCCTTAGGAATACTATAAATTGGTTTTGTATATTTTGCATCAAGATACCAAGCATATAAAATATATCCACTCTTTGTAGCATCATATAGTCTTACTTTATCAGTAATAGTATAACTTGTTTTATTTGATGTACTATTCTTACCACCATTTAAATTATAAGTTATTGTATATTTTGTCTTTGACCATTTAGCATATAATGTTTTATTACCAGTAGTACCCTTAACTATAGAAGTTACTTTAGTCTTAAATTTAGAATCACTATACCAACCTTTGAAAGTATATCCTTTCTTTGTAGGATTCTTAAATGTTATAGCACTTGTAACTGAATATGTTCCAGGATTCTTAGTACTATTTGTACCACCATTTAGTTCATATTTTATTGTATAAGTATTCTTCTTCCATTGTGCATATAATGTCAAAGTTCCCTTACTACTCTTTAAATTCTTTACTTTTGCTAAATTAGCATATGCTGTTCCTTTACCATCTTTCTTTGTATTCCATCCTTTAAAAGTATAACCTTTTCTTTTATAAGCATTCTTAGTCAAAGTATACTCTTTATCATACTTCATGGATTGAGACTTCATTGTACCAGAAGTAGCTCCATTTTTATCGAAAGCAACAGTATAAGTAATTGCAGTCCATTTAGCATATAATGTCTTATTTCCCGTACTACCCTTCTTAATCTCAGTTACTTTTGTTTTAAATTTTGCATCACTATACCATCCAACAAATGTGTAACCTTTCTTAGTTGGTTTCTGTAATGTAATATTAGATGTTGTAACATAATAAGTTGATGGATTCTTAGTATTATTCTTTCCACCATTTAAATTATAAATTATTGTATATTTCGTCTTTGACCAATGTGCATAAAGTGTATGAGCATTTACTGCTGGTACCAAAGTTGTAGATTCTATTTTTACCCCTCCTGATGCAAATGTGTACCATCCAGTAAATGTATATCCTTTTCTTGTAGGTACTGGAAGATCTCCATATTCTAATAACTGATATACATTTTTAGATGTAGTTTTAACACTTCCACCATTAGGATTAAATGTTACTTTTATTAGTTTACCTTTAGTTTTCTCCCATTTAGCATATAGTGTGATATCAC
>JAEEGL016502164.1_pt1 | contig 10754 bp, 11 predicted proteins | sample 9134231 | NCBI WGS metagenome assembly JAEEGL01 (sample SAMN16246548, study PRJNA631951) | gut metagenome | biome: gut microbiome; feature: rumen; material: fiber-attached | host: Bos | place: Iran: Karaj | collected 2018-10
GATCTGGTTTCCGCGTCCGGCATTGCCCTTCATACGGTTTTTCTGTTCCCTTCTGAATTTTGTTCTTTTAGGCTTGAACATTGCTTTAATGTTTTATAAATTTCCTAATTTGTCCCTAACTCATTGAAACTCAGCTGGTTGGGTGCGTTTTGCTCCAATTTGGGGATTGCAAAGTTACAAAAAAATTCTGAACCACCAAATATTTTTGATGATTATTTCAACATTTTCTACCGCGGGTTTTAATACCCAAGTGGCGAAAAATCAATGAGTTATGTAAATTGTTGAAAAAAACTTCGATTGGTTTTCAACCGCGTCATTTATCAAGGTTGATTTCGTCTATCACAACCACCGGCGGATCCTCCCAGAAAACGGATCTGTAAAGCGCCGGAAACTCCCCTGCGTGCCAGGCCTGGACCAGCAGTTCCGTGTCGGCATCGGCCCCCTGGGGGTCATAGGTGGACTTGAGGTCATTCTCAAATAACTTGGCTATCCCCTGCCAGAAACTGGCGGCTACACCGTTCTTGTACCCCTTTATGATATCATAGGAGGACATACCCGTCTCACGGTCAATGAGTTTCATCATTAGGGCTCCGTCATATATGCTCATCTTGCGGAATGCGCCTTCGTAGCTCTTGAAAAGCTGCTTCTGGATGTCCTTGATATAGCGGTCCTTCCTGACGGAGTTCATATGGTTGGCCTCTATCACGCTGTCGGCCTTATGGAGCAGGGGCGCCGTTGCAAGGGCGTACGGATACACGCGCGCAAACCGATATACAAGTTTATAGTAGTCCCGCCACTGCTTTTCCGTAGTTCCGCTGCGGCGGCTGGTTATCCAGAGCGGGCTTATCTTGTCAAAGTAGGTTGTGTCTCCGTTCTCCACTTTCATCTGCAGATACTCCCCTCCCCGGGTAGTCTGCATCTCGCGTATGGCCTGGGCGCGGTCCAAGGCCTCCTTCTGGCTCCTTGCCTTGTCCATGGCCTTTGTGACATGGTTCTGCGCTCCGGCCGTAACGGATACGGCCAGAAGAGCACACACGAGCACAATATTACCTGCCATTTTTTTCATAGCGAGGCTACAGTTCAGCAAATAGTGAGCCAAGGAACGTCACGGACGGAATGAGAGTTCTCCGGTGGAGGCGTCAAAGACTATCCAGTTGGGTTCACGCCAATCGGCCATAACCATAAGGCGGGCGTCACCTACGGGGATGTCCCAGGCGGTGTGATAATGGCCGAAGATGAAGTAGTCCACCTTCTCCCCACAGGCGCTGCACCACTGCCACAGGGGCTCCGTCTCTCCCTTGAAGACGTACTTGGGGACGGGTTTTGCCGTGCGGGACTGGCGGCTCCAGGTTTTTCCCCAGCCTATGCCGATACGCGGGTGAAGCGCTGAGAACATGGCGCGGAAAAGCTTGTTGTGGAACATCCACTGTATGCGCTTGTACTTTTTATTGCCTGCACCAAGCATGTCTCCGTGCCCCAGGCAGAAACGCTTTCCGCCAATCTCCGTGTAATACGGCTGCGTCTTTGGGCAGGTCATGCCAAGTTCAGAGAAATAGCCGTAGCTCCACTGGTCGTGGTTGCCTTCGATGAAGTAAACCTTCACTCCGGCGGCCATCAGGTCCAGAAGGGCGGCAAAGACCTGGGCATAGCCCTTTGGGACTACGTCGTGGTACTCATACCAGAAATCCCAGATGTCTCCCAGCATGTAAAGGGACTCCGTCTCGCCGGAGGGAATGGCGCGTAGGAATTCCACAAACTTACGCTCCCTCTCCGGGGCTTCTGGAAGGCGCAGGCCCAGATGGACGTCCGAAACAAAATACGTAAGGTGTCTCATGCGAGGAACAGGATGAGGGCCGCCACAACCAGGCAGTACAATGCGAACCAGAGGAGTTTGGCCTTCTTGACTATGGCTATCATCACCTTGCAGGCAAACAGGCCGCTGATGAAGGCCGATACAAAACCAAGCAGCATGGGAAGGACGCCAACGCTTGCGCCGAAGCTGTCCGCCCCCGTTGCCACCTTCAGAAGATCCAGGGACTGCTCCCCGATGATGGGGATGAGGACCATGAGGAAGGAGAACTGGGCCATTGATTCGCGCTTGACACCGGTGAGAAGGCCGGTGGAGATGGTGCTGCCGCTGCGGGAAATGCCCGGAATCACGGCCAGGGCCTGGGCTATGCCCACCACAAAGGCCTGCCAGTAGGAGATGCCGTTACGGGTATCCTTTGCCACCGGGACCTTGAAACGCTTGCCGGCGCTGTCCGATATCCACAGCAGGGTGGCCGTTATGCAAAGTCCGACGCCCACGCTGCGGAGTGTTCCTGAGAACAGGGCATCCACCTGGTCCTTGAGAAGGAAGCCAACCAGGGCCACCGGTATCAGTGACACAAGGATCTTGCAGATGTAGTCTGTCTGGTCGTTATACTCGAACTTGAAAAAGCCCTTGAAAAGGTTGACTATCACGCTCCAGAACGCCACAAGCGTTGCCACCACGGTTGCAAAATGCACCGTCACCGTGAAATCCAGGAAACCTTCAGCATCGGCCCCGAGCAGTTCCTTGAAAATCATCAGATGCCCGGAGCTGGACACCGGGAGGAACTCAGTAAGGCCCTGAACCAGGCCTAAAATTATTGCTTGCCACCAATCCATAAAACTAGTCCCTGAATTTTCCCATTATGGCTATCACTTCCAGCACGATGCCGGCCACAATCACTATGGGGGCCGCGACCAGGCGCTGCCAGTCAAACATTGCGTAGTTGAAGACGTTGGGGTCTGAAGAACCGCCGCCGCTGAGCAGGAGGAAGCCGGAGGCCATCACCACCAGGCCGGCAATCATCAGTTTAATTCCTTTGGCCGTAGTGGCCATCTTTTCTTTATTGTCCATGAATCAATATGCGTAGAGTTGGTCCCTGTTGTAGCCCACCAGGCGGTTGACCACGAAGAAGGTGCTGACGGAGCAGATTAAGACGCCGGAAACCACCATCACCCCCATGGTTATAAGCAAGGTGTCAAGCGTGAAGATACTGAACATCTGGGCAAATTCATCCTTCAGGATAAACAGGTCTCCGACAAGGAAAAGTATGCCGATAAGGGCCGAGAACAGCCCCTGCAGCGCCGCCCTACCCACAAAAGGAGCGCGGATGTAAGCCTTGGTGGCACCGACCAGATGCATTGTATAGATGGAAAAACGGCGGGAGAAAAGTTCCAGTCGTACAGTGTTTGCGATGAGAACGAAAGAGATGAAAAGCAGAAGCGCAACCAGCACCGCCAGGGATATGGAGATTTTCCTGAGGTTTGCGTTGAGGGCCTCCACCAGGGATGTCTGGTAGGTCACCTCCTCCACCAGGGCCGATTCTCCCAGAACCTCCTTCATCATAGCAAGGGAATCCGCCTGGACATAGGCCGCCTCCAGGGAAACGTCTATGGAAATGGGTACGGGGGCCGTCTCAAACACGTCCAGGAAGTCCCTTCCAAGGAGGGCCGACATTTCCTCAACGCCCTCTTCCCTTGAGACAAAACGGGTGGATTTGACGCCGGGAAGGGCTTCAACCTTTGACTGGTAGGCAAGGCCTTCCTCTTCCGTCACCTGCTCTTTCAGGAGCACGGACACCTGCATGTTCTCCTTGAAGTAGTCCGTCACGGCCTTTGCGTTGACCAGCAGCAGTGTACCCATGCCCACCAGCAACAGCACCAGCGACAAGCTGATCACCGTTGAAATCCAGGCGCTCACCAGGCGCCTGCGCATTGTGACATTGCTCTTATACGTAGACATAACGGGCCATTTTCGCTCCAAAGTTACACCAAAGCGCCCAAAAAGTCAAAATTTTTTAGTAACTTTGTAAGTTAAAACATTTAACCATGGGAGATTCCTCAAAGAAGATATTGTTCGTGAACTCAGAGATGTTCCCCTACCTGCCGGAAAGCCCTATAGCCTCTCTGTGCAGGGAGTTGCCCCAGGCAATTCAGGAACGCAAGAATGAGATTCGCGCCTTCATGCCCCGTTACGGCTGCATCAATGAGAGAAAGAACCAGCTGCATGAAGTCATCCGCATCTCCGGGATGAACATCAGCATTTCGGACGTGGACCGTCCCCTGGTTATCAAGGTGGCCTCCATATCGGCCGCAAGGATTCAGGTTTACTTCATTGACAATGAAGACTATTTCCGCCGCAAGCACATCTACACGGATGAGAAGGGCACCTTCTTCCCGGACAACGGTGAAAGGGCTATCTTCTTTGCCCGCGGCGTCCTGGAAACGGTAAAGAAGCTCCGCTGGGCCCCGGATGTAATCCACTGTTCAGGCTGGATCTCACACGTGCTTCCGCTGTACCTGAAGAAAGCTTACAAGGAGGATCCCATTTTCACTAACGCAAAAGTTGTACTGTCACTGTTTGAAGACACTCCCACGGAGTCCTTCGCTCCAGGACTGGACAAGGCCATCCTCTACGGCGCCATCAAGCCCAAGGATGTGGCCCTGAGCGAAACCCCGGACGGCATGGAACTTGCAAAACTGGCTGCGCAATATTCAGACGGCATCATCATGGAAAGCCCGGATGTGGCGCCGGAACTTGTGAAGCACTGCAGCGCCCTGGGCGTACCGGTACTGGAATATGACCGGGAAGCACACGAAAACGGCACCTATGCAGACAAGTACAACAGTTTTTACGAGCAAATCCTGAAATGAAAAAAAGCATAGTCCTGCTTCTTGCCGCCGGCCTCCTGAGCGCCGCCTGCGTCAAAGTAGATAACAGCCTTGGAAAAGGCCTGGTGGACAAAGGCCTTCTGTTCAATACTTACTCTGAAGAATTCCCCCTGGAGCAGATCAAACTGAAGATGTCGGAAGATCTGTCCGGTTTCTCCGATACCCGCATCACCATAGGCGCAATCAGGGATGAGACGTTCGGCCTTTCCACAAGGGCATCGGCCTTTACGCTTATCCCGGCACTTGACTCCCTGGATTTGGGAGACAACCCCCAGGCTATCTCATTTGACATCTATTTTGAGGCCGATTCCATCTCCTGCGCCGATGACAGCCAGAGGGGCATAATGCAGAACATCCTGGTGTATGAGCTCACGGAGCCGCTTCCCCTGTATGAGTCCAGCGCCATGCAGGCAATCCCACACAGTCTCCAGAGGATAACCCAGGGAACACCGGTATATGACGGCGAAGGCGCGCTGGATTTCAATTTCACCAAGGCCTTTGCACAGAAATATCTTGACAAGATCAAGCAGCTTGGCCCCGTTTTCAGGCGCGCAGAGGCAGACTCAACGGAACTGTCAAATAAATTCAAGGAGTACGTTAAGGAACTGCCCGGCGTTTACATCAAAACTGATGAGCCCCAGGGCTACGGTGGACGCATCAATATGTTCAGCCTCTCCTGCCTGGGCGTGTCCAACAATTACTACTACCGCAACAACAACATCGCCCTTCTCAAGTTCAACAGCACCTGGAACGGCGTCCAGAAGGATTCGACCATAATGTTCATCCCTGGAGAAATGGAGTTTGTGGATGAGGCTACCTATCTTTCCAACAACACAAAGTTCTACCAGTACAGCTTCAACCACACCACTCACACGACTCAGGACATAGACACTCCTACAGACGAGCTGCTTGTGGAAGGAGGCACAGGGCTCAAGCCCGTCATCAGTGCAAAGGAACTCAGGGACAAGACCATTGCAGCCATCCGCAAAAACGGCGGAGACCCGGAGAAAGCCATTATAGTCAAGGCATCCATCATCCTTCCCTACTCACAGCCGGACAACTATATGGACATGAAGTATTACCCGTCAATACTTAGTCCGACAATCCGTACGGAAAACAAAAGTTCCAAATATCCGGACAAAGTGATTGTCTCCTATGCCGGACTTACGGACGCTTCCATCAGCACGGAAGATCAGGGAACGATAGACCGTTCCAATATGATGTACAGCCCTGACATCACTTATCATCTGCAGGAGCTGCTCAAGCGTACAGACCTTGATACAAAGACCGATGCTGATATCTGGCTGCTCACCATCCATATCAACAAGGTAGCAAATGCCAACGGCTCCATGTACGACAACAGCTACTATCAGAACCTGCTTTATGCCAGCTACTATAACAGCCTTTACGGCGGAGGATACGGCTACGGCAGCGGCGGTTATGGATACAACAGCTACAGCAACTACTACAACTATATGATGCTGGCCCAGATGATGGCGGCATCGGAGCAGCAAACCTACAGCTACACGCAGGAACTGGACAAGGACCGCTACTACAAGGCCATCCTTGGTGGCCCTGCCTCAGAGCACAAGCCCATCTTCCAGGTCACCTACGCCCTGCCGGAGAAATAAATCATGAAAAAAGTTTACCAGGAAAAGGTAAATTTTTACGGGAGCAAAGGGAAAACAAAAAGAGGCCGGCTTTTAGAGCTGACCTCTTCTTATTTTAAAGGAATGCGGATTAGCCGAGCTTCTCTGCTACCTTTGCGATTGCGTCACCAACTGTGGCGATGCCGCTTGTTTCCTCGTCCGGAATCTTGATACCGAATACGCGCTCAAATTCCATAAGGAGCTCTACGGTGTCCAGGGAATCTGCGCCAAGGTCATTGGTGAAGCTTGCGCTTTCAGTAACTGCGCTTTCCTCAACGCCAAGCTTGTCAACGATAATAGCGGTGACCTGCTTTACGATTTCTTCCTTTGTCATAATACTAGGTTTTAAGTTTATTTTTACGTTTTACTCTTTTATCCAAAGCGAATTAACGTGCAAATATAGTAAAATTTTTTGAATCTCAAAAACAGTAGAATGCTCTTCCGGATGACAGGGCAAAAATCAGGATTTTTTTGATTCCTTACTCAGGTTATACCATATCCTCAGGCCATTGAGGGAATTGATGAAGTAGAAGCAGTACTTCACGAACATCACTACCGTGTAGCTGGATGCGGCGCTGGAGAGCATGGTGTTGCCCCAAAGGAGTATTGAGAACACGTTCACAAGTATCCACAGGTACCACTGCTCGTAGAAAGCCAGGGACATAAGTATCTGGCCGGCGATGTTGAAGGTGGTGACGGCGGTGTCAAACAGGACCTGCGCCTGGCTGTACTCCCCGGCCGAGTGTATCTTGATCTGGGTAAGGATGACATATATTACGGCAAACAGGGCGGCGACACCTGCAATGGTGAGCGCAAGCTGCTTCCCTGTAAGCTTTCGGGCCTTGACCTCCGACTCAGCACCCTTTGCGCCGCGCTTTTTCCACTGCCAGATTCCCACGAACTGCATGGGAAGGAAGTAGAAAAGATGCAGGCCGAAGTTGCCCCAGATGCCATTGTCGGCCGCAACTATGCAGCAGAAGGTAACGTCCAGGATGCCAAAGATGAAGGTCCAGATGATACCGTTGGCCGACAGCACTGTGGAAGCCACGCCCATCACGGAGCCAAAGGCTGCAATCAGAAGCATCAGCACGCGGGCGTCCGGCTGCTGCAGTTTGAACACCGTGGTGATTGCAATCACAACCACCATCAGCGTCATCAGGATGGTACTAAACCATTTATTGAATTTCTTGTCATTCATCGTTCAGACAGTTATGTATCTTAATTGCCAACTCTGCTCCCACCAGGGCGGAAAGTTCTTCCAGTGGGGCCTGGGCTATGCGGGCTACGGAGCCGTAGTGCATCAGCAGGCGCTGCTCCGTCTTCTCTCCAACTCCCTTTATTTCACGCAGGGCGCTGCGGATGGCGGCCTTGGAGCGGAGGTCCCGGTGGAAGGTGATGCCAAAGCGGTGGGCCTCGTCACGGATGCGCTGGAGCACCTTGAGGGCCTGCGAGTTGCGGTCTATGAAAAGGGGATACGGGTCCCCCACCCTTATTACCTCTTCCAGTCTCTTTGCAAGGCCGATTACTGTCACCCTGTCCAGGATGCCCAGTTCCGCCAAGGCCTGGTGTGCAAACTCCAGCTGTCCCTTGCCGCCGTCTATCACGATGAGCTGCGGCAAGTCTTCCGGAGCCTCCGCCAGCATACGGGAATAGCGGCGGTTCACAACTTCCTTCATTGAAGCATAGTCATTGGCGCCTACTACCGTCTTTATCTTGAAACGGCGGTAATCTGCCTTGGAGGGCTCTGCGTTGCGGAACACCACGCAGGAGGCAACGGGGTTGGTTCCCTGGATATTGGAGTTGTCGAAGCACTCCATATGGCGGGGCAGGACGCTCATTCCAAGGGCCCTGCGAAGCTCTTCCATAACGCTCATTCGCCACGCATCCGGATCCGTATGCTCCTTCTGCCTGAGGGAGTTGAAATGGAACTCCTTGGCGTTCTTGGAACTGAGCTCCAGCAGGGAGAGCTTGTCTCCCCTCTGCGGAATCTTGAACTCCACTCCAGGAATCTCCACGTCCGGCATAAAAGGCACAATAACCTCTTTTGACAGGGTGCCGAACTTGTCTTCAATCTCTCCGATGAAAGTTGCCAGGAGGGTTTCCGGAGTCTCCTCAATCTGGCTGCGGAAGCCAAGGTTCAGGGACTGTACTATTGCCCCGCTCCTTACCCTGAGGAAGTTTCCGAAGGCCTCCTGGGAATCTATGACCATGGAGAAGACGTCTGCGTCCACATCGGCCGCCTGGGTGATGATGCTCTTGGCATAGTGCCTTTCCAGGGTGCGGAGCTTGTCCTTGTATATCTGGGCCTGCTCAAATTCAAGCTTCTGGGCAGCATCGGCCATAAGGGTCTTGTAATGCCTTATCACCTCCGAGCCGCGGCCGCTGAGGATGCGTACTATCTCTTCAATATCGGCCTGATACTCCTGGAGGGAGATTTTCCCTATGCAGGGGGCCTTGCATTTGCCGATATGGAATTTCAGGCAGGGGCGCACCTTGCCACGGAGTATGGCGTCCGAGCTTATCTTGAGCTTGCAGGTGCGGAGGGCGTACATCTGGTCAAAGAAATCCACCATCCCGCGGGCGTGCAGGGCGCTGCTGTATGGGCCGAAGTAACGGTTGCCCCTCCCCTTCTCTATGCGGCGGGTGATGAAGACCCGGGGAAAGTCCTCTCCGGTAACGCAGATCCAGGGGTAGGTCTTGGAATCCTTGAGGAGGATGTTGTACTTTGGCTTGTACTGCTTGATGAGGTTGTTCTCCAGCAGGAGGGCATCGGCCTCGGAGTCCACCACGGAGTACTGGGCGTCCGCTATCCTGGAGATCAGGATGCGGGTTTTGGCATTGAGGCGCTCCGGGGGCACGAAGTACTGCGCCACCCTTTTGTGCAGGTCCTTTGCCTTACCTACATATATAACCTTTCCCTCGGCATCGTAGTAACGATAGACGCCGGGGGAATGGGGAAACAGGGCTATTTTTTCCTTAACGGTCAAGAGCCTTGGCTACAGCTTCACGGATGTCCGAGCCGCGGAGGCCGCGCTTGAGAATGGTGCCGTCCGGGCCGAAGAGGATGATGTGGGGAATGCCCTGGATGCCGTAGATGTCAGTGGGGACCTTCTGGGCATTTACAATCTGGTTCCAGTTGATGTTCTCCTCCAGGGCTGCGCGGGCGGTGTCTTCCGGCTTGTCCCATACGGCTACGCTCAGGACGTCGAAGTCATCTCCGTGGAACTCATCGTAAACGGCGCGGATGTTGGGGATTTCCCTGCGGCAGGGACCGCACCAGGAAGCCCAGAAATCTACCAGGACGTATTTACCCTGGCCCACAAAGTCTGAGAACTTGACACCGTCAATCTCAAAGTCCGTAAACATCTGGCCCTCTGCGGTTTTGGCCGATGCATCATAGGCCTGGATCATCTTCTGTACGCGGGGATCCTCCTGGAATACGGGATCCAGGGATTTGAGGACCTCCAGCATCTGGGCGTCGTCTTCCAGTTCAAGGGAAGTTGCGGCCAGAAGCGAGATGACATTGCCCTTGTTTGACTTGACGGTCTTGAGCAAGTGGCCGTTGTACTCCTCAAGGGCTTCCTCCATGACTTCTTCCTGCTCATCTTCCGACAGACCGTCCATCTTCTGTGCGAACTCTTCCATGAAGTCCTTGTTCCACTGGAGGTAATCCTGGAGCCTTGCATTCACGCCGCTGCTGGAAAGGGCCTTGCCTTCCTCGAAATCAAGCGTGATAGCGGTGCCGTCAGAAACGAACATGATCTGCTTTCCGCCGCCCATTGCGTATGCAAGGGCCTTGACGTCCTTGGGGGCATTAAGGGTGAATGAGCCGTCCACTACGGCAATTGTGGTATCCATCTGGGTGCCTACGATCACCTCTGCCTTCTCCACCTGCTTTTCGGGATCAAACTTTCCGGTGATAGTTGTGGTGTTGGATGCGCAGGAGACTGCGGCAAAAGCCAGAACTGCAATAAATAACTTCTTCATAACTAAATGTTTTGACTTGCAAAGATAATAAAAAAAACGGCCGGGTAGTCCCGGCCGTTCATTAAAGCGATAAGCTTAGCGACGATCTCCGCGTCCGCCTTCTCTGCGGCCGCCACGTGCGCCACGGCCACCGCGCTCACCGCGCTCGCGGCCGCCTTCTCTGCGACCTGCGCCGGGAGCTGCGCTGCCTGCAGCGTAGCCTGCGTTAGGAGAGAGGTCCTGCTTGCCGTACTTCTCACCGTTGCAGATCCACACCTTGATACCCATGGTACCCATCTGGGTGTTGGCTACTGCGAGGGCGTAGTCGATATCGGCACGGAAGGTGTGGAGCGGGGTCCTGCCTTCCTTGAACATCTCACTGCGGGCGATTTCTGCGCCGCCGACACGACCGCTGATCTGAACCTTGATGCCTTCTGC
>JAEEGL016536882.1_pt1 | contig 10754 bp, 7 predicted proteins | sample 9134231 | NCBI WGS metagenome assembly JAEEGL01 (sample SAMN16246548, study PRJNA631951) | gut metagenome | biome: gut microbiome; feature: rumen; material: fiber-attached | host: Bos | place: Iran: Karaj | collected 2018-10
ATATATGGAGAAAAGTACAGAATAGACGATGGGCTGAAACTGCTTAGCCGAGCAAAAATAGAAACCCAACTGATAGAGATATGAAACAAAGATATATGCCCCTCATTATGGCACTCTGTGTTGTAGTGGGAATACTCATTGGAACTTTCTATACCAATCACTTTTCAGGTAACAAACTGAGTGTAATCAACTCGGGTACTGGAAAGCTGGGTAACCTTATACATATCATCGATGACCAGTATGTAGATACGGTAAACCTGGCAGATCTGGTGGAAAAGGCGATACCTCAGATACTCACGTCGCTTGACCCGCACTCTGTGTATATCCCGGCAAAGGAGGCACAGTCTGCCAGCGATGACCTGAAAGGCTCTTTCTTTGGCGTGGGAATAGAGTTTGTCATTCGTGAAGACACGATACAGGTGCAGAATGTTATCAGCGGAGGTCCCGCAGAAACAGCAGGACTATTGGCAGGTGACAAGATTGTCACCATTGACGGCAAACCGTTCGTAGGCAAGGAATGTACTACCGACGAAGCTATGCGCCGACTGAAAGGCCCCGATAAGACAAAGGTAAAAGTAGGAGTAAAGAGGTATGGGTCGAAACAGATTAGGACATACGAGATAACTCGTGGTGAGGTGAAGACTCACAGCATCTCTTCTACCTATATGATAGATGATCGTACGGGATATATCAGGATTAAGAATTTCGGCGAGAATACATATTCCGAGATGCTCATAGCGCTGGCAGAACTCCAGCAACAGGGCTTCAGTCAGCTCATTGTTGACCTGCGCGATAACGCAGGAGGCTACTTGGAGGCAGCTGTACAGATGGCAAACGAGTTCCTGCCTAAGGATATGCTGATTGTCTATACCGAAGGCCGCAAGTCCTCACGTCAGGAATATAAGACAGACGGTCGCGGCTCTTACCAGAAACTGCCTTTGGCGGTACTGATCAATGAGGGCTCAGCATCGGCAGCGGAAATCTTTGCAGGTGCCATGCAGGATAATGACCGCGGCACCATAATAGGACGCCGCTCATTTGGTAAGGGATTGGTACAGCAGCAGATAGGTTTCCCTGACGGTAGCCTTGTACGTCTCACCATAGCACGTTATTATACTCCCTCTGGACGTTGCATACAGAAGCCCTACACCTCAGGCGACGGTAAGGAGTATCAGAAGGATTTGATAGAGCGCTATGAGCATGGGGAGTATTTCTCTAAAGACAGCATAAAGCATGACGGCCCGGCTTATCATACAGTTGGAGGAAGGACCGTATATGGAGGTGGCGGAATCACGCCTGACATATTTGTGGCAGAGGATACTTCAGCTATCACCTCTTATTATAAGGAGGCTGCAATGACAGGACTCATCACGCAGTATGCATTCATCTATACCGACGAGAACCGTCTGAAGTTAAATAACTTCCGCGAGATGATGGAACTGGCTGACTATCTTGAGAAACAGGGTCTGGTGGAACGCTTTGCAGATTTTGCGAGTGGCAAAGGCCTGGCTCGTCGCAACCTGATGATTAAGAAGTCATATCATCTGCTTGATACCTATATCAATTCACGCATCATTTACAACATACTTGATGAGAATGCATGGATGCAGTATCTGAACATTGATGATAAGGTGATAAAGGCGGCTTTGCAACATTTTGATGAAAAGAAATAAGAAAAAAACGGAGAAATGTTTGGAGGTTTGAAGATTATTTAATAACTTTGCAGCCGATTAAGACAAAAAAATGCAGATGAATCAGTCATACGCATCATATTTCTACTTCTATTTTTACTTTGCATGGCAGTGTGAAGCGGGAAGTTGCGTATAGAGTTCAACTTAAAAAGACAATGACAAACTGAAACTATATAAATCCCGCTTAGAGTACAATTCTATGCGGGATTTATTAGTAAATAAACAAGAACCAAACCACAGACCAAATAATAAAAAAATAAACGATGAAAAGAATTGCGATACAAGGCGAGATAGGGAGTTTTCATGATATAACGGCTCACCGCTACTATGAAGGTGAACAAATGCAGATAGTATGTTGCTCAACCTTTGAAGAGGTGTTCGAAAACATGAAACAGGATCCTACGATGATAGGCATCATGGCAATAGAGAATACTATCGCCGGTTCTTTGCTTCACAATTATGAACTCTTGCGCGAGAGTGGATGTACTATCGTCGGGGAACACAAGACCCACATCAGTCATTGCCTCTGTGCTCTGCCGGGACAGAAGATTGAGGAACTGACAGAGGTGCATTCGCATCCTGTAGCCCTGGCTCAATGCTACAAGTATTTGTCACGTCATCAGAATTTGAAAATGGTAGAAGATGAAGACACGGCCGGTTCCGCAAAATGGATTGCCGAAAACAATCTGAAAGGTGTTGCTGCCCTGTGTCACGCTGATGCTGCAAAGCTTTATGGATTGGAGGTTCTAGAAAACAATGTAGAGGACAATCCGCATAACTTTACTCGCTTCCTGGTATTGAGTAACCCCGCGAAGGCTGATTTCCTCAGAGCCCTGAATGAGGCCAACAAGTCAAGTATCGTTTTCTCGCTTCCACATGAGGAAGGCTCCCTGTCTCAGGTTCTTAGCATATTGTCATTCTATCGCATTAACCTGACAAAGATCCAGTCATTACCAATTATAGGCAGGGAATGGGAGTATCTGTTCTATGTTGATGTGACGTATGACAACCTTACACGATACCGCCAAAGCATAGATGCTATAACACCTCTCACAAGAGATCTCGTCATCCTGGGAGAATATAAGGCAGATTAAGACTCCGGTCTTTGCTTCACGAAATTATACAGAATAAAATAATAGACACAAGTATGAATACAATCAAACCAGCCGAAAGGCTCTCTTTAGTTGAGGAATACTACTTCAGCCGTAAGTTAAAAGAAGTGGCACAGATGAACGCTGAGGGCAAGGATATCATAAGCCTTGCAATCGGTTCGCCTGATATGCCCCCTTCACAGCAGACCATTGACACACTTTGCAAGACTGCTTTTAACCCCGATGCTCACGGTTATCAGCCCACGTCAGGCATCCCCGAGCTCAAAGAGGCTATGGCTTATTTCTATAAGAGATGGTATAACGTGGACCTTGACCCTAAGACAGAAATCCAGCCTATGATAGGTTCAAAGGAAGCTATCCTCCACGTTACTTTGGCTCTGTGCAATCCTGGTGATACGGTACTCGTGCCTAATCCCGGCTATCCCACATATACCTCGCTATCAAAGATACTTGGTCAGAAGGTTGTTTACTATGACCTGAAAGAAAATGATGGTTGGCAACCAGACTTTGAGCAGTTGGAAGCTATGGATTTGACCAATGTGAAGATTCTGTGGACAAACTATCCTAATATGCCTACAGGAGGTGATGCACGTAGGGCTACATACGAGCGACTCGTGAAATTTGCACAGGAGCATAATATCGTCGTAGTGAATGATAATCCATACTCATTCATCCTGAACGGAAACCCGCAGAGCCTGCTTCAAGTGGACGGAGCGAAGGAATGCTGCATAGAGTTCAATTCAATGTCCAAGAGCCACAACATGCCGGGATGGCGTGTGGGTATGGTAGCAACAAACTCACAGTTCATTTCGTGGATACTGAAGGTGAAGTCTAACATAGACTCAGGCATGTTCCGCGGCACTCAGTTGGCAGCAGCTCAGGCTTACCATAACAGCGATGAATGGCACCATAAGTTCAACTATGAGACCTATAAGCGTCGTCGCAGCTATGCAGAAGAAATAATGGATGAGTTAGGATGCAAATATGACAGCAAATCCGTTGGAATGTTCCTTTGGGGCAGAATACCTGATACATACAGTAATTGTGAGGAACTGACGGAGAAAGTGCTGCATGAGGCACGTGTCTTCATCACACCTGGTTTCATCTTCGGTTCCAATGGTCAGCGCTACATACGTATCTCCCTCTGTGCTAAGGATGACAAGATGCAGGAAGCATTAGAACGTATCAAGAAGATGGAGAAATAACATCAATTACAGTGCCCGATGGTTTCCCCATCGGTCCCATCAACAATAGAAAATAACCAAACAACATAAAACAAATAAAATGGAAGAGTTGAAATTACAACCCCTTAACCTGCCGAAGGACACAGAGAATGGTCCTATCGTCATTGCAGGCCCATGCTCTGCAGAATCAGAAGAGCAAGTTATGACTACAGCTAAGCAGCTTGCCGACAAGGGCTGCCACCTGTTCCGTGCAGGTGTGTGGAAACCGCGTACTAAGCCAGGCGGCTTCGAGGGTCACGGCGAACCTGCATTGAAGTGGATGAAGCGCGTGAAGGAAGAAACGGGTATGCTGATAGGCACAGAAGTAGCTACACCTGAGCATGTGGCGCTGGCTATGAACTACGGAATGGATATTCTCTGGATAGGTGCACGCACAACAGCTAACCCATTTGCTATGCAGCAACTTGCAGATGCGATGCACGGATTGGACATTCCTGTGCTCATCAAGAATCCCGTAAATCCCGATCTGGAATTGTGGATAGGGGCGATAGAGCGTATCAATCAGGCTGGCATTACGCGAATAGGCGTGATACACAGAGGATTCTCTTCGTTTGAGAAGTCTATGTATCGCAATGCTCCTATGTGGCAGATACCTATAGAGCTGCGTCGCCGTATCCCTGATCTGCCCATCATCTGTGACCCTTCACACATGGGAGGAAAGCGTGAGCTGATAGCACCGCTGTCACAACAGGCACTTGACCTGGGCTTTGACGGACTGATGATTGAGAGCCACTGTGACCCGGACAAAGCATGGAGTGACGCTAAGCAACAGTTGACTCCTGAGGTGTGTGATTACGTTGTCAGCCTCTTGGTTTCGCGTGACGGTAAGTTTACCACAGAGGGCATAAAGCAACTGCGTCACCAAATAGATGATATCGACAATGATATCATGGAATTGCTGTCAAAGCGTATGCGCGTGTGTCGTGAGATAGGACAGTATAAGAAGGAACATAATATCGCCGTTCTGCAAACTAACCGTTATAATGAAATCCTGGAAAAGCGCGGTGCGCAGGGAGCATTGATGGGAATGAGCGATGACTTTGCCAAGCAGATATTCGAGCATATACACGAAGAGTCGGTAAGACAGCAGTTGGAAATTGTAAACAAGTAATTCTTCCTATAAGAAAATGAAAATACTGATTTTGGGTGCAGGAAAGATGGGGTCTTTCTTCATCGACCTGCTCAGTTTCGACCATGAGGTAGGCGTTTATGAGAAGGACCCACGTCGCTTGCGTTTCACATATAATTGTCAGCGCTTCCTGGAGCTTGAGGAGGTGAGAAATTTCCAACCGGAACTTGTCATCAATGCTGCTACCGTAAAATATACCATTCCTGCATTCAACGAGGTACTGCCTTTCTTGCCTGAGCAATGTATTTTGTCTGACATCGCTTCGGTAAAGACAGGATTAAAAGAGTATTACGAAAGCACTGGGCGCAGATATGTCTCTACTCACCCGATGTTTGGCCCTACGTTCGCCAATCTCAATCAGCTCTCTGAAGAGAATGCGATAATCATCAGCGAGGGTGACTATATGGGACGTTGCTTCTTCAAAGACCTCTATTCGAGATTGGATCTTAATATCTACGAATACACCTTTGAGGAGCATGATAAGACTGTGGCATATTCGTTGTCAATCCCGTTTGTGTCAACTTTCGTATTCTCTGCGGTGATGAAACATCAGGATGCACCTGGTACGACATTCAAGCGTCATCTTCGCATAGCCAAAGGTGTGCTGAATGAAGATGATTACCTATTGCAGGAAGTTCTCTTCAACCCCTATACCCATGACCAAGTGGACCAAATAAGGGCTGAGTTGAAATCTCTCCTTGAGATTATCGACAATAAAGATGCAGATGGCATGAAGGCCTATCTTACGAAAATCAGAGCCAATGTAAAACGCGATGTGGAAGCGTTAAAGTAAGGCTATAAACAAATTGGGGTGTTCATCGACTGAACACCCCAATTTATTTTATGCTGGGTTCTATTAATTTCCCCATTAAAACAGAAACTTCTTTCCGCTGTTTATTGCTATGCCCTTCGTGCCTGGCATTATTCTCTGACCTTGCAGGTTATACCACTCATCGCTATACGTCCGTTCGGCCTTTTTTAGGTTTACGGACGTTTCTTTTTTGCTTGCAGCCTTGCGCAGCTGGGAATGAACATAGTAGTAAGCCGGCTTTGCGTTGCAGTTTGAGTCAAACATCAATGGCTGGTTGTGGCGCCATGAATTGTTGTCTGATATACCCCAAACCATGAGTGTAGGACAGTTTTCATTACGCAGGAACACCCTTGTGATAGCGGCATATTCTTTTGCCTGATTTTCCAGAGCATCAGGTGCTGATGGGTTGGCAAGGGCAATGTCAAGTTCGGTAATGATACAGTTAAGCCCCAAAGGCGCATAGCGCTGGATATTGTTCTCAAGTTTCAGAGTGTCAAGCTGACCCGTGGTGAGGTGGCATTGCAATCCGCATCCGTCAATTGGAAGATTGGATGCCTTGAGGCGTTTCACAAGATTGAAGTAAGCCTCTGCCTTGGTGCTGCCCATGAATTCCACACCATAGTCGTTGATATAGAGCTTTGCAGAAGGGTCGGCCTCATGAGCCCATACGAAGGCAGAGTCAATAAACTCCTCTCCTATGTATGTTGCCCAAATAGAGGGACGCAGCTTATAAGTGCCTGGGTTGGTGCGCACTACGCTCTGGTCATCGTCAAGCACCTCGTTGACCACATCCCACTCGCGTATCTTTCCTTTGTATTTACCCACTACATTATAGATATGGTTCTTCAGTATGCCGAGCAGCTGCTCGCGTGTGAACCCGTTGTTGTTCTTTCTGCCGTCTGAACTAACCCACGAAGGCACCTGTGAATGCCAAGCTAAGGTATGGCCTCTCACCTCCTGATGGTTACGCTCTGCTTCCCACATTATGGCGTCTGAACCTCCGTAGTTGAAATAGTTCTGTCCAGGTTCGGTGGCATCAAACTTCATTTCATTCTCGCCCACCACGATATTGAATTCACGGCCCACAGCTGCTGTTTCAGGCACATTGTCATTGCTCAGGTCATAGCGATAACTGGCAGCTGCTACGCCAATGCTCTTGCCAAGCTTGTCGGCGTAGGTGCGAAGCGGCGTCTTGTCGGTCATATCGATTGTTATGTCTTCGTCAGGATAGTTTTTCACGTCACCATCCTGCGTTTCGTCATCGTCTTCCTTGTAGTTTGGATTGTCATCAAGCGAAATGACCCTTGCTACGATGGTGAACGTGCCGTCGTTTTCCACACGTTGCTCGGTGGTAAAGGTGTATCTCTTAGGATAGCGCATGTCGAATGCCAATCCTTCTGCGGGTTTCTTTGAGCAGGTGAGCAACACGATTTCGTCGTTGATGTTCAGCGTGGCATCGTCTGTCAGCGTCAGCGCCAGTCGCGGATTGGCGTCTGAGGTTTGGAAGTCCTGGGTGATGTTGCTCTTGACTATCGTTCCCTGCACTTTCAGCATGCTGTGCTCCTGTGCCGAGCGGGCATTGATGCGTATGACTGATTTGGGATGCAGCGTGAGTGCTACATCCTTCCCCGCAGCATAGTTGGCAAATGTCAGAGTTTCAAAACCCTCTGTTGATGGCTGCAGTATTCCATACATATCCGTATTGGCTGCTATGCTGCCGTTGCCTCCTAAGCGGGCTCCTGTCATTACGGTCAAAGGACCGGTAGCTCCTGTTGCTCCGCTTTTCTTTCCTGACTCTGCTGCTTTGGCATCATTGCATATCAGCAAAGTACCGGCATTTACCGTCACACCGCTGTTGATGTCGTTCTCATTGCCTGTAATGGTATAGGTGCCCTTGCCCTCTTTTATGATACCTACCTTGTTACCGCTGTACTTGGCATATATCTTTCCTGCAAGCACGCCGTCGCTGTTCAGGCCGCCTATTACGTAATAAGAGTTGGCGCTGCTGCTCTTGTAGTAGCCTATCATCTCAGCCGTCTTCTCCATCTGCAGGCCACCTATCTTAAATCCGCGCGTACCCGACTCTGCTGCCAGAGTGGTTCCCTCGTGCATCACCAGCGTCTTGTTGGCAAAGAGGATGTTGGGTCTTGACTGTTCTTCGTTGTCAGGTGAGAACGTGCCGCTCTGCAGCAACAGGCCATAGAATCCGCAAGAGCCTACCACCTCCTTGTAGGGGTAGAGGTGTATGGTGCCAGTCATCTTTGTCCAGTCAGGATAGGTGCTTCCCTTGCTCGCCTGTGTGCCTATGTAGCATCGCTCACCGCCGGCATAGATATTCAGCGTACCTTCGCCTGCCAGAGCGTTCGTCCACTCCGAATAGCGGGATGTACGCACGTTGGCTGTTACGCCTTTGGGTATAAAGAGCGGCAGGTCAAAGTTCTTATAGCTGCTCGATGTATTGTTTACGCAATAGTCAAAGACCTGACCATCAGTTGCCTCTGTATAGTCGTCAAATTCTCCCACCAACTGTATGTTGTCAAGATAATAGTCGGAGTCATCGTGGTTGAAGCCTATACGCAGCACAGCCGAATTATTGTCTGCTGATGCACCTTTTAGGGCATAGCCTTTCGTCTGCCATACTCCTTTGTTGCCCTGATAGGGGTAACCCTCATCTCTATACAGCTCTTCTGTGCCCAGGAACACCGCAAACTGCTTATAGTCAGCATTATCGCCATTGCCGCGATACAGTTGGCAACGCAGGGTAGGGTAGCGGTCAGTCAACGCCTTGCCAGTGAGTTCGCTAGGCACGGCAAACTCTGCATGGCTGTTCCAATTCTTCACAGTCACATGCAGCACCTTGTTGTTAGCGTTTGCAGGGTCAGTCACGACAGTAGCCGTCGATGCCTCACCGCCGCCATATCTGTTCCACATGGTCCATGTGGTACCCACTTCGTAATTCTCAAAATCGCATACTGTCAGAGGTTCTGCACACACACTCGCTGATACAACAGCGCTAAGCAATCCAAAAAATAGTTTTTTCATAATGCCCGCAAAATTATAAATAATTTTCCACGTACAATTCTGTTTACAAGCAAACGCACACCGCTTTCAGCATATAGTCCATTATGATAGCAAAATAATACATGGAAAATATATTACTATTAGCAGTCAGGCAGCTTAAGACATTTGTCCTCTATCTCCTTCTATCTCCCTATATCTCCCTCATACTCCTTAGCAAGCAAAGCTTGCGATATAGGGTGTTCAATATGATGTGCTCACTTTTACGCATATTGCGAGCATCCACACGGGGACGTGGGCATCCTCGCCCGCGATGAAATGCAGAAAAATTTTCGGATAGCAAATCTACACATTAAAAGCAGGCGCAAGTCAATTATATTCTCTAATAGAATATCTGTTTGAAATCGGCAAGCTTGATGATTTTAGTTTTATTGTATTTCCCAAGGTCAGTGAGGTCGGCATCACCACTCACAAGGTAATTTGCGCCTATAGTGTCAGCCAGGGCAAGAAGATATAAGTCTTTAGGGTCGCGCACGGCAGTCAGGGCAACAGAGGTCTCTATGTTAGCAAGATGACAGAAGGCATGAATAATCTCCAACAGGTCGTCGAAGTCTGAAGGACGGAGATACTTGCGTATCTTATCACGACCTGCTACATCGCGTATTTCTTCTATGAGGCGCTAACACACATAGACCTCAAAACGTTGGTCTGTCAATAAACGGTGAATGAAATCCACCTGATGACCAAGCAGAAACGATATCCCAGAGATTTGTGTCGATAATGACCCTCATGCTTTACTTGTCGTATCTTACGGCTTTAACCTCGTCCATAATATCCTCTTCGCTAATTGCCGGGGTTGCGGGACGACTGCCGACGAAACGGTCAAGCAACTGCTCGCGGGTCTCAGCTTGCCATCCAAACCTGCGGACAAGCTTTCGAAAAAGTGACCAGTCAGCGGCTGGTATATTGACATAAACGCCTTGCATTGCGGCATTGCTTGCTAATACTTCCATAACCTTTATATATTTATATTAAACAATCTGTTTGCAAAGGTACGATTAAGTTATGAGAAATACAAATAAAAAGCATTTTTATTTCGCATACCCAAATAGGCTGTTCAATGTGATGTACCTACTTTTACGCATTTTACGAGCATCCACACGAGGACGCACGTCCCCAGCATCTGTGCTCGCTGATGAAATAAGCTGACTTGACTTTCGCGAGCTCTAAATATCTGGTAACGAGTGCCACTTCGTGACAGAAATCTTACAAATCTATTCAAAATCTTTCAAAATTTATTTGTTTGATTTGTGAAGACAACTATTGTTGATAAACTGTTAAGAAATTGTTAAATAGTCATCGTAAATATGCAGTTTTCTGAGAAATCATTTGGAGGATGTTTACTAATTAGTTATCTTTGCCGAAAATATTGAGCAATATGCCAAGGAGAGATTGACAAGGCGAAACGTATTATGAACGAATATTTTTATTTGTACCATTTGTTAATCCTGAGTTCACTACCGGCCGTTCAGTTACATGTGAGTTACATACCAGTTACATACCGAGAACATTCAAGATACCCCTTATTTATGGGAGACTTCAATGTCTGTTAAGTATAAAAACAAGCCTCCAGTTACATACCAGTTACATACCCTAAGCCCAGAATGGCACATACCCTTTATTGTTCCGGCTTTGGTTCTCTGTCTTCTCCTCCTTGATCTTTCCTGCAATCAAAGTATCCTTTATAAT
>JAEEGL016939585.1_pt1 | contig 10754 bp, 10 predicted proteins | sample 9134231 | NCBI WGS metagenome assembly JAEEGL01 (sample SAMN16246548, study PRJNA631951) | gut metagenome | biome: gut microbiome; feature: rumen; material: fiber-attached | host: Bos | place: Iran: Karaj | collected 2018-10
AATTAGTATATAATATTTTTTTCACACAGCAACGCAGCATTTATAACAACCGGAAAAAATGAGAAAAAACGACAAATTATTCAAAAGCAGCCGCTACTTCCACTCTGCCACAACTTCTGCTAAACTCCCGCCGGTCTGCCCTGGGCAGCCATTTACACAAAGGAAAAAGTTTATGCCCTTTTCCGCCGCCGATACTCATTTTATGCAGCTGGCTCTCGATGAGTCTTTAAAAGGCCAGGGTTTTACCGCTCCCAACCCCATGGTGGGAGCCGCGATTGTCAAAGATGGCCGCCTTTTAGCCATGGGTTACCACCATAAATGCGGCGGCCCCCATGCCGAGATAGAAGCTCTAAAGCAGCTTTCCCCGGGAGAAGCCAGAGGAGCCACCATCTATGTCACTTTGGAGCCTTGCAGCCATTACGGGCGCACGCCGCCCTGCTGCGAGGCCCTCTTTAAAGCCGGTATAAGCCGCGTGGTGGCGGCCATGAAAGACCCGAATCCCCTGGTGAGCGGCCGCGGTCTTATTTTTTTAGAAGAGCACGGCATTAAAACAGAAGTGGGACTCATGGCCGCAGAGGCAGCCCGGCTCAACGAAATATTTCTCTATTATATCAAGGAAAAGCGCCCCTTTGTTGCCCTAAAACTGGCCCAAAGCATCGACGGAGTAACAGCCCTCGAAAGCGGCGAATCCAAGTGGATAACCGGTGAAGAGGCTAGGGCCGCCGGGCGAAAGCTACGCCATATTTACGATGCTATTCTGGTGGGGGCGAGTACCATTCGCACTGATAATCCGGCGCTCACCACCCGCCTGCCCGGTCGGCGCGACCCAATAAAAATAGTGCTTAGTTCCGATGGTAACTTGCCGGAGGAAGCGCAAATTTTTAAAACAGGGCGTACTATTGTCGCCGGTAGCCGCAATATGCCGCCGGCCAATGAGGAGCGCCTAAAACAGCTGGGCGCCGAGCTTATTTTGCTGCCCGAGTGCGCTGGCCGCCCCGATATCACATTTCTTCTTGCTGAACTCGGCCAAAAAGAAATAAGTTCCATTTTGGTAGAAGGCGGAGCAACTGTAGCCACCTCCTTTTTAAGAGCCGGACTGGTAAATAAATTGCATATTTATGTGGCCCCGCTCCTTATTGGCGGAGCAAATTCCCGGCGTAGCGTGGGTGAACTGGAGATAAGCCACTTACAAGAGGCCCACCGCTTTAAATTCGCCTCCGCCGAAAAATGCGGCGCAGATTTGGCTCTAACAGCTTATCCGCCGGAGGAAACTAAATGACCAAAAAGAAAAAAGAGCAGAAAAAAATGGTAGCCACAGCCCAAACTGCGCCCGCTTTGAGCCAGGTAGGGCCGGCCCAAGCCCAGACTCCGGCCAAGATGGCCAGCAGCAAATTTTCTCTTAATTCCTGGCATCTTATCGGTTTATCTATGGCCATAGCAGCCCTGCTTTTATTCTCCGGCATCGGCAAACATCGCTTTTGGGACGACGAAGCCAATACCGCCGTGATGGGCCAAAATATGCTGGCCACCAAATCCGCCTCCGCCTGGAACGGGCTTAATCTGCTCTCTTACGGTATGCGCGGCAGCGTGGACACAAATTTAAAAAAAACCTCCATTCCCCCTTTGCAATATATCATCGCCGGCATAAGCCAGGAGATTTTTGGCCGCTCCACCATTGGCGCCAGAATGCTTTTTGTCCTTATCGGCCTCTTTACTCTTCTTTTTACCTCCCTCTGGTATAAAGAGGAATTTTCCAAAGAGCGCTTTTGGCCCCCGGCGCTGATTCTCGCTTTTACTGTTTCCTTTCTGCTTTACACCAGGCAAGCCCGTTATTACCCCACAGCTATGGCTTTTTCTTTTGCCATGCTCTACTTCTGGGCCAAGCTGCCAAAGGCCAAACATCCTTTTGTTATCGGCTTGTTAGCTTTACTTAGCGGTGCGCTTATCGCCGCCAATAATTACATCTTCGCCGGCGCTATCGGCCTTACTATTGCCGCCAGCATGGTGCGCAAGCGTTACCACAACAAGAGAAGTTATATCTTGCTGGGCGTTTTTGTTTTATCAACAATTATCGCCTCTTTTATTGTTTACAATTATTCTTACGGCACCTTTATCAAGGCTTTTGACTTTTCTTCTGCCCACTTTAGCCGCTCTCAAAACTGGATTTTCGGCGGCCTGCGCGATATGTGCCTCTTTGAATTTGTGGCTCCCGGTATGCTCATTTTTACTCTCCCGGCTCTCTTTTGGTACTTTAAGAGCAAAGACCAGAGGCTGAAAGAAGGCGCTAAAGAACTTTTAATTATCGTTTTTTATATGGCCGTCATGCTTCTCGGGTGCGCCTTTTTCTCGCCGCAACCGGGCGGTGCAAGAACCGTTGATATGCGCTATTTTATTGATCTTATTCCTTTGGGAGCCGTGGCCGCCGCGCTTATTTTCGAGCTGCTTTCTTTTGGCCCGCCCAAAACTCGCCCATACCTTGGCTTAGGCTTTCTTGTCATTCTGCTGAGCAGCAACGTGCTCTATTTAAGCTTTTTGGACAAGCGCTATGAAGTACGCAGCCATCTATATGATTATATACATGAAATTGTAGCTCCTTATCCCTCTTCCACTGCCGCTGTCAGCGACTACATCGCCGCTAATATCAAGCCGGACGAGTGCCTGTTCATGGTGCCGCTCTATACTAACATCACCCAGATGTTTTATCACCCAAAGCAAAAATTCTGTGGCCTGGTTACCAAAACTGCCCCCTTTGTAAAAAAACATCCGGAACTAAGAGATGATCTTTTTTATGAAAACACCATCCCGGACTATTTTATTGTTGGCAACAGAAATGCCCAAAATTTCAAGGCACTTCTCGATTATCTCTATGGCCCCGGCAGCTACAAATTGGCCGATGCCCTGCCGATATATTGGAAAGAGGCCACCAGGCCGGAAATTCCCTGGCGCCTTTTTTATCCGCGCACCATTAATAATCCCTTAAACGGCGGCGTACTTATTTTTAAGCGCACCGCTAACCCGGCTCACCTGCCCACTATGCCGGCCATGGAGTTTGAACGCTATGTCAAATTCTGAAAAAGCATTAGACAAAGAGGCATTAAGCGCAATTATTATTAATTTTTTTGAGCGCTTTAGTCTGTGGGAGGAAACAATGGCCGAAGAGGCCGGCCTAACTCCCCGCCAGTGTCACACAGTGATTAAAATCGGCGAAGCCGGCGGCGTGCAAATGAAAACTTTGGCCGAACTTTTGGGTATTACAACCGGCACGCTCACTATTCTCATTGGCCGCTTGCAAAAACAGGGGCTCTGCTCGCGGGTGAGCGACGCCAGCGATAAACGCGTTTATCATATTGAGCTCACCCCGGCCGGAAAGGCCATTTATCAAAAGCATAAAGAGCAGCATAGCCGGCTGATGGAAGAAATTTTTGCCCGCCTAAGCGGCGAAGATTGCGCCGCACTGGGAAAAATATTGGAGCAGCTGAGCGTGGTTTTAGGGGGAAATCAGGGTAAATAAGGTAGCTCCCGGCAGATTTTACTAAATTCCTTAGTAATTACTTCCTCGGTAATAGCCGGTTCAACCTGCATAATGCGTTCAATTTCTCTAAAAAGCGCCCAGATTATTTTGCCTGCAATCCGGCGATACCAATAAAATTCCAGAAATATTTCATGTTCTTTAAAAAGGGCTATGGAATAATCAAACCAGGCAATGACTTTTTGCAAAATAAGCGCATATTTCAGCCCCTCGCCGGGCAGCAAATTGGGAAGATGCTCGGCCTTCTTTTTAGGCCATGAATGTACTTCTTCAAATATTTTAGTTAAATAAGCTAGTTTTTCCTGATAACCGTCCGGCTTTTGTTCCAGTAAATAACGGCTCTCAAGATCAAGAATTATGCTGCTAACCGCTTCTTTAAAATTGGGGCTTTTAGCAAAAAATTCCTGCTTGGCAAGTTCTAGAATCTCCCTTCTGGCGTTCTCAAGCATTGCGAGCAAATATTTTGTTTCCGGCGCCTGCATGGTTATCCTCATAAGTTCGATAAATTTTTAGCGGAAAAGCGTGCTTTTAGCCACCAGACAAATAGATTCTTGGCATAGACCACTAAAAAAAGAAAAGCCCCAACGACAAAAGAACCAGTTAAAAGCGTTAAAAACATGGCAAAAAACATACCTTCTATAGCAGCCATGACCCCAAGTTTTTGCGCCAGGATAATGTTATAACCCATAATAAATTCACCTTGGTATTGAACAGACATTACAGTAAGTGAAGTCACAAGTCCGCTTATAATACCTATTCCAAGCCCACTACAAAGCGCTATTACCAATCCTTTAATGCCAGTTTGTTTGAATAGTATCTTATCGGCCAATAGCGCCGCTACAGCTAAAAGAGCACTAAATGATATTCTAAATGCCAGCATATAATCTTCGATTTTTAGAATTTTTACATAAAATGAGCGCAAAGGATATTCCGAAAGCCAATATATTGCAGCAAAAGCAAGCGCAAAGTAGCACAAAAAATTTACCAATAAAATCATGGCATTTTTTGTCTTTGAGTCAGATATTGCCAATTGCGCCATGCCATCTATCCCCTTTATCAGCTCCAGATAATATGCCATTTGCCTTAATAAATGCCAAAGTATTTTTATCGCTCTTTTCCTTTAGCGGAGTAATAATTCCTTTTTGCCTTTTAAGCGGAGCCCCTCGCCATTTGTAAAAATGGAGAGGTGGCGCTATGCAATAAACTCCACTATTTGTCGGGGTGAGGGCCAAATGCATATTGAGCCCAAAATTTGGGCTGGGAAGCAGCGAAAACAGGAAAGAAGAGCGCGGCGGGAAGTTACTTCAAATAGGTGCTGTAGAGGGTAGCGGCCACGTTTTTCCAGGTAAATTGCTGGATAACCATATCATGAGCCGTTTTGGCCAAATAGCGCCCGTAATCGGGGTGGTCGATAATCTTGGCTATAGCCCGTTTTACCTCTTCATGATTAGTGGGCTCAATAATAAGGCAGTTATCCTCATGGCGCAAAATATCTTTTATACCGCCGTGGCTGCTGACAATCACCGGCGTATTACAGGCCATGGCTTCAAGGACCACAATACCAAAGGGCTCATAAGAGCTCGCCAGCACAAAAGCGGCCGCCGTTTGCATGTGGCGAGCCAGTTCAGCTACATCGAGGTGGCCGGCCAAAATAACTCTGTCTTGCAAATGGTGCTCGGCTATGGCCTCCTGAATAGCAGCATCAGCCAGTTTTTCTTCCTGGCTGGGCTCAGCAGAACCGCCGCCGCCGATAACCAGCAATAAGTCGCGCTCCGGCACCAGACCGGCAAAAGCATGGATAAGATGGTGGAAGCCCTTGCTGATGGCATGGCGGCCGGTGGCAAAGATAAAGGGGCGATCGTAAGGGCTTTCGGCCTTATCATCGGCATAAAAGCGGTTATCGTTAAAACCGGGCGGCACAATATCCACCTTTTCCGAGCCGATGGAATAAAAGCGGCGGAGGAGCTCCACTTCGGTGGTGGAGGCAGCGGTGATGCGTTTTGCCTGGCCAAAAACCCGGTGCTCAACCGCTATACGCTCTTTAAATTGCTCAAAAGCCGATAAATCAATGCACGGCTCATCAAAAAGTTGCTCGCGCTTCCAGGCGCCCAAAGAGTGCGGCGTCACATATAGGGGCAAATTATAGCGCTTGGCCAGTTCGCCGGCTACCAAAGCGCCGTCCCAATAATGGCCGTGGACAAGATCATATTTGATGCCGTGCAGATCGATAAAATCCGCTAAATTCTGTGTAAATTCACCGAGATATTGGCCTATTTCCTCTTTTGGCACAAAATGGCCCGGCCCGGCAGGAAGGCGCAAAATACGCCCGCCCTCGCAAATATCCTCCACCTGAGCCCGGTCATCAAAGAGGCGCGTAGCCACATCCACCTGGCAGCCCATGTGACCGAGAGCTTTGGCCATCTCCACAATATAAAGCACCTGGCCGCCGGTATCGGTGCGCCCCAAAACGGGTTTTATATCGAGATAACCATGAGGGCTAACATTGAGAATATTTAGCTTTTTTGCCGTTTGCATTATTCCGTTCCTTTAGAGGATTATCTCACGCAAGGGGTAAGAAAATTCCTCACTAAAGGCCTCAAAAACCGAGCGATTTTGTAATTTGGCCAAAAGAAAGAGGAGCGCCAGCCTGGTAGCTTCATCTTGAATAGCCGCCCTCTCACCGGCCAGATTAGCTTCCAAAACAGCCGAGGACCCCTCAAGGCGTGAAAGGCCATAATAGACGGTACCCACCGGGTGATTATCAGCCGGGCCGGCCGGGCCGGCAAAACCGGTGACCGAGAGGGTATAGGTGGCATTAAGTGCCAAAGAGCCCCCTTTAGACATAGCTTCGGCACATTCCGGGCTAACTGCCCCTTCATGTTCCAAAATATCCTGCGGCACATCGGCCAGTTTGGCTTTTATTTCATCGGTATAAGTAACAATGGCCCCTTTTACCACACTTGAAGCGCCGGGCACAGCTGTGAGCGCGGCTACCACCCGCCCGCCGGTAATCGACTCAATAGTGCCAATAGTAGCCTTTTGCTCCTTGGCCAAGCTAATGATTTCCTTAGCTATTTCCGCTATAGTCCGCATGAAGCTCTCCCTTAGCGCAGCGTAAGTTTGTGCTCTTCAAGGTGCTTTAAAAGGGCCTGATGGAAGCCGGTAATCTCTTCGCCGCTGATGGTGCGGTCGGCCCGCCCCAGCCAGTAACGAATGGAATAACTCACCATGCCTTCCGGCAAGCCTTTGCCGGTATAAGAGCTGACGAATTGCCAGCCCTTAGTGAGCGGATTCTCAAATTTCTTTATAATTTCGCTAAATTCCCCATAGGGCTTACCGGCAGGGAAGAGCACGCTGAAATCGAGCCAGGAACCGGGCACGTTAGCCGGCGCTTTAAAGTGCACTTCCGGATAAATGGGGCCGCTCATAGCTGCCAGGCTAAGCTCAAACCAGACTACTTCCGCTCCTTTGCCAAAGGGTGCCAGCTGGCTCTGCGCCAAGTGGCCGATATGGCCGTAGAGCTTGCCATCTTTACCCTTTACGGCGAGGCAAATAGCCGGATCAATCCAGGGCCATTCACTGCTTTTTTCGGCCGGCACCAGTTCATATTCTTCACCGCGCGCGCCGTTTTCCATCACGCTCTTTAAAACGCCTTTAGCCTCGGCAAAAAGATCGCTCAGAGAACCGTTTTTAGTGAGCCTAAAGAATACAGCCCCTAAATTATCGTGTTCCTGCCAATCCTTTTCTCCTTTGGGGAAATAAACTTTGCCGGCCTCAAAAAGGCGCAAGGTATCGGTATGGTGGCGGTTCATGTTGGTAAAAGCCAAGAGACCGGGAATAAGGCTGGTGCGCAGGCGCGCCAGATGGCCGGCACAGGGGTTAGCTATTTTAAGCGTCTCTTTGGGCGCAGCTTTCAGCTCTTTTAACCACTCATCATCAAACCAGGAATAAGCGTGCACTTCGTTAAAATTATGGGCACTCGCCATGAGGCGGCGCACAATTTGCAAGCGGTCATGCTCTATTAAATGCTTTAAAGGTGTTTGCTCCACCTTGGGCATGGCGGGGGTGATATTGTCGTAGCCGTAAACGCGGGCCACCTCTTCCACTAAATCCTGAGCAATAGCGATATCGGTGCGGTGCTGCGGAGCAGTAACTATAGTGGTGCCACCCTCGCCCACTTCCACTTGAAATTCCAGGCTCTTTAAAATAGAGTTTATCGTCTCTTCGGAGATATCCATGCCCACTTTGTTTTTAATATAGCCGGGTTCCAAAGTGATTTTGGCCGGCTCTTTGGGGCGCGGAATGATTGTCGTCATTTTGGAAGCCACTTTGACTTTTTGCCCGCCATCCATCAGCAATTTGACATAGCGTTTTAAAGCGAGCTCCATATTACAAATGGGCTGATTCTTTTCGAAGCGCAGGCTGGAATCGGTTCTTAGCGCGAGGCGCAAAGCGGTGCGCCGCACCCGGGCCGGGTAAAAATTGGCGCTTTCCAAAAAGAGCGAGGTGGTGTCATCAAAAACCTGGGAATCATGGCCGCCCATCACCCCGGCAATAGCCACCGGCTCCTCGCCGTTAAAGATCATGAGGTCGCTTTTTATCATTTTGCGCTCTTCATCATCGAGCGTCATAAAAGTGCCTTCATGGCCAAAGGGGGCAACGCGCACGCGATCTATCTTGCGCCCATCAAAAGAGTGCATGGGCTGAGCGAGTTCCCAAAGCAAATAATTGGTTAAATCAACCAAAATATTGATGGGCCGTGAACCAACCGCAGCCAGGCGCGCCTGGATAATGGCCGGCGAGGGAGCGGTGGAAAGATTTTCAAGGCGCACGCCGGAATAGCCGCGCCCGCCCTCTGGATCGTCATCTATAGTAATATCGAGAGCCGGCAAATCATCGTGCTGCTTTAGGTCATAAGTATCAAGGGGCGACAATTGGCCGTGCAAAATAGCCGCGAGCTCCCTGGCAAAGCCGTAGTGGCCCCAAAGGTCGGCGCGGTGAGTCAAACTTTTATTATCAAATTCAATGAGATAATCATCATCAGGCACCAGTTCGGAAAGAGGGGTACCGGGCTTTAAATCAGCGGGCAATTCAATAACGCCATAATGGAAATCACCCCACCCTAGCTCCTTTAAAGAGCAGAGCATAGCTTCACACATCAGGCCGTGGCGCTCCTCTTTAACCACTTTTTGCCCGCCGCTAAGTTCGGCACCGGTAAGAGCAATAGCGGTAGTGAGGCCGCTCTTTACATTAGGCGCCCCGCATATAGTTTTAATAGTGCGCCCGCCGCCGATATCGGCTTCCACAATAGAAAGCGGATGGTCGGGACGGCTTTCGGCATGGGGAGTAACACTTAAAACTTTGCCGATAACCACATTTTTGTGATGGCGCTCAAGATGCTCCACCCCCTCTACTTCGGCGGTAGCCATAGTGAGTTTTAGCGCCAGAGCTTCCGGCGCCGGCAAAGTACAATCTTTTAAATAACTGGTCATCCATTCCAAAGAAAGTTTCATTGGACACCTCTAATCAAAGCATGGCCGGGAATTGGCTGAGTACGCGAATATCGCCGCCGTTTAAATAGCGGATATCGGAAATGCCGTATTTCATCATGGCCAGGCGCGTAAGCCCCACGCCAAAAGCAAAACCGCTATATTCATTCGGATCGATAAGGCCGTTTTTCAGCACATTGGGGTGAATGAGGCCGCAGGGGAGTAATTCCACCCAGCCGCTTCTTTTACAAGTGGGGCAGCCGCTGCCGCCGCAAATAAGGCACTCGATATCGAGCTCAAAACCGGGCTCGGTAAAGGGGAAAAAGCCGGGGCGCAGGCGCACGGTAACCTCTTTATGAAAGACGCCGCTAAGAAGGGTTTTCATCACCGCTATCAAATTGGCAATGGTGATGTTTTTATCAATCATGAGCCCTTCAAGCTGATAAAAAGTATTTTCATGCGAGGCATCAAGGTTTTCCGCTCTAAAGCAGCGCCCGGGGAAAATGGCTCTAAGTGGCGCCCCGAAACGGCGCATCACCCGCACCTGGTTAGCTGTAGTGTGCGTGCGCAAAAGGAGGCCGTTAGTGAGCCAAAAAGTATCCTGAGCTTCGCGCGCCGGGTGATCTTTGGGGATATTGGGGCCATCGAAATTATTAAATTCCGTCTCCACTTCATAGCCGCTATCCACCATAAAGCCCATATCGGTAAAGAGCTGCTCGAGCTCCAGTTGCACCAAAGAAACCGGGTGGAGCGAACCTGGCGCCATAGCGCTCACCGGCATGGTCAAATCTATTTCCGGGCGAATATCGCCGGCCGCCTCACCTGCCGTTTTACCAGCAAAAGCGTTTTCGGCCAATTCCTTTAACTGGTTGAAAAGTTTCCCGAATTCTTTACGGGCTTCCACGCTCATGGCCCGCATATCCACCGATTTTTGGAAATTGGTGATGAGCCCCTGTTTGCGCCCTAAATATTTAGTGCGCAGTTCTTCTCGCGCCTCGGCGCTTTTGGCCTCAGCCAGGTCATGCAAAAATTGTTCTTTTAATTCCGCTAGTTTCATCTAATGCCCCCAGCAAAAGTGTAGCCTGGCAAATTTTTGGCCAGGCGGCGTCAAAATGCCACAACTTGGGCGGGGTGTCCATAGTGATTATGCCTTTGTGACAACCAATTAATCCTTCACTTCCTAAAAACCGACTAGAAATGTAAACAGTGCTTTGGTTGTAAGTTTTTTTCTATCGAGCGGCTTTCCAAGATTCAGGTTCAAGTTCTGGATAACTCATAACAACCAACCGAACAAGTGAAAGCAACATGCCAAGACTATCGCCCATTTCCAAAGTAAACCATTCTGAGAAGAATCTGTCGGTGCTTTCTTGGGCATTAAGCATCAAAGTATTACATTTTTCGCAAATTGGTGCCAGGTTTTCTACAATATATTTACCAAATTCATGTGTTGGCGGTGGTGGAGTTATTGGTTTTGATGATTTATATGAGCCGAGCAATAAATATTTTTCCTCTTTTTCGGTTCTTTTTGTATTTGTGAGCTCATAGAGACGACTCAGTATACTCAGTACCATGCTCTTCATAACTCGAGAAATTTTTGCCTCGGTATATGAGCACAGTGGTGAAGCACCATAATTTTGTGCTGTGGCTTTATTGAAATTATCTAACGAAGAAATAATATCTTCCATTCCTGCAATTAAAACCTCATATAATTCCATATCTATCTTCCTAAGCACTCA
>JAEEGL017060889.1_pt1 | contig 10754 bp, 6 predicted proteins | sample 9134231 | NCBI WGS metagenome assembly JAEEGL01 (sample SAMN16246548, study PRJNA631951) | gut metagenome | biome: gut microbiome; feature: rumen; material: fiber-attached | host: Bos | place: Iran: Karaj | collected 2018-10
CCTCTGAGCCGATGTTGATTTCCAGCAGCACATCCTGAACGAGACCTCTGTTTACGGCCACCCGGGAGATCTCCTCCAGAAGCGGCAGGCTGTCAGCAGAATGGATCAGCTGGCACAGGCCAACCACCTGCCGGACCTTGTTGCGCTGCAGATGTCCGATAAAGTGCAGCGGCACACCCTCGTATGCGTTCTGGCTGTTTTTCTCCAGCATCTCCTGTACCCGGTTCTCTCCGCAGATATCCACGCCCCCTGCGATAGCGGCGCGTATGGCAGCGGTATCGTTCATTTTGGTGGCGGCGACAAGGCGAATGTCCTCCGGACTGCGTCCGGCTTCCGCCGCCGCCTTTGCAATATTCTCTCGTATCGTCCGCACGTTGCGGATAATCTCCATTTCCGTCATTTGTTTCACTCTCTTTCGTATCTCTCATAGGCTTCACATACACGATCGGCCATTTCTTCCGTAGTAAGCTCGTCGGCAAAGAGACGCAGAGCCTCATCATGGCGGCGGAACCAGGTCAGCTGCCGCTTGGCATAGCGCCGAGTTGCCTGCTTGATGCTGATGATGGCTTCTTCCCGGCAGAGTTCTCCGCGAAGTGCCTGCAGCGCCTGCCGATATCCGATTGCCTGAAGACAGGTGCTGTCCTCTGGTATTTGAAGGGTTTGCAGCGCTTCTGTTTCCTCAAAAAGCCCATCCCGGCACATCTGATCGACCCGTTCTTCGATTCTGTGGTATAGGATTTCGCGGTTTCGGAACTCCAGAACCGTGTACAAAGCCCCAAATAACGGAGCCTGTTCTCTGCTGCGGGTATCATGGGTGCTGATAGGTTCACCCGTCATACCGAAGACTTCCAGTGCCCGGACAATACGGCGTCGATCTCCGGGATTCAGCTTCTCTGCCCGTGCAGGATCGGCTTCATGCAGACGGCGGAGCATTTCTTCACCTCCCAGACGGTCATACTCCGCATTCAGCGATTCCCGCAGAGGGCTTCCTTCGCCGGAAAGACCGGCAAAGCGTCTGCCGGCCAGCAGGGCATCGATATACAGTCCTGTACCGCCCGTTACAATAGGCAGTTTTCTCCTCTGAAAAATATCTTCACATACGGTGGCAGCCTCATCCACATAGCGCGAAACGGAATAGTTTTCTCCCGGAGACAGGATGTCGAGCATATGATGGGGCACCATCGCCTGTTCATCCGGCGTGGCTTTTGCCGTGCCGATATCCATCCCGCGGTAGATCTGCATGGAGTCGGCGGAGACAATTTCACCGTTCAGACGCTGGGCAACCGCGATACTGAGGGCAGTTTTTCCTGAGGCTGTCGGTCCGGCAATTACAATCAGTTTTTTCATCGGGATCCTCCGTATCCCTATACGATACGTTTAAAGAGGCGGTCCAGCTCGCGCCGGGAGACGACTATCGAAACAGGACGCCCGTGCGGACAGTAGCGGATACGTCCGGAGAGCACCTCTGCGGCAATTCTCTCCAGCTCGGGAGAACTGGTATTCCAGCCGGCTTTGATAGCTGCCTTACAGGCAACTGTATGCAGCATTTCATCCCGGGCAGTTTCGGGATCCGGCGTACAGCCGTTTGAGAGCCGTTCTAGGATTTCCTCGACAGCGGATAAGGCATCCTCCGGCAGAATATCTGACGGAACCGTCCGCAGAAGCATTTCATTCTGTCCGAACGGCTCAAGTTCAAAGCCGAACTGCGCAAACAAAGCCCGATATTCTTCCAGCAGCGCCATTGTTTCCGGTGACATGTGCAGCGTCTCGGGACGGAGAAGCTCCTGAGAGGATATCTTCTGCCCGGCGGCCTTCAGACGATCAAAATTCATCCTTTCATGAGCGGCATGTTTGTCGATCAGAATGATCTTTTCGTCTGCCTCTACGATGATGTAGGTTCGAAACGCTTCCCCCACGATCTTGTGGTTAGAGACAGCAAAGTTATCAACATTTTGAACAGGTTTCTCGACAGACACCACTGAAGACGGATTTTTCTCCTCTGAATCAGTTTCACATTCCGGGAAAAGCATGCTGTCAGCGCGCCGTATCTCAGGGGGGCGAACAGTTGCATCCTCTGGAGAGAATTCGCTGCTTTGCAGGCTGTCTTCACCGGATGTGGTATTGTGTTGAGGAACAGGAGCGAAATAATCTGCTTCCCATAACGGCTTTTCTGCGACATCGGCAAGGGTTTTCTCAGCCCGGAAGCCGATGTCGGGCAAACTGGTGTGTCCAGAGAAGGGAGAAACATCCGACAAAAGTGTCGAAGAATAATTCTGCTCCGTGGTCGCCGCGCGTGATCCTGTCGGTTCTGCCTGCCGGGACGCCGTGCCGGATATCGGATCCTTCGATGTCCGGTTTGCGTTTTCAGATGTGGTTACAGAGCCCGGGATAAACCCGGTATTCTCCCGAAGGCGGTCTTCCAGCAGTAGAGCATCTCGTACTGCGTAATGAACCAGACTGAAGATCCGGCGCTCTTCGGTAAAGCGCACTTCTGTCTTTGCCGGGTGGACGTTTACGTCCACTGCGCCGGGGAGGATTTCCAGATACAGCACACAGGCCGGGTAACGGCCGGTGAGCAGCGTGTTTTTATACGCCTGCTCCAATGCTGATTGAAGCAGCGGAGAGCGGATTGTGCGCCCGTTAACAAAAAAATACTGTGCGCCGCGGTTGCCGCGCCCCGCTGCGGGAGAGGATACCATGCCCCGTACGGAGAGACCTTCATCGGCACTGTATACCGGCAGCATGGCAGATGCCGTATCCCGGCCTAATAGTGCGTAAGAACAGCTTTCCATAGAGCCATCACCCGGAGTAAAAAACTCTTCCCGGCCATCTTTGATAAAACAGACAGACACATCTGGCCTTCCGAGAGCACAGCGCAGTGCTGTCTGCACACAGGCAGAAGCTTCACTGCGGTCTGATTTTAAAAAGCGCAGTCGTGCCGGCGTATTGTAAAAGAGATCACGAACGCAGATCATGGTTCCTGCAGGGCAGCCGACAGATTCCATCTCCTGAATATCGCCGGCTGTCAGTGTAATCCGGGTACCTTCCTTGTCCTCCGGGCGCCGGGTGAGCATTTCAACCCGGGAGACGGAAGAAATGGCGGCCAGCGCTTCCCCGCGGAAGCCCATGGTTGTGATGGCGGCAAGGCCGCTTTCATCCCGGAGTTTGGAGGTAGCGTGGCGAAGAAAAGCAATACCGGCATCTTCCGGTGCCATCCCGCAGCCATCGTCGGTAATACGGATCATGGTGGCACCGCCGTTTTCTATTTCCATCGTGACATGTGAGGCTCCGGCATCAAAGGCGTTTTCAAGAAGCTCCTTGACAACGGAAGCAGGGCGCTCCACCACCTCGCCCGCGGCGATGAGGTCTGCGACATGGGGGGAGAGAATATTGATATGAGGCATAGAAAGTCTCCTGTAAATCATAACATGTCCAGATATTATACAGGATTCTTGTTGAAAGTTCCATAGCTTTTATGATAATATTATAAGAACATTTTTTACCGGAACAGGAAGAGAGGCAGCCTTGAAATACGAAAGAACCAGCATTGCGCCGGAGGAAATCGGTCGACAGATTGATATCTGCCATCTGATTTTTGACAAAGTAACTGCAGGGGGACAGCGCCCCCTTGCCATGGTGGATACCTATGGCTGTCAGCAGAATGAGGCAGACAGCGAGAAAATCCGTGGTTATCTTGCCGAAATGGGCTACGGATTTACAGGAGATGAATTCCAGGCAGATGTAATTGTTGTGAATACATGTGCTGTGCGTGAGCATGCGGAGATGCGGGTGCTTGGAAACGTGGGCGCACTTAACCACAGCAAAAAGGCGCGCCCGGGGCAGATCATTGCGGTTTGCGGCTGTATGGTGCAGCAGGAACATATGGCGGAAAAAATCCGCCGCTCATATCCGATTGTGGATCTGGTCTTTGGCCCGCATGAGCTCTGGCGTTTCCCGGAGCTGCTGCAGCAGGTGATGAACCGCCATAAACGCGTCTTTGCGACAGAGAAGAGCAACGGTGTTGTAGCCGAAGGGATTCCGGAGAATCGGGACGGAAAGGTCAAAGCCTGGCTTTCCATCATGTATGGCTGCAACAACTTCTGTACATACTGTGTGGTTCCCTATGTACGGGGACGTGAGCGCTCCCGCCTGCCGGAGCAGGTGGTGGAAGAAGCGAAGCGGCTGGTGGAAGCTGGCTATCGTGATATCACGCTGCTGGGGCAAAATGTCAATTCCTACGGAAAGGATCTGGGTCTCAACGTGGATTTTGCCGATCTGATCCGTGAGATAAATGCCATTCCGGGGGAATTTCTGATCCGCTTTATGACCAGCCACCCGAAGGATGCGACGGAAAAGCTCTTCCGTACGATGGCGGAGTGCGAAAAATGTGCCCATCACATTCATCTGCCGGTTCAGTCCGGAAGCAGCCGTGTGCTGAAAGCAATGAATCGCGGCTATACCCGGGAACAGTATCTTGAGAAAGTTGCAGTTGCCCGTCAGTATATACCTGACCTGGTGCTTACGACCGATATCATCGTCGGCTTCCCGGGGGAGACGGAAGAAGAATTTGCGGAAACGCTTTCCCTGTGCGAAGAAGTACGCTACGATGCAATGTTTACGTTTATTTATTCCAGGCGGGTAGGGACACCTGCTGCAACAATGCCCGACCCATATACGCGTGAAGACAAGCAGAAGCATTTTGATGCGCTCATGGAACTATCCAACCGTATCTCCGCCGAAAAGCATGCAGCCTATATCGGTACCCGTCAGCGTGTTCTGGTGGATGGCATAACCGGACGGGAAGAGTTCAACCTCTCTGCCCGTACAAACGGTGGGCGACTGGTGCATCTGCAGGCAGATCCGACTCTGGTGGGTTGTTTTGCAGAGGTTGAAATTATCTCGGGCAATACGTGGGCGCTTTATGGAAAGGTGGCGGAAGAACGTGGCTGAGCTGACTCCCATGAAGCGTCAGTACGCGGAAATCAAGCAACAGCACCGTGACTGCCTCCTTTTCTTTCGACTCGGTGATTTCTATGAGATGTTCGAAGAGGATGCCGTAACGGCAGCCCGGGAACTTGATCTTGCCCTGACCACAAGAGACAGAAATGTTGAAGATCCGGAAGAACGCACGCCCATGTGCGGCGTACCCTATCACAGTGCGGAAACCTATATCGCCCGCCTGATTCAGAAGGGATACAAGGTGGCCATCTGCGAGCAGATGGAGGATCCCGCTCTGGCAAAGGGACTGGTAAAACGGGATGTTATCCGAATCATCACACCCGGCACGGTAACGGAAAGCTCCATGCTCCCGGAAGAACGCAGCAACTATTTGTGTGCGGTATGCCTCGGCAGCACTACAAAGCCGGTGGAAGCGGGTATCGCTTTCTGTGAGTTGTCCACCGGCGAGTTCTGCTGTGCATCCTTTCCCGGGAACGGGGAAGAGCATGTGCGTAACGAACTTGCCCGTTTTCTGCCCAGGGAGGTTCTGCTGTCCCCGACTGCGGCGGAGAATGAAGAGCTGCGGGAGTTCATCCATGATCAGCTGAGCGCCATGCCGGAGCAGGATCCTGCGCTGTTTGAATATCTGCCTGCCGCGGCAAGAGTATGCGAGCAATTTGGTTTCGCAGACATCGATGAAGCCGGCATCGGGGGCAGCAGCTGCACAGTATGTGCCTGCGGAGCTTTGCTGGGTTATCTGCAGGAAACACAGAAAACAGATCTCGGACACATCAACCGCCTGGATGTGTTCTTCGGCGGCAGATATATGGAGCTGGACTACACAGCCCGGCGCAGCCTGGAGCTGACAGAATCTTTGACCAGCGGTGAGAAGAAAGGCAGTCTTCTCTGGGTACTGGATAAGACCGGGACGGCCATGGGAAGCCGTATGCTGCGCAGCTGGGTAGAACGCCCGCTGCTGTCGGTAGCTGCTATCCGCCGCCGGCTTGCGGCGGTGAAAGAGCTCTCCGGCAAAAATGTCACCCGCTCGGAACTGATGCGTGCTCTGCGGGAAATCAGCGATATACAGCGTCTTGTCGGGAGGACTGTCTATGGAAGCGCCGGAGGCAGGGACCTCCGCTCTCTCGCAACATGCATCGCAGTACTCCCCCGGCTGACGGCTCTGCTGCAGGATGCGGAGAGCGTCGAACTGCGCGAAATAGCCGCAATGGATATTCTGGAAGATGTCCGGGTGGATATCGATCGGGCTATCTGTGACGACCCACCCTTCTCTGTACGGGAAGGCGGCATTATAAGAGATGGCTTTTCACAGGAGCTGGATGAGCTGCGGCAGCTGCGGGATCACGGCGCTGAACGTATCGCGGCGCTGGAAGAGAGAGAGCGTGAGAGCACCGGTATCCGGAAGCTGAAAGTGGGATATAATCGGGTCTTTGGTTATTATATTGATGTTCCGAAGTCTGCCGGAACAGATCAGGTTCCGCAGCACTATATCCGCAAGCAGACCCTGGTATCCAACGAACGCTACTTCACACCAGAGCTGAAGGAGCTGGAAAGCAGCCTGTTGAATGCCCGGGAACGGATTCAATCCATGGAGTATGACTTTTTCTGTATAATCCGGGACCGGGTGGCATCTCAGGTAACCCGTATTCAGCAGACGGCGGATCGGGTCGCAAAGCTCGACTGCTTCTGCGCCCTGGCGGAGACGGCGGTCCGGAACCGCTATACCATGCCCGAGGTGGATACCGGGCGCGAACTGCGCATTCTGGAAGGGCGGCATCCGGTAGTGGAGCAGACGCTGAAAGATGTACGCTTCGTTCCGAATGACACCTATCTGAATACCGGTTCTGATCGTCTCGCTATCGTGACAGGGCCAAACATGGCCGGTAAATCCACGTATATGAGACAGACAGCTCTGATTGTTCTGATGGCACAGATTGGCTCTTTCGTACCGGCAAAATCCGCAGTCATCGGGGTGACAGACCGGGTTTTTACCCGTATCGGCGCGTCTGATGACCTGGCATCCGGCCGCTCCACCTTCATGGTAGAGATGAGTGAGATGGCCGGTATTCTCCACAATGCAACTGCCTCTTCCCTGCTCATCCTTGATGAAATCGGACGCGGCACTTCGACCTATGACGGCATGGCCATCGCCCGGGCTGTTTTGGAATACTGCGCGGACAAACGGCGTCTTGGCGCCCGGACCATGTTTGCCACGCATTATCACGAGCTCTCTGAGCTCGAGGGGCAGCTGGAGGGGGTACGCAATTACAATATCACGGCGAAAAAACAGAACGGTAAGTTGGTATTCCTGCGGAAAATTGTCCCGGGAGCTGCCGATGACAGCTATGGCATTGAAGTTGCTAAGCTGGCGGGAATCCCGGATTCGGTAATCGACAGGGCAAGGCAGTGCCTGCATGATCTGACCGTTTCGGCACCTCAGGCTTCCGAAACAAATACGGAGAAAACATCTGCCGGACACGAACGGGAACAGATCAGTTTTCAGGATATGCAGTCGGATGAAATCCGCGATACGCTGCGAAAGATTGATCTCAACACCCTGACTCCCCTGGAAGCTATGAACCTGCTTTTCACTCTGCAGAGAAAGGCAACGCAATGAACCAGGACAATAAAGAACCCCGCGGCCGGAGCAGGGCTCCCGAGGCCTTCACGAGCAGGATGAATCGTGGGGAGATGATTGCTGTTCTGGCTTATCTGCCTCTGCATATGTGGCTGATCCCTACCATTCTGCAGGCAATTCCGGTTACCAGGAGTCTCTCCGAGGCGACGATGAATCTGATTGCCTATGCTTTTGCAACCGTGTATATGCTGGCAGTGGCAGGGCGTTTCCTGCGCAGGGATTTTGACCCGCTCTGCGACCATTTAAGCTACTGTATTACGGAAATTCTGATCAATTACGGCATGATGCTGGCGTTTAACCTGATCCTCAACGGGATTTTTTCCCTGCTTCAAACCGGTGAAAACCCAAATAACGCCATGGTTTTTGAGCTGGCGGATTTTGAGTATGGGAAAGTTGCCGCAGCGGCCATGTTCCTAGCACCCATTGTGGAAGAGCTGATCTTCCGTGCGGGGATTTTCAGCCTTCTGAGAGACAGGAACAGAGTTCTGGCGTATGCGGTCAGTATGCTGTTGTTTTCCCTGTATCATGTTTGGAGCTATGCTTTGCAGGATCCTGTTTACTGGCTTTTCCTTCTGCAGTATCTTCCGGTTTCGTGGCTTCTGTGCCGCTGTTATGAGCATTGCAACAGTATATGGGGAAGCATCTTCCTGCATATGGTAATCAATGGTGTCGCCATGAGTGCCTGGTCCGCGTTTGCACAGATGTGACGGAGGCACAATTATGACAGATGAATTAGTCCTCCGCCCCATTGCGAAAATTCGGACGGATTTCCCTTCCAAATTTGGGATTCCCCGGCAGGCCGGGATTGTTCAGCCGCTTTTGGGGACTGTGATTTTTGAGCCGGAATACCGGGTTGACGAAGCCCTGCGCGGCCTGGAGCAGTTTTCCCACATCTGGCTGATCTGGGGTTTTTCCGAGAATTATGGCCGGGAATGGTCTCCCACTGTACGGCCGCCCCGTCTCGGGGGCAATACGCGAATGGGGGTTTTTGCCACGCGCTCACCTTTCCGGCCGAACGAGCTGGGCCTCTCCTGCGTACGCCTGCTGGGAATTCACCGGGATGCGGAGGGCAGCGTTCTGGAAGTAGCCGGGGTGGATATGATGGACGGCACGCCAATATACGATATAAAACCCTATATTCCCTATGCCGACTGTATCCCGGAAGCCGCCTGCGGTTTTGCTCCGGATGCAGGAACGACGCTGTCGGTGTGTTTTTCGGAGGATCTTCTTCAAAAGGTTCCGGAGAAAAAGAGGGCGGGTCTTCTCGCAGTACTGGCAAACGACCCGCGGCCGCGCTACCAGAAGGATCCTGAGCGAATATATGGGATGGATTTTGCCGGACTGGAAATCTTTTTCCGCGTGGAAAAAGAACTGCTGACAGTGACGGATGTTGTTGACGGAAAGGGGGAATCGGGCTGAAAACCATATGGCAATATGCAAGAAAATACTGGTTGTTTGCATTGCTCGCAGCCGGATTCATGATGGCGGAGGTCTATGTGGATCTTCTGCAGCCCGATATGATGGCGCGCATCGTGAATGAGGGCATCCTCGGCATCGGAAACAACGGTGTTTCAGACTTGTCTCTGATCCTCTCTACTGGCCTGCTCATGCTACTGGTTGTGATTGCGGGAGGTATTTTCGGATTTCTGTCCGGCTTGTTTACCAATGTAACAGGACACTCCTGCGCTAACGACCTGCGTAAGAGCTGCTTTTCCCGCATTATGTACTTTTCTTTTGGACAGACGGACGATTTTACGACCGGCTCGCTGATTACCCGCGTCACCAATGACGTTGACCAGGTGCGGTCACTGATTATGCAGATGATTCGGGGTCTTGTGCGCTGCGCCATGTTTTTTGTAGGCGGAACGATGGCCCTGCTGCGCCTGGATCTCAGTTTCGGTGTGATCGTAGCCTGCGCTCTGCCGCTGATTCTGATTGATATCATTTTTGTTGTCTGGCGTACGAATCCGCTCTTTCTGCTGTTGCAGCAGTGTCTGGATCGGCTGAACAGCATGATCCAGGAGGACGTGGCTGGAATCCGTGTGGTAAAAGCCTTCGTTCAGGAAGGCAGAGAAGAGGAGCGCTTCGGCCAGGCCAATCGAGAACTGGTAGATACCCAGTTTAATGTTCAGATGATGCTCTCCTTCCTGCGTCCGGTGATGAACATCGTCCTGAACCTGGCGGTTGTCGGGATCCTCTATGTGGGCAGCGTGCAGGTTCGGGAAGGCTCCCTTGCCCCTGGCTCCGTAATGGCTGCTGTCACTTATATTTCCCAGATCTTAAACGGCATGATGATGTTGGCCATGATCTTTCAGACTATCTCCCGGGGTGCCACTTCCGCACGGCGGCTGGAAGAGGTCCTGCTTGCCGAGCCGAATATCTGCGAGAAAGCGCCGAAGACAGGGGATGGAACCGGTACGGAAGCAGTCAGCAGTCTGGCGAAGACGGGAGCGGTTGTTTTTGAACATGTGAGTTTTTCCTATGGCAGTGAAAGCCGTGAAATTCTCCATGATATCAATCTCTCTATTCGCCCGGGTGAAACGTTTGCCATCATCGGCTCCACGGGCTGTGGAAAAACCTCTCTTGTCAATCTGATCCCCCGTTTTTACGATGCGACAAAAGGACGTGTTCTGGTAAGCGGAAGGGATGTACGCGAGTATCCTCCGGAGGAATTGAGGGAGAAGGTTACCGTCTGCCTGCAGAAGAGCGAACTGTTTTCCACAACCATCTGGGATAATATCGCCGCGGGGAGACGCAGCGCCTCCGAGGACGAGATTGTCGCCGCAGCAATCTCCGCCCAGGCGAACGGGTTTATCCTGGAACAGCCGCAGGGCTATGACACACCAGTTGCCGAACGGGGTAAGAGCCTTTCCGGCGGCCAGCGGCAACGCGTTGCCATTGCCCGAGCCCTTCTGAAGAGAGGGGACGTGATGATCTTTGACGACAGCACCAGCGCCCTTGACCTGCGTACAGAGGCAGCACTATATAAAGCGCTGCAGCAGGACTATGCCGGGGTCACAAAAATCATTATCGCCCAGCGTATTGCCTCTGTGAAGAACGCAAACCGGATTGCCGTCATGGACGGAGGGCGTATAGTCAGTCTCGGCAGCCATGAAAAACTGATGAAGTTCAGCCCCGTCTACCGCGAGATCTATGACTC
>JAEEGL010418609.1_pt1 | contig 10753 bp, 7 predicted proteins | sample 9134231 | NCBI WGS metagenome assembly JAEEGL01 (sample SAMN16246548, study PRJNA631951) | gut metagenome | biome: gut microbiome; feature: rumen; material: fiber-attached | host: Bos | place: Iran: Karaj | collected 2018-10
GAGAACCTCGTGAAGTGGTTCAAGGCCGGCGTATTCTGCGTGGGCATGGGCTCGAAGCTCTTTCCCTCCGACAAGGTGAAGGCTGGCGACTGGCAGTACGTGACCGATGAGTGCAAGGAAGCACTCGGCTACGTGGCTAAGGCACGTGCATAAATGTTCATCCCCTCTGTCTGTATGGGCAGGGGGGATATTATTCTACTCATGAGATTCTGGCTATTCATACTATCAACCATTCTTCTTTCAGCCTGTTCGCGCCCAGACAGAGATGCTGTCGACAAGCTGAATTCCCAGTCTTATACCTATCATTATCGGAATATTGATTCTGCCTTGTACTATTGTAACCAGGCTTACGAGTTGTCGGCTGGCTATAGCGAGGGTAGGGCGGAGGCATGCAACAACCATGCTTTTGTCTCGATTATCCTGATGCAGTACGACGAGGCAGAGCAGTGGTTGAATGAGGTGCTTGAGACGAGCGACAATCAGGTGGAGCGTATGGTGGCCTATGTACAGCAGATGCGTCTCTGCCAGCGTCGTTCCCGTAATCGTGAGTTCCATGAGTATCGTGAGTTGGCAGACCAGGCGCTGAGTCGTATCAATGAGGAGCGTAATGAGTTGTCTCCCCGTTTGCTGAAACGACTGCGCTATGCCGAGAGCGAGTATGCGATCGTTAACTCCACATATTATTATTATGTAGGACTTGAAGAACAGTCAATCAAGGCCCTGCGGGCTGTCAATTTGGCTGAAGTGCAGCGTGACACGGCCCAGTGGTTGAACTACCTTTACAATGTTGGTGCAGGGGGTATCATCACTCAGGGCACACAACAGGAGATCAACCAGCGGGAGTTTGACCAGCTGATGCGTTGTTTCCTCATGGCGCGTCAGGCTGACTATCCTTTCTTTGCAGCCAACGCCCTTGAGGCTCTCTCGGAGCATCTGATGGATGACGCCAGTCGTCAACAACTGCTGACGGATAATCTGCCTGCTATGAAGTTCATCAACCCAGAGGGGGGCGATGAGGATATGCTGGCGGGATGGCTGGCAGAGAACGCACTCAGTATCTTTGAACAGTATGGTGACGTCTATCAGATAGCAGGTGCATACCGTACGCTGGCTTCCTGCTTCCGTCAGATAGGCGACTATGAGTCGGCCCTCTTCAATCTCGAGCAAGCTTTGTCGGATTCGCTGATCTATCAAGCTCCCGACTTGGTGGCTTCTATCCGTGAACAGTTGAGTGTGGCCTATGCTGCCATCGATGACAAACCGCAGAGTGACTACAATCGTAATCTGTATCTCGATCTGCAGGAGACCACCCGTCAGGACCGTCAGTTAGAGGCTCGCGCAAATCAGTATGAGAAGACGGCAGTGCAACTGAACCTGATGTTGGGTGCTGTGGTCATCGCCATCGTGCTGCTGCTGTTCTCGTTGTGGTTGTTCAACCACATGAACCGCAAGCGTGCCAGTGAGGACATCCCCGATGACGTGTTTGAACAGCGACGAGAGGAGTTGGCAGTGCAGCGTCTCCGTGTGGAGAATGCAGAACGGCTTAATCTGGAACAGCGTGCGAAGATCTCACTCGTCAACAGCGTCACACCTTTCATTGATCGTATCATCCACGAGACCAGTCGTCTACAGGGAGAGGGAAGTGCGGAACGACTCGATTATATCCGTGAACTCACTGACCAGATCAATGACTATAACGATGTACTCACTTACTGGATCCAACTGCGACAGGGAGACCTCAGCCTGCACATCGAGAGCTTCCGCCTGCAGGTGCTTTTCGATCTTCTGTCGAAAGGTCGCACGTCGTTCCAGATGAAGGGTGTCGACCTGCGGGTAGAGCCTACGGAAACGGTCGTAAAGGCAGACAAGGTGCTGACACTCTTTATGCTCAACACCCTCGCCGATAACGCCCGTAAGTTTACTGGTCGTAATGGCAGTGTCATTGTCTCTGCCTCAGAACTGGACGACAGTGTGGAGATTGCCGTCAAAGATACAGGCCAGGGAATGACAGAGGAACAACTCGCCCATCTCTTTGACCCCAAGCCTCTTGTTGATGACGAAGGTAATCATAAAGTTCAAAGTTCTCACGGCTTTGGCCTCCTCAACTGTAAGGGCATCATTGAGAAATATCGCAAGGTTAGTCAGATATTCTCCGTTTGTTCTATTGCAGCCACAAGTACGTTAGGCAAAGGCAGTCGCATCTTTTTCCGTCTGCCGAAGGGAGTGCTGCGTCTGTTGCTGTTAGGGATCATGGGGACTGGTTCTTTGATTCCTGCTTTAGCTGTCAATCAAAAACCTGTCCCTATGTTTCAGCACACGCAGCCTTCATTGCCGCCTTCTCGTATATCTCCTGTCACTACTGATTTTCTGACCAAGGCCAGTGCCTACGCTGACTCCGCCTATTTCTCCAACCTCAACGGCACCTACGAGCGTACCCTGCTCTTTGCCGATTCCTGTCGTAGCTGTCTGAACAGACATTATCTCGGCTTGCATCCGCGAGGCCGTTATCTGATGCGTCAGATGGGGAATCCCTCGTTGATGGCACCAGAGATCAAGTGGTTCCACGACAGCGTGAAGACCAGTTACCACGTCATCCTCGACATTCGGAATGAGAGTGCGGTGGCTGCCCTCGCTCTCCACCAGTGGCAGGTCTATAGTTATAATAACCGCATCTACACCCAGCTGTTTAAGGAGATGTCGGCCGATAATTCTCTTGGCGACTATTGTAAGGCTATGCAACAGTCGCAGACCAACAAGACCATCGCTGTCATCTTGCTTGTGTTGCTCCTGCTCGCCATCGTTCCCGCATACTATCTGCTCTACTATCGCCACCGTCTCTACGACCGTTTTTTGCGTGAGCGTCAGCGGCAGACGAGTCTGGAGATGCTTGACGATGAGATCCGTAAGGCTGAGTTGGAGGACGGAAATCTGCATGTGTCCAATGCAGTGCTCGACAACTGTCTCTCAGCCCTGAAGCATGAGACAATGTATTATCCCTCGCGCATCCGTCAGTTGCTCGATGCAGACGAAGTGGTGTCGTTGGGCGAGGTTACCAGCTACTATCGTGAACTCTATGGCGTGCTCAGTCAGCAGGCCATGCGTCAGGTGGAACGTGCCCGTCTGCATCTGAAACCTCTGGAGGGTGGGGTACTGGGTGATGAGTCGCTCATCCGTTATCTGTTTGAGATCCTTCGCAAGCAAAGCGGACAGAAAAAGCTCGAGTTGACCTACTCGCAGACCGACGACCAATATGTGGAGGTGCGAGTGCCCATGTCTGCTCTGACACTCTCCGAGCAGCAGGCCTCCGAACTCTTCACACCCTCGAAGGAAAATATCCCCTTCTTGCTCTGTCGGCAGATTGTGCGTGATCATGGTGAGGCCACCAACCGTCGTGGCTGTGGTATCCGCGCTGAAGTCATTGACGGCCTCACCACCATTATCATCACTCTGCCCGCAGGGAAAGGTGAAAAAAGTGAAAATATAAAAAAGTAAATTGTATATAATTATGGATAACTTTAAAGTCATAATCGTTGAGGACGTGCCTTTGGAACTTAAAGGCACCCTCGGTATTGTCCGCTCCGATATCCCCGAGGCGGAAGTGATTGGTACAGCCGAAAACGAACCTGCTTACTGGCGACTGCTCAAACAGCAGATTCCCGACCTCGTGCTGCTCGACCTCGGTCTGGGTGGTTCTACCACCGTCGGCGTGGAGATTTGCCGTCATACCAAACAGCTCCATCCGCAGGTGAAGGTTCTCATCTTCACGGGTGAGATCTTGAATGAGAAGCTCTGGGTTGATGTGCTCGATGCTGGAGCCGACGGTATCATCCTGAAGACGGGTGAGTTGCTCACACGTCGTGATGTCTCTGCCGTGATGGATGGCAAGCAGTTGGTATTCAACGAGCCTATCCTCGAGAAGATTGTCGAACGTTTCAAGGCTTCTGTCAGTGGACGAATCGTAAAGCAGGAGGCTTTGGTGAACTACGAGATCGACGAGTACGACGAGCGTTTCCTCCGTCACCTCGCCCTCGGCTATACGAAGGAGCAGATCACTAACCTGCGTGGTATGCCTTTTGGTGTGAAGAGTCTTGAGAAGCGACAGAACGAGCTCGTGCAGAAACTCTTCCCAGAAGGTACCGGTGGCATCAACGCCACACGCCTCGTGGTCAGGGCATTGGAGCTCCGTATCCTCGATATCGACAACCTCATGCCTGATGATGAATAGCGTGATGAATAGCGAAAGAAAGGAAGACCCCCAAAGACGAATATCCCTCCTTCGCAAGGAGGGGTTAGGGGTGGTTGTCTTGGTCTTGGTGATGGCCGAGCTGCTGCTCTTCATCCTCTCGTGGCTCCTCTCTGCCACGAGGATGGAGGGTGTCCGCTCGTTGCTCTCTAGTGAAGGCATACGCTGGTTCTTCGGCTATTTCACGGAGATGGTGGCCTCGCCACTGCTCGTGTGGCTGCTGCTGTGTCTCTGTGCCTGGGGATGTCTCCAGTGTAGCGGCCTCCTTTCAATGTTCCGCTATTCACAAATCACTTACCGCGATAAGGTAGCCCTGCGTGTTTCTTTGGTGTTCTTGGTCATCTACGTTGCCATCATAGCGCTGCTCACGTTGGCTCCCCATGCCATCCTCTTGTCGGCTACGGGCTCGCTCTTTCCCTCTGCCTTCACCCGAAGTTTGGTGCCCATCGTCTGTTTCGGCCTTTGTCTCGTCTCACTGGTCTTCGGTCTGATGTCCGGTCGTCTGAGAGGTCTTGCCGATATCCTCGAAGCCCTCAGCACCGGTATCTCCCAAGGCGCACCACTCATTATCGTCTATCTTTTTGCTATCCAACTTTACGAATCTCTTCGATTCGTGTTCTCTTTATAAAAATCAGGGACCATCATGATGAAGGTCCCCTCGTTTATTTGTTTCCGTGGATAATGGGAATATGACGCTCATAGTCGTAGAGCGTCAGACGACGCAGATGGTAATAGGCCAGCCAGTAGTTCTGTAATGATGTGATCTGGTTCTGGCGGGCAATCTGCCAATGGCTCTGTGCGAGGCTGAGATCATAAGCGTTAGCTTGTGCACGGATGAAACGCTGTAAGGTTTGGGCGTAAGCATCTTCAGCGATGGTGAGCGCCTGACGGGAAGTTTCCACAATAGCCTGACGCTCGTTGAAGTCGACGACGGTGAGAGCCACGTCGAGTTCTGTGTCACGGGCTGTCTCTTGTTCGGCACGCTCAGCGGCATCGACGGTGCTACGGGCTGCGAGGTAGGCATTCTTGCGTTTGCCCCAATCTTTCAGGGGTACGGAGAGTTTGACGGTGGCCATGTCCTGTACCAAGAGATCTCGGTAGGCATCGGCAAAATGGTTGGCCACCTGGTTTAGGCCGATGCTGGCATCGAGGCTCATGCTGAGATTCTTCTCTACCTTCGCCCGTTCGGCCTCACGACGGGCTTCTGCAGTCTGCTGACGGCTCTCCAGATATTTTGGATTGTTTTCTCGGGCTTGTTGGATGGCCTCGGCCGCATCGACATGCAGGGTACCGACAACCGAAGGGATAATCAATTCTATCTCTGTCTGTCGGTCCATACCGAGGTAGGCTGCGAGTTCTTGGGCAGCCCAGACGCGGGCGATGCGAGCATTAGCGAGTGCCGTAAGGGCATTGGTCTTTTCAAGTTCCAGAATGCTCAGCTCGGCCTTTGGAATGCTGGCGATCTTAAAGCGTCGCTCAGCGATGGCGTAGATGGTGTCGCACGAGGCGAGGTACTCCTCTGCCATACGTAGTTGGTCCTGAGCGAGGGCGAGTGCAAAGAATCGTTTCACGGCCTCCTCGCTGGCTGTCTCGATGCCGTAGGCGAGTTCTTTTTCTGCACGTGCGAGTTTCAAAGGCTCTATCTGGCGCGCCCACTTCAAAGGATTATAGAACAACAGTTCCTGTTTGTAGCCGACAGCTATTGGGATGGTCATAAACTGCGTCTGACTGTCGTCACCGAAGGTGTGTAGATATCCGAGTTGTGTGGAGCCGTAGAACGAACCACCCCAGTTTTCCATCGTCTGTGTGGCGGTGATACCAGCCTGGGAGTAGAACATACGCTGCTGACGGTAGACATCAATATCTTCAACAGAGAGGTAGCGCTGCGTCATATAACGTTCATACGTCACCGGTGTTGACTCCAAGGCTACCTGTGGCTTGCGCGACGCCTGCCATGACAGGTATTTGTAGCGCGATGCGTCGTAGACACTCTGGTACTTCAGTGCCGTGAGTGAACTGTCTGTAGCTAACCGTACCGTACGATCGAGGTCGAGCACGACACGCTTCTGCGCATAGGACATTGAACATTGAAGATTGAACATTGAACATAGGGCTGCCGCCAGAAGGAAGCAGAAACGGAGCATCGGTTGATGAAGCCAAAACCACAAAACTTTTTGATGACTATGCATAGTGTTCAATCTTCAATTCTCAATTATCACTTTTCTTTTTTCAATAAAACCACCTCCACGTTCATACCATCGAAGAGTGGCGTTGTGTCGTTAAGACGGGCACGAAGGGTAACAGCACCCTGAGGATCGACCACAGGATTGATCTCACGGACGGTTGCCTTATAGTGTTGTGACTGGTCAAAGACGGGGATAATGTCTAAGACCGTACCAATTTTGTAGTGGCAGAAGTCGGCCTCCATCACCCGGAATTCTACAGTCATATCGCCTGAGGCGATGACACGACAGACGGGTTTCCCTGCCTGGGCCAGTTGATGTGCCTGGACGGTGACGTTGGCCACGACACCATCGAAGGGTGCTGTCAGCACACCGCTGCGTAGTTCATGCTGGGCGGCGGCAAGTTGTGTACGTGCTGAGGCGAGTTGACTTTTGGATAGGGCATAACCCGATTTTACATCAGCATTATGAAGCACCTCAGCAGGCACTTGTGCCGCTTTGTCTGGATCATAGCCTTGGGCGATGATCACGTCCTGCATCTGCAGGTGGGCCTGTTCCATCTGCAGTTGTGCTTGTTCGATAGCCCGCTGCTGTCGTTCGATAGCGTTACGCAGTTTATAGTTGTCGAGTTGCGCGAGCACCTGTCCTCGGCGTACATGCTGACCATTGCAGACGAGTACACGTTCGATGGGTAGGGCTGTCTCGAACGACAGATCGGCGAAACGCTCAGCCACCACCTTTCCCATTGTTTTCATGACACCAGTTGTTGCTGTGTCAACGACGGCCTTGACAGCTGTCTCGACCACAATGTCGGCCGTTTGTGCGGTGTCGTTACTAACTGATGCCGTCTGTTCTGTCTGGCCTCCTCCGCAGCCCGTGGTGATGGCTGCCGCTACAAGCCATAATATGATCTTTCTCATGTCGGTGTATCTGTTTTAATGTCGTTCTTCAGTCTCAGGGTCAGCAACGTCAGGTCATCGTTGGGTGTAGCCCCTGCACGATGGGCCTCGACGGATGCCTTCAGATGTTCGATGATCTGTTCGGCTGTGAGGTCACCGGTATCGGCCATCAGTTCCAGTAGTCTCTTGTTCCCGAGGAGTTGTTTGTCGGCGTTCTCGGCCTCATTCAGACCGTCGGTATATACCAACAACATCTTTCCCCGAATGTCCTCTATGCTCTCTCCGTAGAAAGGATCGTCTTCCCAGAGTCCAAGCGGCTGGTTATCATACTCGAGCTTGATGAACTGTCCGTCGATGATGGGAGGATTGTGTCCACAGTTACAGTACTCGAGACGACCCGTGCGAAGGTCAGCCATACCGATGAACATCGTGACGAACATACCCTGGTCGTTGTCCTTCGAAAGGAAGGTATTGATCTGCGTAGCGATCTCCTCGGGTGTGTGTCCCTGTTGGGCGATGATACGGAACAGGTTACGGGTGACAGCCATAAACAATGAGGCGGGAATACCCTTACCCGATACGTCACCGACGCAGAAGTAGAGTCGTTCGTCCTGCACGAAGAAGTCGTAGAGATCGCCGCCCACCTCTTTAGCCGGTGTCATTGAGGCGAAGAGGTCGATGTCGTTACGGTTGGGGAACGGTGGGAAGATTCTCGGCACCATACCCATCTGTATGTCACTGGCCACTTTCAGCTCGTTCTCGATGGCGGCCTTCGTGGCGGTGGTCTGCTGCAGCATCTCGATATAGTTCACGAGGAAAAACTGCATGTTACTGAACGTCAGACTCAGCTGACCTATCTCGTCGATACGCGTGGTCTCTGGTAACTCGGTATCGAAATGTCCCGACGCAATATCCTCGGCCTGCATGGCCAACATCTTCAGGGGTTTGAGTTCACGACTGATGATGCGCACGAAAATCAAGAGCATCAGCAACAATCCGGCGAGCACGACACCTATAACCACCCATCTCAGACGGTTGAAGCCGGCGAAGATATCACTCTCCGGACAGACGATTGCTACACTCCAGCCCGTATTGCCGAGCGGTTTGTAGAAGACGTAGCTGTCCTCGCCGTCGATCTTAAGTTGGCGCATACCCTCCTCGCCAGCCTGCATGGCGTGACCTAAGGCTGTCAGTGCTGTGTCGGGTTGCTCAAGGGTCTCGGAATAGATAGTCTGGTAGAACAGCTTCGTGGTGTCGGGATGTACGAAATAGGTGCCACCTTCACCAATCATGATACTGTAGGAGTTAGGGTAGGGCTTCACGGCAGAGATGGCTTGAGAGAGCCGTCTCAGCGAGAGGTCTACGGAGATGGTGCCCACGTACTGGCCGTCCTTATCCTTCAACGGCTTACAATAGGAGGCGATCATCTCGGGCGAGTAGATATCGTTGTCAGGATTGAAGTCCATAAACGGCTCCGTCCACTTCGGACGATCCAACAGTTTGCAGAGTTGATACCAGTCCATATAGAAGTACTCGTAGTGCTCGTTGCCCTCCTGGGTGGTCCTGATGTTGCCGTTGTCGTTATACGAGTAAGCCGAGAAATAGCGTCCGCGACTCTTGAAGTAGTAGGGCTCGAAGGCGATGGAACAACCGTTCAGGTCGGGATTGTTCTGCAGGATGCGCCGCGAGTAGACGAACATCGAGTCGGGCGCGTCAAGATGACGGGTGACGAGCCAGTCGGTATTGTTTGTGGCCACCTCTACGCGGTCGAGAATACCATTCACGCGCAGTGCCGTATTATCCAGAATCTGTGAAGCCCGGTTGATGGCCTCCTGACGGATAGCCTGCCGCGACTCGGTGAACATATAGCCGAGCGCAGCTACTAAGATCAAGGCGGAGATAAGCACGACCCACAGGCTGAGCCTTGTGGAGAGCGACTGTCGGAGATAAGTGATCGGATTCTTCATATCGTTATCGGGCTATTAGTTCATCGTAAATAACCTCGCGACTCAGCATGCGGTTCTCTGTCATCAGACGGCTGGCCAACTGTACCATATCTGGACGCAGGCGGAACTCACGCTTTCCTGACTCACGGTCCACCTGCAGGCGTAACACCTCTTTCAACATCAGCTTCTGCAGCATACGGTTTGTGGCAATACGGTTCTGTTGTACGTACTTCATCACAATCTCCAGCGTCTCGTCAGGATGGTCGGCAGCCCACTCCCAGCCCTTGCGACTGGCCTCAGCGAACTTCCGGGCCTGTTCCTTGTGGGTTTCATAATAGGCCTTGGTCATATAGACACCGTCTTCCTGCACGTTATAACCGTGATCGCAGAAACGGTACACATGCTCTTCCGTGAAGGGCAGTCCTGTCTGCACCAACTGGTAGTATTCGTTGTAGCTCATGGCAAGCGTTGCGTCGATGGCTCCGGCTACGAAAAGATTCACGTTCGAGGCGAAACGGATCCACTCGTAGTCGAGGTGTTCCTTGATATTCATACAGATGGCCAGCTGTCCGAAACCTGCAATCCAGATGCCCACGCGGGCACCTTTCTGCGTGAGCGGATCCTGACCGCGTCGCGATACGATAACCATCGCGTTGTTCATGGATGTCTGTAGGATATTCACCAGGGGGATGCCAGCGTCGATGATCTCCATTGCCTGACAGAGTTGCAGCGTGGTAGCCTGGCTCTCGTTGTTATGGATGCGCGAGATTGCGGTCTGTGTGAGGGAGGGGTGTACGATGTCCACTTCGATGCCGGCCTCCTTGTAGAATCCTTTCTCCTGAGCCACGTAGTAACCGGCGAATTGTGCCTGTGCCGTCCATTGGGGCGTGAAGATGAACTTCTCCTGAGCCCTTACCGGCAGCACTGCCGTCATCGCGGTTATCGCCATCATGATTATAGATTTCCTCATATCGTAGATGTTAGAGTTGTCGTTGTGCCATTTCGTAGAAGAGTCCTTGTTTGGCCATGAGTTCCTCGAAGGTGCCCTCCTCAGCGATGCGTCCCTTGTCGAGCACGATGATACGGTCGCAGTGACGGATGGTCGACAGTCGGTGGGCAATCACCACGCGGGTACACATCAGTTCGTCGAGATTGTCTGATACAGCCTTCTGCGAGATGTTGTCAAGTGCCGATGTTGCCTCGTCGAAGAAGATGATGTCGGGCTTCGAGATGAGGGCTCGGGCGATGAGGATACGTTGTTTCTGTCCGCCGCTGAATCCGCCGCCGCCCTCCGAGACCACCGTATGCAGTTTCATTGGCATCCGCTGTACGTCTTCCTCCAGACAGGCCATACGCAGTGCTTCCCAGGCATCGTCCTGTGTGGCCCACGGGGCGGTGATGGTGATGTTGTGGAACAGGTCGCCCGTAAACAAGCTGCCGCTCTGCAGACAACAGCCGATCTTCCTGCGCAGCGAAGCCTTA
>JAEEGL011130098.1_pt1 | contig 10753 bp, 11 predicted proteins | sample 9134231 | NCBI WGS metagenome assembly JAEEGL01 (sample SAMN16246548, study PRJNA631951) | gut metagenome | biome: gut microbiome; feature: rumen; material: fiber-attached | host: Bos | place: Iran: Karaj | collected 2018-10
CGGCGGCGGTTCGTCAGGTGGCGGCGGCGGTCACTCATTCTAGTATATGCAAAAGAAAAAGCGGATCCCCTTGTGATATGTACCCTCTTTACTGGACACCCAGTAAGGAGGGTTTTTTATGCGCTATTCATACGAATTTAAAAGAAAATGTGTCGAATTATATCGACAAGGTGTTTTTTCTGACACGCCCCCAGGTGTTAATGAAGAGGTTTTCCGAAAGAAAATCATTCAATGGTATCATATCGAAGAAGCTTGCGGACCTGAAGCATTGAAACCTAAAACCTCTTGGAAAGCATGGACACCAGAAGAAAAACTTGAATTGGTGCTTCAAGTATTATCTGGTAAATCACTTCGAGAGGTCTCTTATCCAGTCGGTATGGATAGCGGAACTCTATATCAATGGGTGCTAAAATATAAACTGTATGGTTATAATGGATTAGTGAATGCAAAAAGAGGTCGTCACTCGTCTAAGGAGTCCCCTATGAATAAAACACAAAATCCAGAAAAACTCACAGAATCTGAACGTGAAGAATTAATTAGATTAAGAGCCCGAACAGCATATCTGGAGGCGGAAAACGAAGTAATAAAAAAAGAGATCGCCTTGAGAGAAGAAAAGGAAGCTGCGCGACTCAAGGCGAAAAAGCAGCGATCATCAAAGAACTCCGTTCCAAAGGATTCCAATTAAAGCACTTGCTCAAGGCTATGCCGATGTCCAGATCCACATACTACTTTGAAATAAGCAAGGAGGACGGGGTTGCAAAAAGAAACGAGGACATAATGACTGAAATCAATGAAATATTCACTTACAACAAGCGCAGGTATGGGGTTCGAAGAGTCCACCGTGAATTGCTGAACCGCGGTTATGAGGTTAATCATAAAAGAGTCCAGCGTCTGATGCATGTAGCCGGTCTTGTGGGTAAACGTCCTAAGGAAAAGTATCATTCATACAAAGGAGAAGTCGGCAAGGTTGCTGATAACTTAATCAACAGGGACTTCAGTACAACTGCACCATTGCAGAAGTGGACGACAGATGTATCTCAGTTCAATTTCACTTGGGGTAAATGCTACATTTCGCCAATCCTTGATATGAACACTAATGAAATCATATCCTATAATCTGTCGATGAGCCCAAATCTAGAGTTGGTTCGTCGCATGCTTGAAAAAGCTTTTGACAAATTTCCTAAGCTAGACGGTCTTATATTCCACTCGGATCAGGGATGGCAATATCAGCACGCTTACTACAGAGCAGAACTCCAAAAACATGGAATAATACAGTCCATGTCACGAAAAGGAAACTGCTACGACAATTGCATCATGGAAACGTTCTTTGGTAGGCTAAAGAATGAAATGTACTACGGCTATGAGAAAGAGTATAAATCCTTTGAAGAGTTCGAAAAGGCCATTGAAAGGTATGTGAATTATTACAACAATGAGAGAATTCAGGCAAAAACAAAATGGATGCCACCTGTACAATACAGGATAGCATCCATATGTTCCGCCTAGTTCATAAAAATGTGTCCAGGATTCTGGGTACATATCATCTCGCGATACGCTTTTTGCATTCTAAACGATTATTTTGTAACCGAGAAAATCTCTTCTCCGGTTGATGTAAAGTAAGCATATGTTACAGACTCGGGACGGATCTTTGAGGTCTTTTCAATCTCATCTTTAAGTTTTGAGATCTCATTTTCCCAGTTCATTGAATCGGGAAGAGATGACTTAAGCTGATCCTTCATAGCGTCATAATCTGAAGTGAAGTAATAATTGTAGATAAGATTGTTTCCTTCAGCCTTAACTTCAAAATCCTTGTAAACATCTTCAAAGCCGTTCATAACGGAGCTCTTCATGCTTTCGATCTGCTGCTGACCTGCCTTTGAGTTAAACATGGACTCAAGAGTAACAGCTCCGCATGATGCAAGGCAAACACATACCATAACAAGTGCCAAAACTTTTGTTGCAAATTTCTTCATTTTCAATTCCTCCTAAATGTCTAAAAATCTTTTCTTTTGCTCTGACAAAATAAAATTATATATAAACATTTTATTGAGGTCAATGTAACAACCCGTCAAATAATCATTAAAAAGCTGTTCAAATATCGTCAATTTTCCAATCAATTGGTTCAATTCCGTTCTTTACAAGATAATCATTGGCCATTTTAAAGTGTCCGCAGCCGAAAAAACCGTTATTTGCGGAAAGCGGGCTGGGATGAACAGTCTCAAGCACCAGGTGTTTTGGATTGTCTATCAAAGCCTTTTTGGCTCTTGCATTGTTGCCCCACAGAAAATATACAACAGGCGAATCCTTTTGATTTACTGCCTTTATAACGGCATCCGTAAATTGTTCCCACCCCTTGTTCTTGTGAGAATTTGCTATGCCGCTTTTAACAGTAAGCACGGTATTCAACAACAGAACACCCTGATCTGCCCATTTTTTAAGATAGCCGTTATTGGGAATATCATATCCGAATTCAGCCTTTATCTCCTTGTACATATTAAGGAGCGAGGGCGGTGTTTTTACGCCCGGTCTTACGGAAAAAGAAAGGCCGTGTGCCTGACCGGGCTCATGATATGGATCCTGCCCCACCAAAACGACCTTTACATTGGAATACGGAGTATATTTAAGTGCATTGAAAATATCCTCCGAAGGAGGATAAACAACGCTTTCCCCGTAAGCTTTTTTTATGAAATTATACAGATCCTTATAATAATCCTTGCCGAATTCGGGCTTAAGATAAGGAAGCCAGTCATTATCGATCAAAACAAACCTCTTTTTAAATCATATGATCAAAGACGAACGGGGATATCTTTACTTGCAAGATATCTTTTAACTTCAGATATGGACAATTCTTTAAAGTGAAACAGCGAGGCTGCGAGGGCCGCATCGGCGTGACCTTTTGTAAATGCATCATAGAAATGTTCACAGTTTCCGGCGCCTCCCGAAGCAATAACCGGAACATTTACACTGTCGGAAACAGCTTTGGTAAGTTCGTTATCGAACCCGTTCTTGGTCCCGTCACAGTCCATACTTGTAAGCAATATCTCACCGGCACCCAACGAAACGCCTTTTTTAGCCCATTCTACAGCATCAATACCCATCGGAACACGACCGCCGTTTTTGTATATCTCCCAGCCTGAGCCGTCCTCTTTTCTTTTTGCATCGATTGCAAGAACAACACACTGGCTTCCGAATTTATCGGCGGCTTCGGCTATGAGGTTGGGATTCATGATAGCTGCCGAATTGACAGCCACCTTATCCGCGCCTTCGCGCAGGATCTTTTTAAAGTCATCTACACTCCTGATGCCGCCTCCGACCGTAAAAGGAATGAACAGTTTTCTGGCTACGCTTCTTACCATATCCACAACGGTCTCACGGTTATCGGAAGATGCGGATATATCCAGAAAAACAAGTTCATCCGCACCTTCTCGGTCATAAACCATTGCCTGTTCAACCGCATCTCCGGCATCTATCAGATTTACAAAATTTACTCCCTTTACAACTCTTCCGTCTTTGACGTCCAGACAGGGAATTATTCTCTTGGTATACAACGCTTACTCCTTATTAAACAAACGATCAGACCATGGTAAAATTCTTAAGCATTTCAATTCCTGCGCCCGAACTTTTCTCGGGATGGAACTGGCATCCGAACACATTATCATGTTCGCAAGATGCATGAAATACGTTTCCGTATTCACAGGTGGCGGAAACTATTCTTTCATCATCGGCTTTAACATAATAAGAATGAACAAAATAAACGAAAGTGTCGTTCTTTATGCCTTTATACAATTTGCTGTCTTTGGAAAAAGAAAGACTGTTCCAACCGATCTGCGGAATCTTTAAACCGTATTTTTCGTCAAACCTTAAACATCTGCCTTTAAAAATACCAAGTCCTTTGACACCCGGACTTTCTTCGCTTTCTTCAAACAAAAGCTGATATCCCAAACAGATCCCGATAAAAGGTTTACCGGTCGAAATGTATTCTTTTATCACATCGACAAGTCCGTAATCGGTCAGTCTGTGCATGGCATCGCCAAATGCACCGACTCCCGGCAAAACCACTCTGTCGGCATTCATGATCACATTACGGTCTTTAGTTGTTACAACATCACAGCCCAGAAATTCAAATGCCTTTTCGACACTTTTGATGTTGCCGGCATCATAATCTATTAATGCTATCATCAGAAATTCTCCTCATCAAGCACATCTTCGTATCCGTTCTGCGTCGGCTCGGGTTCCGGCACAAACGGTTCGGGAAGCGGAAGGTTCGGATCGATATATTCGGTATGATCGACAATTGATTTAACTTTAAGCGAGTATTCAAGGTCGGTCGGTAAAGCAAGAACGTCTCTGGCATCCTGTACACTCATGCCGTATGTTACGTCAAGTGCGGTTACCACCATACCGTAGGCCTGCTCAAAGCCTTCTGTACATCCGAGCGTTTCTGCGATCAGACGCCACGACTCATACCGGTCAACCGCCTGAAGAAGCTGATCCAGCGCCTCTTCTTTCATGCCCATTTTGTTGTACGCAACAAAAGCGTTGTATTTATGCTGCATTTTGAGCATTATTTCGGATCTTTCAAATAACAGTTGATCGCCTTCGCTTAATTTTTCTCCGAAAAATTCATTATAGGTGGTTTCATAATCTTGGTTGTAATATGCTTTTCGGGCAGTCTGCTTGCTTAACATTCCCGGTATAAGCTTTATTACAAGTATCAAAAGAACAAGTATCGTAGCCGCAAGAACTGCGATCTTTCTTACATTCTTTTTGTTTAAAGGTTTGGAATTGTCGGGTTCTTCAGGTTTTTCGGGCTTTTCTTTCTTTACTTTTTCCTTCTTGGCTTTTTTCTTTTTGCCCTTGGAATCGCCCTCTTCGTCGTCGCCGTCATCGCCGCCTTCTTTATCGGCTTTCTTGGCTTTTTTATCTTTCTTTCCTTTTTTCTTACCTTTTTTGCCGTCTTCTTTGTCTATCTCATCAAGGATTTCTTTGTTTTCATCGCTTGCTACACCTTCAAATCCGGGGTCCGCCTCAGATACATCGGAATTCGCCGCTCCTTCTTCATCCTCATCGGAAGCGGTCAAAAATGCCAGCAATTTAGCCAAAACCCCTTGTTTTTTGGGTTCTTCGGAATCTTCTTCTCCTTCGGTTTTGGCCTGTTTTTTCTTTTTATCCTTTTTACCTTTCTTACCCTTAGGCTCATCGTCGGCTGTCTGATCGACTTCGGCGGCTACGGCCGCACGATTCTTAATCTCTTCTTCCTCGGCCTGTCGTTTTGATTCAAGCGTCAAAAGATTCATAAGATCGTCTTCTTCGTTGAGACTGTATTCATTGTTGTCGGCAGTCTTAAGAAGGCTTGAAATCTCTGATAATTCCTCGGATTCAGCAGTTAATTCATCGGGTAATGCAGTATCTTTATCGAATACTCCGAGCGATTCAAGAGACGAAAGATCGTCGGCATCTATTTCTATCTCACCTTGTACGGCGGGTGCTTCACCATCAACATTTGATGCATTATTAAGCAGTTTTTCTATATCATCCTGGGAAAGATCCGAAAGCGATTCATCGGAACCCGGAATAACATCATGCGTGTTTTCCATTTCAGGCGCATCAAGTTCAGCTTCATCCTCAGCCTGAATGCCGGATAAAAGCGCATCAAGATCAAGCGAAGAATCCTCTTCGACGCCCTCACCGGATACTTCTTGTGCATTTTCTTCGATATTTTCATCCGAAGCAGTTTCAGGCTCACTTACCGATGCAAGCAAAGCATCAAGATCTTCTTCGGATAACGGATTATCCGGGGCATTTTCATGTAATGCCTCGGCAAGTTCTTCAAATGCTTCAACCTCCGATTTTTCATCAGCTTCCGTCGATTCCTCTTCAACTGCAGGCGCTTCAGCCTCTGCCACGGGCTCTTCTTCAACCACAAGTTCCTCAACAACCGGCGCTTCCTCAGTCTCAGGCTCCTCTGCCTCAGCTGCAGGTTCTTCTTCAGCATTCGCAGCCGCAAACATAGCTGCAATATCATCCGCCGACATCATCGCGGAAGGATTGTCCTCCGCGGGCGCCTTAGCTTCAACCACCGGTTCCTCTTCAGCCGCAGACTCTTCTGCAACCGGCACTTCTTCAGTCGCAGGTTCCTCTGCCTCTGCTGCGGGTTCTTCTTCAGCATTCGCAGCCGCAAACATAGCTGCAATATCATCTGCCGACATCATCGCGGAAGGATTGTCCTCCGCGGGTGCCTCAGCTTCAACCACCGGTTCCTCTTCAGCCGCAGACTCTTCCGCAACCGGCACTTCTTTAGTCGCAGGCTCCTCAGTCTCAGCTGCGGGTTCTTCTTCGCCATTTGCTGCCGCAAACATAGCTGCAATATCATCCGCCGACATCATCGCAGAAGGATTGTCCTCCGCGGGCGCTTCTGCCTCTGCCGCGGGTTCTTCCATCGCTGCATCAAGATCGTTTAATAAGCCTTCAAGGTAACTGTCGCTTGCTGGCTCTTCATTATTTGCAGGCGTATCTTCAATAACAGGTTCTTCGATAATTGGTGCTTCAACAACCGGCTCTTCAATTACAGGTTCTTCGGATACTGCCTCTTCAGATACAGGCTCCGAAATGTCTTCAAGGGATGCCAGCAAAGAATCAATATCGGCCTCCGACATGGATTCCGCGTCCGAAGGTATTTCAAAATCGGTAATCGCTTCAGTATCTACGGGTACTTCCGCATCTACGGGTGCTTCCGCATCTTCCGAAAGACTCTTTAATAAAGCATCAATATCCGTCGAATCCGATGAACTTTCATCAGATATGTCCGAAACATCAGGTTCTAAAATCTCTGCAACAGATTCGTCGATCACGGGTTCTTCAATAACCGGTTCTTCAATAACCGGTTCTTCAATTACCGGTTCCACAATAACCGATTCCTCAACAACCCCTTCTTCAACAGCAGGCTCCTCAACCTGTTCGACATTTTCTTCCGGCGCCACAACTTCAGTTTCAGCTGCCATTTCCGTTTCAACTGCCATTTCAGCTTCAGCTGCCTTTTCCTCTTCAACCTGTTTGGTTAATTCGCTCACTCTGCTGATGGCAGAATCCGGAGCGACATCCTGCGAAGCCATTTTCAATAAACTGTCTAAATAATCTTCATTTCCGGACATAAATTGTCTTCCTCGTCAAATTAAAAAGATTAAACCGCCCCAAACGGGCATAAATCCTATATATTGTCCAAATAATACTTAACAATTAATTTTATCATAATAAAGTGGCCCATTCAACAGATGACTGCCTTACAGATTCGGCTCTTTCGGATATTTCCGCATTGATCTGAGGAATGGTTTCATTGACTCTTATCATATGAGATTTCTCATTGATCATTGTAATACGTTCAAACGGCCATCTTATTATCTGCGGAAATCTTAAAGAGACGCCAAGTTCCAAAACAAGCAACTTATGATTAAGCGTTCCGGATATCCACTTTTTATGCTTTTCCCATTGCGGAAGATACCCTTCTTCCACATAATTTTCCTGAAGGATGTTATTAAATACCAGTTCCTTTCCACAGTTTGGGCAAATCAGCTTTGAACTTTCATAAATATCATGCGTACAGGCATCCGGGCACTGTTTAAAACGCTTTCCTCCAAGCGGAGTAACAATACGTCCTTCATCAAATCCCGCATCATATATCCTGTCGTCCATGCAAAGCGATACGATAAAATAATTCTTTCCGTTTAGTATTTTTTCAAGTCCCTCATAGGCCTTTGATGCATTTTCTTTTTCCTCAAATTCCTCACCTATGCCTATCAAAAACATATCATATTCATCAAACATCAAACCTACTCCGCAATTAAATAATCGTTTATTCCTCGGGCATTTTGCTGACATCTGCCCAGCCGCTGAAATTGGTAACATAATTTTCAAGCTCAGGAATTGTCATCTTTATGGCACTGCAGTCGTCTCCCGCAGCGGGATAGACTATATCATACTTTTTCAAAGACTCATCAAGATATACCCTTACCCCGTCATTTACAGCAAACGGGCATACTCCGCCAGGAGGAAATCCGATAAGCCCCTCAACGTCATCGTGTGCTATCATCTTTGCTTTTTGCAAAAAGAACGCTTTATATTTTTTGTTATCTATCCTGCTCAAGCCCGATGTGACAATAGCTACGGGACCGTCATCATTTAAAAAAGAAAGTGTTTTCGCGATCATATCCGGATCAACACCAAGCGCCTCGGCTGCCAGATAAACCGTAGCGCTTGACCTCGAAGGAATGATTATCTTATCTGAGATTTCTGTATTTTCAAAGTATTTTCTTACTTTTTCGACTGACATGTCACAATACCTGTTTAAAACTAAAATATTTTCTTTCCGCAATATTCGCAGTGTGTTCCGAACCCTCTGCGCCCCAACATTTCACCGCAATACGGACATGTCATTGCATTGGAGAATAAACCGTATACGATAGCCGCAAGTACAATGAGCAATCCCGCACCGATAATGATAGGAAATGTCATAATATAAGCGCATCCTATCAGTGCAACAAACAATCCTATAAAAAACATTAAATACATGATCATTCGGTGTTTATGAAAAGCCTTCAAAATATCGCTGTCTTCTGAAGATCCGTCTTCTCTTATCTCTTTAAAATCTCCGATCTTTCCTATCATATTGTCGATGTTGTGATATCTTCCCGAATATATCACCGGATCCAATACCGTAAGATCCACATCAAACGGATCTTCACATATCAGTTTCTCATCCGTCTGAATGCCTCGTATATGGCAAAAGAACGTGGTTGAATCGCCCGTTTCGACAGATTTTGCGACTTCACATTCATAAACCCACGGACTTGCATCAAGAGTCGGAACATTGAGCACAGTACCCCTGCCCACTTTATATTCGATATCATTCTTGGGGCCGTCTTGGGCATGATGTGAGCCCAGATAATCCATCAGCGGTAACATCGCGGTATTTACAAGGTTTGCGCTGAATATTCCGGTCCTGATCACGTTCTTTTTGGTCGTTTTGTCACCGGACATACTGATAACAAGAAGGTATTTGTCTCCTTCTTCGTGAGTCGCGCTTACCCATGTTATCGGAGCAAAATTATACGTGCCGTCTTCGTTGTTGGTCCCAATTATAAATGAAGGCTGGACACACATGGAATAAATCGGAGCCACAGTTTTTCTGTTCATATATACTTCCTTAATCTGCAATAATTTTAAACTTTATGAGTTTAATATTATCAAATCATGCTTTGAATGAAAAGAAAAAAGAGCCGGATAAAAATCCGGCTCTTTATCACATTCTACTGAACTAATTTATCGATCGTCATTACAAGATTTCCGATCTCGGGCTTGGATAACTGAGCATTGGCTCCGAGCGCCTCGCCCTTACGTCTCATTTCATCATTAACAAGAGATGAGAAAATAACTACCGGAATATGCTTTGTAGCGTCATCTTCTTTAACGAGTTTTGTAAGTCTGTGACCGTCCATGATAGGCATCTCAATATCTGTAATAAGAACTTTTACATGTTCGTCAAGAGTACCTTTTTCCTTGCATTCCTGAATAACATCATAAGCTTCTTTACCGTTTTCGGTATGAATGATATTCGTATATCCGGCCTTCTTAAGAGAATCACAGATAAGTTTGTTAAGAAGGAGTGAATCTTCAGCGATAAGTATCGGAACATCACTTCTCTTACGCTCGCCAAGTGCGTCAACATCAGAAGTTTTAAGACCGGTCTCAGGATTGATATCGGAAACGATTTTCTCGAAGTCAAGAATGATAATAAGCTTATTATCATATTTAACAATACCGGTAGAAATACCTTCCTCGGTAGTGGAAACCGTTGCACCGGGCTTAATGATATCACTCCATGAAACTCTGTGAATACCGAGTACCTGATCAACATGGAACGCAATATCAAGTTTGTTAAAGTTCGTTATTATGAATAATCCGCCGGGTTTTGACTTACCGCGCTGTAAACAGTTCTTAAGATCGATCGCCGTGATCATTGTATCTCTCGGCATGAATATTCCTTCAATACTGGGATGAGCATTGGGAACAGGGGTTACCTCCGTATATGAAATGATCTCTCGTATCTTGGCAACATTTATTCCGTAAGAATTGCCGTCAAGTAAAAACTCAAGCACTTCTAATTCGTTGGTACCATTTTCCAATAGAATCTTAGTTTCCATCAATTAATCTCCTGTCCTTATTGTTTTGTTAGGTTAACATCCAAAAACTTTATGAAAATTATAGCATATTGTAATGAAATATCAAACTAATTTGGCGTTATTATTGAATTATTAACTAAAAATAAACAGCGGCTCGATTGAGCCGCTGTGAATATTCTCATTGACTTCTTAATACAAAACAGAAGTGACCGAGGGATAACCTCTCGTAGTGAAGCTCTCGACCTATTAGTAACCGTCAGCTCAGTACATTGCTGCACTTACACCTCGGCCCTATCTACCTCGTCGTCTTCAAGGGGTCTTACGTGATTACTCACAGGGATATCTTATCTTGAGGGGGGCTTCACGCTTAGATGCCTTCAGCGTTTATCCCTGCCGGACTTGGCTACTCTGCTATGCACTTGGTATGCAACAGATGCACCAGCGGTCCGGCCACCCCGGTCCTCTCGTACTAAGGGCAGCTCCTCTCAATTATCCTTCGCCTACGCCGGATAGGGACCGAACTGTCTCACGACGTTCTGAACCCAGCTCGCGTACCGCTTTAATGGGCGAACAGCCCAACC
>JAEEGL011482125.1_pt1 | contig 10753 bp, 9 predicted proteins | sample 9134231 | NCBI WGS metagenome assembly JAEEGL01 (sample SAMN16246548, study PRJNA631951) | gut metagenome | biome: gut microbiome; feature: rumen; material: fiber-attached | host: Bos | place: Iran: Karaj | collected 2018-10
CCATAAAACCACAGCCAAAAGGCCAAGCAGCAGGAACAACTTCTTTTTGTTCATAGGTTAAGTGATTAAAAGTGCGGCAAATTTATGAAAAAAGTTCTATTTTTGCGGCATCATGTCGAAGAAAAGCCAAAACGAATACCCAAGCGGGAGCAGGACGAGTTGGAAGGTGGTCATCACCTACCTGTTCGTCATTGCCCTTTGCGCGGCTTTGTTCTACTATATCTTCAACCTGCGCAAGAGCATCGATAACCAACGCTCTAATATCAACTCACAACACGTAGCGCTCAGTTGGGTCAACGAGTTCACCAAGAACGTCCATGGTGCACAAAACGCGGCCAACCTGTTTGCCTTCACTGAACAGCAGAAATACAAACGCGAATTCAACAACTATCGCGACGAAATCAACATGCTGACCGACTCGCTTTTAAAGTTTGAAATCAGCGAAGAAAACAAATTGATGGTCAATGAGATAGAAGACCTCATTAAAAGTAAAGGTCGAATCAGTAACGAACTGTCAAAACAGTTCCACGACTTCAACCCATTAGCCGAATTCGACCGCACCATCGATGAATACACGCCACCACAACCCGAAGAAGAAATCGTCATCACCACGGTTTCCAAAGACACCGTCCTCCATGTGCCAAAGAAAAAGGAGAAAAAAGGTTTCTGGCAACGAGTTGGCAAGGTATTCAATCCAGATGAAGAACAGGAAGACAGCCTCGTATACATCAGCATCGAACGTTCTGACACACTGCGCATCCAACAACAACGCGCCGATACAGTCGACATCCTAGCCGACCTGCGCGTCCTTTCCGACAGGGCCAAGGCTGAATACTGGAACAAGATAGAGCAATACGAGAAGAAGACCCAGGAACTGGTCAAAGCCGACAACCAACTCTCCGAGCAAATCTCCTCATTATTAATACGGCTCAATCAAGAGATCCTCGACAGCACCGTCGCCGAAATCGAGAAGAGCGAGGAGATCATCAAAGAGAACACAAAAACCTCCATTCTAATTGGCGCTGCCACACTCGCCCTAATCATCATTTTTATTATCCTGATTATCAGCGATGTAAACAAAGGTTACCGAGCTCGCCGCGCCGCCGAGGAAGCCAAGAGGAAGACAGAGGAAATCATGGAAAGCCGCCATAAATTGCTGCTCTCTGTCTCGCATGACATCAAGGCGCCTCTGACCTCCATCATGGGACATGTGGAACTCATGGACAAGACTGAAAACGAGAAAGATATCGTATCGATTAAGCAGTCGGCCGACCATATCCTCAACCTCCTTAACAACCTTTTGGAGTACTCCAGCCTCGAACAAGGCAAGCTGCAAATCAACATGGAGACCTTTGACATCGGGCAGCTCTGCGAGGAGATTACCGAGATGTTTGCTCCCATCGCCAAACACAAGAACCTACAGTTCCATTTCGAAAACGACATCGAGCCCAAGACTCTTCTCAAAACCGACAAACTTAAAATCAGGCAGATACTGACCAATATCATCTCCAACGGCATCAAATACACTTTGGAAGGCAGTGTCACCTTCAAGGCGAGACTAGGCCGTAGTCTCGTCGTCTTCGACATCATCGACACCGGTGTAGGTATTCCACAGGACAAATTGGAAGAAGTGTTCAAGCCCTTCGTCCGCATCGAGACCTACAACCAATTCGCGGAAGGCAGCGGCTATGGCATGTCGGTTGTCAAAGGTCTTGTCGACCTACTCGGCGGAGAGATCCATACCGAGTCGGAAGTGGGCAAAGGATCGCATTTCGAGATCCGAATCCCAGTTGAGGAAGTGGAGCAAACTCTTGAAGAAAAGAATGAAGTAGAAGAAATTAAGAAAAAGAGCCTCAATATTTTAGTCTTTGACGATGACAACACCCTACTCTCCGTTATCGACAACATGCTGCACCGTCTCGGTCACCAAGCCATCCCATGCCGATCGATGAACGACTTGGACAACGCCTTGCAGCAAATCCAAGACTATGACTACATCCTCACCGACCGCGAGATGGGAGCCGTCACGGGCAACGATGTCCTCTTCCTGATCAAGGAGGTCGACCCGCAGAAACCCATCATCTTGATGACGGGCCGCATCGAATACACTACCGAGAAGGCCAAAGAGGAAGGCTTTGATGGTTTCTTGCAGAAACCATTTAATTTAAAGCAGTTAGAGAACTTGTTCGGAAGTGTTGCTTTAAGTGAAGATGAGGCTGAAACGGCCTATCCCGACTTTCCAGCCTTCAGTGAGATGATGGGCAATGACAAGGAAGCCATGACAGCGATTCTCAATGTCTTCGTACAGTCGACCGCCGACGATTTAGTTTCAATGAACACTTTAATTGAAGAGTCTGATTTCATTGGCATGCAGAGTCTTTGCCATAAGATGTTACCCATGTTTACCCAACTGGAGCGCGACACCACCTTCCTTGCCAAGATGAATGCCATGCGCGGCACAGAAAAGAAAGAGAAACACTACCGTAAATGGAAAGACGACGCCCGTCAATTCATGGCGCAAACCGACGAATTGATGGACCTGCTGGCCGAAAAGTACGGAATAGGATAAACAACTTACTTTGCGAGGTGGAAACGGTAACCGTCCCAAACGAACTCCTTTTCAGTGATTCCTTTGACAGAATGGACCGTAACTATGATGTTTTCCCCAGTGCGAGGCAATGACATAACCGCAACAGTGCGGTCTTCCAACCATTGGGAAAACTCATCGTCATCCATCTGTTTCCGTTTACCCGTAACATGGTCATTGGCACACCAATGCTCACCATCGAATTCATAGTCCTCATAGGGTGCCAGACTCGACAACTCCTCCCAATCGACAGCCCCATTGAAACCATATAACTCATGGCTTGCCTTGTCATAAACGAAACACTGAAGGCCATCAAATTGCCCATCCACATGAGGCTTCCCTTTTATGGTACCATAAATGTATTCTGCAAACAGTTTATGCTTTCCATCAGCGCAATTCCACACACACATTTCAACAATAGTCACACTCTCCGTAGGATCCCCTTCTTCACCTTCATACTTCTTGTCAAAATCCAACTCATACCTGAAATAGCCGTTCTTCTCATCCAAGACAATCGTCGTGCCCTTGCCCAACGGCTTGTTTTTCCGATAGAGATTCCACGCCTCGCTTAAAGGTCCGTTCAACTCATCCTCCGGTTCTGCCAGCATCCAGGAGACAAACTCGGAGATGGAGCCCTTTGAAAGCTTTCCTATTGGATCATACAACTCATCTTTACTGAATGGTTGGGCATTGGCTTCCACACCAAAAGCCATGGCAATCATGCCACAAATCAATAATACAGTGTTTTTCATGGTAGTTACTTGTTAAGATTATAGTTCGATACCGTACAGATGCATCTTGTTGTACAAGGTCTTACGGTCAATCTGCAATAGCTTGGCTGCCACTGTCTTGTTGCCCCTTGCCTTCTGCAAGGCAGCCTCGATCTGTTCCTTCTCGTGTTCGGGACGCAATGCCCAGTCATCTTCAACCGTAGTGATCAGGGTCTTCTTATTAGGCGGGCTAAACACCGGCAGGTCGTCCATCTCAATGTTTTCGCTTTCGGCGAAAAGCACGCAACGACGCAACACATTGCGCAGCTCACGCAGGTTGCCATTCCAGCGTTGTTCTTTCATGCGCTGCAGGGCATCGTCGGAAATGCCTTTCACATTCTTGCCCAGCTCCTCATTGGCCTGACGGATAAAGAACGCCGTCAGCTCGTCGAAGTCCTCGAGGCGGTCGCGCAAGGGTGGTACCTCGATGGCAAACTCGTTGATACGGTGGAACAGGTCTTGACGGAAACGCCCCTCTTCGATGGCTTGTTCGAGGTTCTCGTTGGTGGCAGCGAGGATGCGTACATCGACATGGATGTCGGTGGCCGAACCCACGGGTCTCACCTTCTGTTCTTGCAAGGCACGGAGTAGTTGCATCTGCACCTCATAGGGCAGGTTGCCTACTTCGTCGAGAAACACGGTGCCGCCCTTGGCTTGTTCGAAGACACCCTTCTTGTCGGCAATGGCGGAGGTGAATGAGCCTTTCAAGTGGCCAAACAACTCACTGGGAGCCAACTCCTTGGAGAGGCTGCCGCAGTCGACGGGGATAAAGGGACCATCCTTGTATTGGCTGTGGTCATGGATCATGCGGGCGATATACTCCTTCCCCGTGCCACTCTCGCCGAGGATGAGCACCGAGAACTTGGTAGGGGCCACCAGTTCCACATGTTTGTAGAGCCGTTGCATAGCAGGACTCTCCCCTCTCACCCACTGCTTGCTGGAGGGCAAGAACGGTTCCGCCGCCTCTTCCTCTGTGGAAGACAGCGCAGCAGAGATTTTCTCTTCAAGTACACTGGGGTTGATGGGTTTCTTGAGGTAGTCGAAAGCGCCGAGTTTCATGGCCGACACAGCGGTCTGCACCTCGGCATAGCCCGTCATCACGATGATGGGCACCTTGCTCTTCAGCTTCTCACGCACCCAGGTCATCAGTAGGATTCCGTCGCCGTCAGGAAGACGCAAATCGGTAAGAATTAAATTGAAAGCCCCGTTGGAGATCTCAATCTTGGCCTGCTCGTAACGAGAGGCCAGCACTGCCTCATAGCCGTTCTTCTTCAGCCACGACTGGATCATCAGGCCGAAGGAGGCATCGTCTTCCACAACTAGAATTCTACATTTCATGGTGCAAAGATAACATTATTTTGTTGATTCCACAAAATTACACACAAAAAAAAGCCCCACATTGGGGAAATGTGAGGCGTTTTTAAAAAAATTGAAAACGAGCAGTTCCGTTATTCACGGATTTTTATTTGATGGATACTACCAAATAATTCGAAATACTCCAGAAAGATTCCTTGTCGAGGATTTCAAGCACCTTGTTGCCGCCTTCGACTTCTACAATCTGATAGCTGCTTTCCGGATGGCTGGTCATAATAGTGGGTTTCTTGGTATTGAGCGGGATGGACTCGACCTCACGCTTGTCAATCTCGACGAATTGGCTCTTGTCATATCCTTGCTTCGTGAGTTCGCTGGACTTGAAGAGGCCACCCTTGCTGAGGATGCCCTTATCTACCAATGTCTGTTGGGGAGCGACGCACACCCACACCGTGTTGAGCATGGCATCTTGGTTTTCGATGGTAGCCTGTTGTGCGGCATTCTGAACGGTCATCACATCAAGGTTGCTGTTCAGCTCATTGATATTATTGCTCAAATCAGTGACCTGGTCATTCAATGTTGCAATTTGCGCTTTACTTTGCTGCAACTCATCTTTCAGGCTGGAAATATAGGTGTCTTTCTCTTCCAGTTGCTTCTTCAAGCGACTCACGGTTTGGTTGAGAGCCTTAGAAGTGGCACCCTGTTCGGCCAATTGTTTCTCCAAGTTCTCAATCTTCTGGCGGTTCTCCTGCAAAGTCTGCTGGATGGCATTGATCTCCGAGACGGCCTTGTTGGTGTTGCCCTCTTGGTTCTCCATCATGATGATGTTCTCCTGGGCACGGACCGATTCCAAAGCGCTCTCAATCTCATTGATCGTATTCAAGGCTTGGTCGAAGCCACCTTTTGCGGCCACGGCCTCGGTATACAACGAATCACGCTCTGCAAGCAAGGCCTGGTATTTATCCGAACGCTCGACATTGCAAGAGGTGACGAACAACAAAGCGCCAAATGCGCATACGATTGATATTTTGGTTCTCATCGCATTAAAATTTTACTTTTCCATAGCATATTTCATACCTAAATTAAATATTCGACTTACTACATTGAATATCAATGCATTATAATAATTCCATAAAAACAAAAAGTTGTGGAAAGTTGTGGAATTCTGCGATTATTGTCCTATACTTAATGCGGAATTGTGTGGACTCAAAGGTAGACAAACCCTGTACACTTGTGGCGCGGCAAAGCAAAAACGGAGGTAGCGGAAGAAAGCCGTACATGTTTCTTGTGGAACTGTTGGTAGAGGCACTGCAAGGCTCGGTCAGGGGTATTATTGTTCTCGCTGAGGTGGCAAAGCATGATGTTCTTGATCTCCGGATGATACATCTCGGCAAGGAAGCGAGCCGACTCGATATTGCTCAAATGCCCAAAAGGTCCTGATATCCTTTGCTTTAAGACATAGGGGTAAGAGCCTTTTTCGAGCATCTCTACATCATAGTTGGACTCGATAACGATATTGTCGGCCTGACGGATCTTTTCCTTCACCACATTGTCGAGCATCCCGATATCCGTGGCAATGGTCAAGGTATGTCCTTCGTATTCAAAGCAATAGCCCATAGCTCCTCGCCCATCGTGCATGACGGGATAGGCCTCGATGTGGATGCCGCAAATCTCAAACGGGCTGAAAGGCTCCACCTCGTTGAAAAGAATCGGGTCGACGCCTTTAGTGGCCTTGCCTTCCACAATGCCTTGGAGGCAATCGGAATGGGCATAGATGGGAATGGCTGCCTTATGGGTCAGCACTTCCAGACCCTTCACATGGTCGATATGATCGTGCGTGACCAGAATGGCCTTGACGCTGCTCATGGGCAAGTCGTTTTGCGCCAAGCATTTGACGATTTGCAACGCACTGATGCCAGCGTCGACGAGCACTCCCTCGTCCTGCTTCCCCACAAAATAGCAATTGCCGCTACTGCCGGAGGCAAAGCTGCAAAAGACGAAGGGGGAAAGGAAGGAGAACAGGTCCATCGCAAATCATTTTGGGCGCAAAAGTAGAAATTTAATCGGTTTTTTCCTTATTTTTGGCCCCAAATTTATCAACAATGGAAAACAATTTCGACCCCAATGCAGCAGCCGTCGCCGACTCAGGCATCTACGGCCTTCCCTGCTCTGCCGAAGAGGCGCAAATCATCATCATACCCGTCGAATGGGAACTCACCACCAGCTACAACCGCGGCACCGTCGACGGCCCGGCCACCATCATGGAGGCCTCCTTGCAGGTCGACCTCTGCCACCACGACTACCCTGACCTATGGCAGAAAGGCATCTGGATGGATGAATTCCCCAAGGAACTTCACGAACTGCACGACGAGTTGGCCCCATTGAGCGAAGACATCATTAACGCTTTATACGAAGGCACCATCGATGACGAGCCCGAGAAATACAACGCACTCTACGCCCGCATCGAAACCGCCACAGAAAAGAAAAACGCTTGGTTGCGCGAGCGCATCGCCTACTGGAAGGCACAAGGGAAGGTTGTAGGACTCTTGGGCGGTGACCACAGCTGTCCCCTCGCCTATCACCAATACCTTAATGAAAAAGGTGTGGAATACGGCATACTGCACGCCGACGCCCACTGCGACCTGCGCGACGCCTTCGAAGGCTTCAAATACTCGCACGCCTCTATCTTCTTCAACACATTGAAATTCAGCAATGTGAAGAAACTCGTGCAAGTCGGCATCCGCGACTACTGCCATCAGGAGAAAGCTTTGGCTGAAAGCCAACCCAACAGAATAAAGGTTTTCTTCGACCGCGACTGCCGTCGCCGCATGTATGAAGGCGCGACATGGAAGAACATTGTGGACGAAATGGTGGCAGCCTTGCCCGAGAAGGTCTATCTCTCCATCGACATCGACGCCCTCGACCCGAAGCTCTGCCCCAACACGGGTACACCCGTGCCAGGTGGCTTGGAATACGAGGAACTGATGTACCTCCTCAATCGTATCCGCGAGGCTGGCAAGGACATTATCGGCTTCGACCTCTGCGAGGTCTCGCCCGCCCCCGATGGCGGCGACTGGGATGGCAATGTCGGAGCCCGTGTTTTGTTCCATCTCTGTGGCGTGGCGATGAAATAATGGATCGCCAAATGTAGAGCACTTACACCATGAGCACCCCTTATTTTGGTGAGATCATCGCCCTCATCGTAGCCTTCTCGTGGACGGCCACGGCCTTGTTTGCCGAGACCGCCAGCAAGCGCCTGGGCTCGCTGCCGCTTAACCTCATACGCATGGTGCTGTCGTGGGCTTTCCTCTCTGTCATGTTGTGGATTGTCACGGGCGCACCCTACCCCATGCATGCCAACGGCAAGGCTTGGTTTTGGCTTGCAATGTCTGGGTTGGTGGGCTATGTCTTCGGCGATTGGTGCCTCTTCAATTCCTACATCGTGTTCGGCTCACGCTACGGTCAGCTCTTCATGACCCTTGCCCCACCCATGGCGGGCATCGCAGGTTGGCTGATGTTGGGGGAGTCGATGTCGTGGCGCTCTTGGTTGGCTATGCTCGTCACCCTGACGGGTATCGCCATCTCCATCTTGGCGCGTGGTGGCGAAAACCATAAGATTACACTCAAACTCCCGTTGAAAGGCGTGTTGTTCGGCATCGGTGCCGGTGTGGGACAAGGTGTCGGCTTGGTGCTCAGCAAGATAGGCTTGGACCATTATGCCCTTTCCATCCCCGCCGACGCGCCACAAACCATCGCTAAGATGATGCCTTTCGCAGGCACCTACATCCGTGCCGTGGCAGGCTTTGTAGGTTTCTTCCTTATCTTGGCTTTAACGAAGCAGTTGCACTTGGTTGGCAAAGGATTCCACGACCGCAAAGGCATGAGCTTTGCCGCCCTCACCACCTTCTTTGGTCCCTTCCTGGGCGTGTCACTCTCGCTCATGGCGGTGCAATACGCCAAGGCCGGCATTGCCTCCACGCTGATGGCGCTTACGCCCGTACTCATCATCGTGCCTTACGCCATTATCCACAAGCAGAAAATCTCTGTCAAAGAAGTGATAGGCACAATGATCACCATGGTTGGCGTGGCCTTGTTTTTCTTGCTGTAACCAGTGCCTCAAAACCGATACACCAGCATTCCTTTCAGCATCCAATCGTGGAAGATGCCGCGGAATCCGATGTCATCCACATAATCAGGCAGATTCAGTTGATTGACATTAACGGCATCACGGCTACGGAAATAGAAGCGGTTATAAGTGAACTGTGCCGTGAAGAAGAATCGGCTCCAAGTAAGGCTAGCAGCCGCGCTACCGATATAGTTGGGCATGGGATAGCACCACACTTTGGAGATCCTGTCACCCGTATAATGGCCTTCTATGTCATAAGTATACGAGGTGGTTTTCAAATAATTGGCCAAGGTAATCACGGGCATGGCGGTCAGGTTGAGGGTGACATTGCGCAGCCCTTGGTCGCGCAAGCCCGTCGGGTCTTTGTGCCAAAGCACGAAATTGACCGAATAGCCGCCGCCTATTGACGCCTGCATAGTGGAGAAACAGTCAAGAAGGTTGTATGTGCCAAGAACCACCTCCGGGCTATTATACAAGCTGCCTTGCATATAACGAGCCGTAACCAACCACGAGCCAGCTGTGTGACGCTGAACCAACCCAATCTTATATGCGGCTGGATAGGCAAAGCGTTTGTTGTTGAAGACATAGTATCCGTCGACTGTGAAATTCTTTAGCAGTGCATTCTCTTCTGTGGTCCATTGGTCTTCCCAAAAGCCCTCATCTCCCTCCTCTCCTATCGTCAAGCCTGTGGTAAACGGGTCGCTAATGCTGAAGTATTCAACATGCGCACCCCACGACTTCCCTTTGATATTCAGACCCAAGGAACGTTTCTTTTGGGCACTTCGTGGGCCCACCTCCAAACCGTAGCCGAAACCGACATTACCATAGCCCAAATCAATGCCGACCTTCTTGCACAAGTTCTCCGAGAGGCTATATGTCGACCTGCATGGCAAGGTGATGCCGTCAGCGTATTTCATTTTGAAATCGACATCCACATCGAACCCCGCCTTCTGTCCCGTGCTGAACACGCCCAATGAAAAACCCGCTTTTGGCTGATAGACAAAGGCCGTGTCGACCACAGCAGGCTTGGTCAGGAAAGCGTTGACCTTATTCCAAAATCCTATCTCTTGTGCATGTGCCGACATAGCGGCAAACAGAAAAGCTATAACGATGAGTTTTTTCATTGTTCCCTTAATCCTTAGTATTCAGGTTGCAAAAATACTTTTTTTTATTTTATAAGATGAAAAAGAAAAGAATCCAAAAGATTCCTTATCTTTGCCCCATAATTCCAAAACCATTCCGGAAAATGGCACTGAATAACTTATTCACGAGGGAGAAACGAGAGAAGCACTTCTTCCCCACTTACCTCAAGCAGGCCGAGACAGCGCAGATTGCCGCCAAATACCTCAAGGAACTGGTCAAAAGCGATGACCCCGAAGAACGCCGTTTGCTTACCCGCATGATCAAAAAGCAGGAGACCACTGGCGACGAGCTGTTACGAGAGTTTTATATCGAGCTCAACGAAGCCTTTATCACGCCTTTCGACCGCGAAGACATGAACGCCTTGGCCATGAACCTCGACATGTTCCTCGATTTCATCAACCACTCGGCCAAGACCATCCTGATGTACAACCCCAAGAAGATCGACAAGCAGATTAAAGAGATTGTGGACAACATCCACGAAGACGCCACCACCATCATGGATGTGTTCGGCCTTCTGGATGAACTCAGCAAGAACCATCAGCAAATCAGCGAGTTGTGCCAAAAGGTAACGCTCATCGAGCATGCCGTCGATGACATCTATGGCGACTACATCTCCTACCTCTTCGAGAACGAGAAAGACGAGATCGAGCTGTTGAAATACAAGGAGATCGCCCAGGTGGTGGAAGACACCACCGACCGCGCCAAGGAAGTGACCAGTACCGTGAAAAGTCTTATCATAAAAGAATCGTGATGAACCTCCTCACCATAGCCGTCATTCTGTCGATCCTGCTGGCCTTCGTCTTCACCTTCCTCAAC
>JAEEGL013271442.1_pt1 | contig 10753 bp, 8 predicted proteins | sample 9134231 | NCBI WGS metagenome assembly JAEEGL01 (sample SAMN16246548, study PRJNA631951) | gut metagenome | biome: gut microbiome; feature: rumen; material: fiber-attached | host: Bos | place: Iran: Karaj | collected 2018-10
ATTCGTTGCTTTTCCTCATTGCTCCAAGCATAAATAATTTCTTCCGTTTTACCCCGCTTAGTAATCGTAAATGATGGTGGCATAGCTATATATACTCTACCATCCGCAGTTAGTGGTCTCATATATCGAAAGAATAAAGTTAATAATAATACCTGAATATGAGCACCATCATCATCGGCATCTGTCATTATTATTATCTTTTTATAATTACATTTCTTTAAATCGAAGCTTGTTCCATAGTCAGCTCCAATTGTATAAATCATAGTTGCGATTTCTTCGTTCTTAAGTGCTGATTCAGCATTTGCCTTTTCAGTATTTAATACTTTACCACGAAGTGGTAATATTGCTTGGTAGCGTCTATCTCTACCCTGCTTAGCTGAACCACCGGCTGAATCACCCTCAACTAGATATAGTTCATTAATATCCTTATTCTTTTCACTTGTAGGTGCAAGCTTAGCTGAAATATTCTTTTCGCCCTTATCCTTCTTATCCATACGAGCCTGCTCACGAGCACGTCTAGCTGCAGCTCTTGATTCAGCTTCCTTTAAGGCCTTCTTAACAATATTATCTGCCAAATTTTTATTCTCCACAAGGAAATAGCCAAGCTTTTCAGTAAGCACGCTATCAACTGCATTTTTAGCAGCTGGAGTACCAAGCTTACCCTTTGTTTGACCTTCGAATTCCAATAGTTTCTCACCGATTCTTACAGATACTACTGCAGTCATACCTGCTCTAATATCAGTACCCTCAAGCTGAGCATTGGCCTTTATTAAATTATTCTTATGAGCATAGTCATTAAATGCTTTAGTTAAAGCAGTTTTAAAACCTGTCTCATGTGAACCACCATCAGCTGTTTTTACGTTATTAACAAATGATACGATAGTTTCACTATATGAATCGATAAATTGAAGTGCTACCTCGACCTCAATATCCTCTTTAGTATCTGGTACTCTATATGTACCCTCGAAGTAAGCAACACTATGTGTTGGCTTCTTAGCCATATCCATAAATGCTACATATTCAGAGATACCATTCTCGTATAGGAATGATTCCTCCTTCTTACTTCTCTTATCCTTTAATACCATCTTAAGATTCTTAATTAGGAATGCACTTTCTCTAATTCTAGTCTTAATTGTTTCATACTGATATACAGTTGTAGTAAATACCATTGGATCTGGTTTAAATGTTACGGTTGTTCCTGTCTTTCTACTATCTCCTAGTATTTCAACATTAGAAACCTTTTTTCCGCCATCCTCAAATTTAATTCTATGAACCTTACCATCTCTATAGCTTGTTACAACCATATAGCTTGATAAGGCATTTACTACTGATGCACCAACACCATGTAGACCACCAGTTGTCTTATAGCCATTACCGCCAAATTTACCACCAGCATTAAGCTTTGTATATATAATTTCCATTGTGTTTTTGCCTGTAGCATGCATACCACATGGAACTCCTCTACCATTATCCTCTACAGTGATTGAATTGTCTTCGTTTATAGTGACAACTATCTCCCTACCGTAGCCAGCAAGTGCTTCATCAATTGAATTATCTACTATCTCCCAAACTAAATGATGAAGACCTCTTTCATCTGTTGAACCTATATACATACCAGGACGTTTTCTAACATGCTCAAGTCCCTCAAGTACTGTTATGGATTCATCATTATATGTATTATTTTGCACTACAATCACCAAACCTTACACTTCTTTAATAATATCATAAAATGGCTATTTTATTCAAGAAAATCGACATAAAAAATAAACTATTTTTTGACAATATCAATTATACATTGTATAATTAAATCGAATTTAAATTTGGAGTACGAAAAATGATAAATATGATATTTTTTACAGCATCTTTCGAGCAGACAGCTGATGCCTTAATCGCAGTAATTCTTTTGGTTATTGCGTACCTACTTGGATCCATTCCATTTGGTCTAGTAATTGGTAAAGGAATTGCCCATATCGATATTAGAGAGCATGGTAGTAAAAACATTGGTTCTACTAATGCGATTAGAGTTTTAGGTAAGAAATTAGGATTACTTGTCTTTGCTTGCGATATGCTAAAGGGCGTAGTTGTAATTTTAATAGTAAGAATTCTAAGAATGAACGGTGTATATAATCCACCAATCGATGATATATTCTTCGGTGTTGCTGCGATATTAGGTCATGGCTTCCCATTATATCTTAACTTCAAGGGCGGAAAGGTTGTTGCTACATCATTAGGAGTTGTATTTGTAATCTCTCCTCTAGCAGCTATTCTATGCTTAATTGCCTTTTATTTAACATTAAAAATATCAGGCTATGTATCTTTAGCTTCTACCTTCGCAACACTTACAGTATTTGTTACTACATTAGTTCTATATTTCGTTGGATTAGAGCCAGTATCATTTGGTGCTTACCTAATAGGAAAGATAAGCCTACCATGTATAATTTTAGTTTCATTAACTGCGATATTAATAATTGTAAAGCATCGAAAAAATTATGTAAGATTATTTAAGGGAACTGAAAATAGCTTTAAAAAGAAAAAACAATTAGAAAAGTAAAAGAGCACAGCTGTGCTCTTTTTTTTACATCATTCTTCTCTTTTTTCTATCATTATATGCTAAATATAGCATATCAGCTGGTACAAATATAAATATAGAATATATAGCAATTGTTCTATACATTATAGATACCTGTCTTGTCTTAGTACCTACATAATCTATACTAACAACATATTCACCCTTATCAAGGTCAAATGATATTAATGAATCAATATCCTTTGCTTTAACTATAGTAGCATTACTACTATCCTTTATTGTGATTTCATATCCGTCATAATAGAATAATGGCATTTGAATTGTGCTTTTTTCATTAGTAGTAATATACATTTCAAATTTAGGTGTCTTTCTATAGGTAATCTCTATTTCACCACTACCCTCTAAAAAGACAGGATTAATTCTATTTGGATATTTACCAATATTGAACATTATTTCATTATATACAGATCTATAAAGGCTATTTGGATTTTCAGGTACATAATCACTATTATAATAATAAATCTTTGGTAAATATTCTACACAGGCACCAATTGATGATATCTTAGTAAAATATTGATCACTAATTTCATATGTCCATCCATTTGGATTGTTATTATTATAATTTCTTTCATAAGCTATTCTTTTTTCAATATATGACATATTTAGTACTACAAATAATGTAGATACGATAATTAATACTGAGGAATATAGCTTTTGACTACTAATTGAATTAGATACCTCTGATAATAATATACATAAATATAGAGGTATAAATGCCCATAATCTCCATGGGAATTGAATATTTAAGAAAATCTTAGGTAATATATACCAAATATCATGTCTAGCAATCATATAAATTACTAATACAATCATAAATAATGAATACCAGAAATTTATAGATTTATATAGCTTCTTTTTAGTTAAATTTGTTTCATTTAAGATATCCACAAATGAATAAATAGCTATAAATGCGATAGCTGCTATATATACCTCTAATCTTTTAGTAAGGAAATAAATTAATACTGCATATACGATTAATCCAGCAAGTAAATGTATATATTTAAATCTTTTTAACAAATTATTAATTACTACAAATATTGTAGATGCTAGAGTAAAGAATAACACATCAAACAATAATGCTGTAGATGATGATTCCTCTATTCCTAAACCATTTAGGAATATAAAATTTAAGAATCCTGAATAATTTCCAGCATCTAAGTTTCTAAGTATTACTGCATCTACATTAGACCACATCTTAACTGGATCTGATATATTATAATAATCATTATTTAATAATGTAAATGATTGAAATAATGTTACCGACATTAAGCCTATCATTATAAATAATGATATAGCTATATAAGCTATAAATAGCTTATTCTTTTTTATCATTCTAAATATATTAACTATATATACTAATAAATATAATATAGCAAATGCGAAGGCATAAAATGCTGTAAGATTATGAGTCAAGAATAATAATGCTCCGCCAATTATAGTTTCTATAAATGGTTTAGAGTTAAGCTCCTTCATATGGCAGATATCATATATACCCATGAAGAATAATGGTAAGAACCAAAATGATAATGCTTCTGCGTAGGCAAGCCTACAAAAGGCATCAAAATATCTATAAGGATATAATGTATATAAGGATGCCATAACTAAGGAAATTAATATTTTACCCTTAGATATATGCATACTAAATCTATACATAAATATTGCAGAAATAAATACTGATAAAAATAATGTTAGCTTAAATGCATCTAGAAGGCTAAATCCAAGTGGCTCTAGTATTATTCCAAGTACTGCAGGAATATAATGAGCAAGCGGAGCGTAAAATAATTGCTTACCTACACCTAAGCCAGATGCTAAATTAGCTGATATAGGACTAATATTTCCACTCTTTAGGCTTAAATATATATCATATATATTTGATATATGGAAATATGTATCATCACCAGCAGGGTATCCGTTATAGAATGAAACTAGCACTCCAACTAATGATATTATGAATATTACTAAATATGGAAGTATCCTTTTATAATTAAACTTGTTAGGATAACTATGTGCTAGCTCCACCTCTTCATCTCCTCTCAAAAAATAAATGGGATAATTTTGTTTATCCCATTTATATTTCTAAATTATTCTTCAACTATAGCGTCAACTGGGCATACACCTTGACAAGCTCCACAATCAATACAAGTATCAGCATCGATATGTGAAACATCATCAACAGTAATTGCGCTTACTGGACATTCACCAGCGCAAGCACCACAGCCAATGCAAGTATCCTCTATTACTTTTCTTGGCATATTACTCCTCCTCTTACTTTCTTTTCTTTGTAATATAATTTTAGCATTAAAATAGTAAATTGTCCATATTTATTATTGAATTTTTAAGCATAAAATAGTAAAATAACTTTGGTTATTTAAAGGAGTGTATTATCTATGTTTTTATTTGAAATTGAGGTTTGGCAATTTATTCTAGTAATTGTAATGGTACTTGTGGCTACTGCAGTTGCTACATTCTTTATAGTAAGAAAGCTATTCCAAAAGGCATTAAAAAAGAACCCACCTATTAATGAGACAATGATTCGTCAAATGATGGCTCAGATGGGTAGAACACCTTCTGAAAAGCAGGTTCGTGCAATAATGCGTTCAATGAATGAAGAAAATAAACAAAACTAATAAAGAGGCTCTTTATGAGCCTCTTATTATTTTATACCATGTATTCTTTTATATCTTTCAATTGCTTCCTTATCAGAGATTTTAGCTATTCTTTTTTTAGTAACCTGATAAAATCTTACTGCTAGGACTGCATCTAATATACCAACAACACACATAATACTACCAAGTGTAATCATCATTTGTGTTAAAAAATAAATTATAAAGAATAATCCAAATCCTACAATTACTGCACCCATTATAAGTACAAATATCATTAAGCCTAATGACAGCTTTCCAGCTGTTTTTTTATATTTTAAAGCATATTCCGCATCCATAAGATCACCTATATGCTCATATTATCCTTCTTCTCAAATTTAGACATTACATATGTTAGTACAAATCCAATTATCAATAATCCAATTGATAATGCTATTTGTAATGGACTATTAATAAATAGATTTAAATCCGCATCTGTACAATGAATTAAATTAAACATAATTGCACATACACTACCTATTACGAATCCTAAAATACCAAAATATGTACCTATCTTAAATTTCTTAAATAGGAATCCTAATAGCTTAGCTGTAGTGAATAATCCAAATATTACTCCAATTCCTACAGGTAATAATACTAAAAAGCTATCTAAGAATGTATGTATATGAACTAAACCATTTAAGGCTGTCATTATTGTTCCATAATATCCAAATAGATAAAACATCATCATACCTGATATACCAGGAATAATCATTGCAGCACTTGCTAAAATACCACATGCACCAAGTTTTATATAATCTAGTATTTCAAGCTTACCAGTTATAGCATTCTTTGGTAGGAATAATAATGCTATTACAGCTGCCATACATAATAAAAATATTACAATATTTTTAAATGATAGCTTATCCCTAACTGGGCTATATATTAGTGGTACACCACCTAATATTAATCCTATAAATAAGCATGATGTAGGGAATAGCGCATGTGACAAGCACCACTCTATACCCTTAGATGCTGCTAAAACTGCTATTACAGCTCCAACACCAAATACTAATAAGAATAATATAGATTTCTTAAAATCCTTTAGTATGTTATTTATTGAATTTAAAAGCTTTTCATATACACCAGTAATAACAGCTATAGTACCACCAGATACACCAGGGATAATATTAGCTATACCGAATAAAGCTCCTTTAATTAAATATCCTATATAAGTAAGCATAATTCTTCTCCTAAACATTTAAAATTATATAATAAGATATTTAGTTTAACAATATTAAATACTAATTTTCTAATATCGAATAATACTCATCATCAGATATTATTATATGATCAAAAAAGTGTATATTCATAGCCTTACATATCTTAACTAATTCATTTGTGGTTTTTAAGTCTACAGTTGATGGATACTTACTTCCACCAGGATGATTATGAACTAAGAATATGCCAAATGCATTTTTATCTAAAGCAAATCTAATTATTTCCTTAATAGGAAAGCTTATAGAATCATATTCCTTATCAGAATATGTAAATTTATCTATTATTCTTAATCTAGAATTAACTAAAATAATAGTTAATACCTCATATTCTAAAAATGAATAATCTGCTCTTACATAATTAAATAAATCCTTCGCTGTTCTTAATTCTAAATCATTTACATTACTTGATAATATTCTTCTTGCAATCTCAAAGGTTGCTATAAGCTTTGATGCTTTAGCAAGCTTAATACCTGATATGTTCTTAAGCTCATTATAATTCATTCTAAATAATCTATCTAAGCCATAGTCATGAATTAATCTATCAGATAGCTCTAATACTGATTCCTTTTTAGTTCCACTTCCAAGCATAATAGCTAAAAGCTCTGTTTCAGTTAGCTTATCTGGACCTTCATTAATTATTCTTTCTCTAGGTCTATCATTTATATCTATATCTTCCATTTTCATTATTATCACCTAAAGATATTTATAGCATATAAATAATACTTTTTTTAAAAAATAAATTTTTCTCAACAAAAAAAGCTATGAAAATGGCTTCATAGCTTTATTTTTCTAGTATATATTTTCTTACTAATGATATGAAATGTAGTGAACCAGTAATTAATATTAATTCACCATTATTTTCCTTTACTGCTTTATCTATAGCTTCCTTATAATCCTCTATTACAGTTGAGTTTACATTTGTATAATTTAAGAAATCATTAATGTTTGATTTTCTTAAATCATCTATATTAGTAAAATAATATTTATTAGCAATCTTATCTAATATATTAATCATACCCTTAGAATCCTTATCTATTAGAGCTGAGAATATAATATTTATTTTACCATTATAGTTTTTAGATAATGAATTAACTAAAGCATTTATAGCATGGATATTATGAGCTCCATCAATAATAATTTTAGGATTATTAGATACTACTTCCATTCTACCAGGCCAGAATATATTGGATAATGCATAATCAATTAAATCATATGGCATTTTATCATCAAAGTATTTCACTGCCTCAATTGCTATAGAAGCATTATATGCCTGATATTCTCCAAGCAGATTAGTTTTATATTCTATATCCTTATATTTAAAGTGAGTATAGTTATCTACTTTTATATTAGATACAGAATCAACTATATTAATTAACTTTGAATTTTTTGAATTTACATATTCAGTAAATTGTGGCATTAGGCTTTTATCTACTGCAGTAATTAATGTCATATTATTTTTTACAATTCCAAGCTTATGGTTTGCAATCTCAGGTAGTGTATTTCCAAGCTGCATCATATGGTCAAAGCCTACATTAGTTATTACTGCTAAATCAGTATCTAGGAAATTTGTAGAATCAAGTAGTCCACCAAGACCACATTCCATAACTAAAATATCTATATTTCTATCCTGATAATACATTAATGCCATTAATAATGTTAATTCAAAGAATGGAATAACATCATTCTTCTCTTTTTTATAATTCTCATTAAATTCATATAGAATATTGGCATAATGCATTATTTCGGCATCACTTATGTATCTATCATTTATTTGAATTCTTTCATTAAATGAAATAACAAATGGAGATACGAATAAGCCTACATGTAGATTCTTTAGCATTAATATAGATTTAATCATTGTCGCTGTAGAACCCTTACCATTGGTTCCAGCGACATGAATAATCTTATAGTTAACCTTAATATTTAAGGCTTCCTTAGCATATTTAATTCTATCTAAATTCTCCCTTTTAGATAGCTTTTTTTGTGTATATAAGTATGAATATACCTCATCTATAGTATTAAACATAAATTATTGATTTAATTCCTTTAATGCATTTAATACATCCTGATATTGCTTTAGGTAGGCTTCCTGCTTCATCTTTTCGTTTTCAATCTTTTCCTTTGGAGCCTTACTTACGAATGATTCATTTGAAAGCATCTTCTTGCTTCTTTCAAGCTCAGCCTCAAGCTTTTGTTTCTTAAGATTTAAGCTCTTAATAACCTCAGCTCTATCAACTAGATCATCCTCAGGTATATAAATATTAGATGAATGTAATACGACAATTACATTACCCTTAGGATTAATATCCTTATCGGTAAATACTAATTCCTTTGGATTAGTAAATTTCTCAATGTACTTCTTTGTTTCATTAAAGATATTTAATGTATTACTATCCTTTGCAAATAATGTAATTGAGATAGGATCCTTTGGAGCCTTATTTGCCTTACTACGCTCATTTCTTACTGCAGTAATTATCTCCCATAAATTATCAATTGATGCTTTAGCATGATTATCATCAAATTCCTTATTATATGTTGGCCACTTTGAAATAGTGATTGATGCCTCATCATGAGGTAAAACCTGATAGATTTCCTCTGTTATAAATGGAATGAATGGATGTAGCATTTTAACAATTGATGTTAAAACATAAACTAATACATTCTTTGTAGATTCAATATTCTTTGAATCATCAGATGATAAATCAACCTTTGATATTTCAACATAGATAGATGCGAAATCATCCCATACAAATGAATATAGTGCCTTTGCAGCCTCACCAAATTCATATTTATCCATATTGTAATCAAATGTCTTAATTACTTCATTTAGCTTATGTAAGATCCATTTAGAAGGTAAATTTAGATTCTTAACATCAATCTTTGATGGCTTAAAGTCATCTCCTAAATTCATCATTACATATCTTGAAATATTCCAAATCTTATTTAAATAATTCCAGCTTGATTCAATCTTTGTATCATCAAATCTTAAATCTAGGCCTGGAGCTGAATTTGTAGTTAGGAAATATCTTAATGAGTCTGTACCATATTTAGCAATAACATCGAATGGATCAACGCCATTACCTAAAGACTTACTCATCTTTCTTCCTTCCTTATCACGGATTAGACCATGAATAAGGATGTCCTTAAATGGAGCCTTATGTGTAAATTCAACACCCTGGAATAGCATTCTCGCTACCCAGAAGAAAATAATATCGTAGCCAGTAACTAATACGTTAGTTGGATAATATCTCTTTAATAGGTCAGTATTATCAGGCCAGCCAAGTGTTGAGAATGGCCACAATGCACTTGAGAACCAAGTATCAAGTACGTCCTCATCCTGTACCCAACCATCACCTGGACATTCAACCTGTACCTTTACCTCATCATCCTTATACCATGCTGGAATTCTATGACCCCACCATAGCTGACGAGATACACACCAGTCCTGAATATCAGTTAACCAATGCTCTAATGTACCCTTAAATCTTTCAGGTACAAATCTATATTCATCATTTTCAAGTACCTGCTTTGCTAAAACATCCATCTTAACAAACCATTGCTTAGATAATCTTGGCTCAACTACTACTCCTGTTCTTTCACTATGACCTACAGAGTGAATAATTGATTCTTTTTTAATGAATAAGCCTGCTTCAGTTAAATCCTTAATTAAAGCCTCTCTACATTCAAATCTATCCATACCCTCGTACTTTAATGCCATAGCATTCATAGTACCATCATCGTTCATACATAAAGGCATAGCTAAATTATGACGCTTACCAACCTCAAAGTCGTTAGGGTCATGTGCTGGAGTAACCTTAACACAGCCTGTACCAAATTCGATATCAACATATTCATCAGCAATAACAGGTATTACTGTATCAGTACCTGGAATATAAACATTCTTACCGATAATATCCTTATATCTTTCATCCTTAGGGTTAACCATAATTGCTTGGTCAGCAAACATAGTTTCAGGACGAGTTGTTGCAATAACTACTCCACCCTTTCCATCTACAAATGGATAAGTGAAATAATAGAATGCACCCTCAACATCCTTATGCTCAACCTCGATATTAGATAAAGCTGTTTTAGCCTCAGGATCCCAGTTGATAATTCTTTCACCCTGATATAATAAACCCTTATTATATAGAGTAATAAATACATGGTTAACTGCCTTATTTAAACCCTCATCAAGTGTAAATCTTTCCTTTGTATAATCAAGTGATAAACCAAGGGCAGCCCATTGAGAACGAATAATCTTGGCATATTCCTTCTTCCACTCCCATGATACCTTTAGGAATTCC
>JAEEGL013366270.1_pt1 | contig 10753 bp, 12 predicted proteins | sample 9134231 | NCBI WGS metagenome assembly JAEEGL01 (sample SAMN16246548, study PRJNA631951) | gut metagenome | biome: gut microbiome; feature: rumen; material: fiber-attached | host: Bos | place: Iran: Karaj | collected 2018-10
CTCCCTTTTGCTCTTATATTTAATTCGATAATCTTGTCTGCAATTTGATCCGGGTGATATTCGTCTTCGCTGGTTAGCGTTCGGAAGAATACTTCAGTAGAGGCATCATTTATTGTTACGTGCGGAGTCGTCTTCACTTATAGTTATATTATCTGTTATTTCTTTGGATACTTCCAACTCTTCTGAATGTAAACATTATTAGCAGAAAGAGGTTTAAAGAGTTGTCAGAGTGCCGGTCTTTAGCTGCGATTCCTTGATAGGCTTATTCGGGATGATCCACTTGTCGTTCAGGTACTCAAATATGCATACTTGATCTTTTATTTTATGCAAACCAATAAGCCGCCCATCATTCAGGCGTAGTATCACCTCGATATTATTCGGATTTTGATTAATTTTCGATAGAAGATTTTCAATAAGGTTACTGCACTCGTCTGTTAAGTCATCATTATAATGAAGGATGCCATTATAGAATGGTCGATAGAGCCATAATTCGGAATAGTATTTAGCGTCAAAACGTATTCGATTATGTCGTGAGAAAAATAGCATCGAAAGGTCTAGCTCGTTCGTGAGAGATTCAAATCCATAACGGCCTTCGTAACTATGATATAGACGGACTAACTCTGCGGAGTTTTTGCGGAGATCTTCCTGTTTATGTTCCGGAATATTAACATATAGTGGCTTTGAGAAATCTTTTCCTTTCAGCATCTCGCTAATTCTGGCTTCTATATTTTCAGAGGTTAGCTTGATGCCGACGACTAGGTGTCTGTAATAATCTTTCCAAGAGTTTTGCTTTAGAAATGAGAGTATGTCTTCAGACAATTGTGAGAAACCATTCATTAGGCGATTACGTTCGTCTAAGTATTTATTGTCGATTTGATTCCTTGACGATTCACTAAATTTAATGAGTCTTCTTCTACAATCTAATACCTCTTTGTAATATTTGTCATTCTCAGATGATGTCGATACTTTCGCCATATTTAAATTATAACAGATGGTACTTGTTTATTTCTTCGGGTACTCTCACTCTTGCGGATATAGGCATTGCCATCATGCAGGATACGTCCGACGGTATCGGCGCTCACTCCAAGTGTTTCCCCGATTTCCTGCGGCTTATACCATTCTGAGTACATCTGCATAATCATCTCGGCAAGTACTTTCTTCTTTGTGCATTGATTTGTGACTTCAATTCCGTTGTCCAGAATTATTTTATAGTTCGAGTGGGTTTCCGTTAGTTCCACCAAAAGGTTTATAAATCTTTTTATCTATTACGTAATCTATAAATGTTTGTTAAATCCCTCGTTAGTGTAGAGGACTATTTTTTTATGTCGTTTTCGTCGCAAAAACGTGTCAAAAACCATATTTTACCTCTATAGCTTTGCCTGTTAAATCTCATGATTCAATATTAATTAAACGGCTAATCGCAGATTTAGTCGACGTCGATCCAGACAGCCCGAGAATGTCACGCTGCTTTGCCTAAAGGCTAGAGTTTAACAAAAAGCACAGGGTTATATCCGTGTTTTTATTTACAAAGCAATCTTGAAATCTGCATATTTATCAGTAAAAGCGTCTTCGATTTTTTTATTGTTTTTCTCGAGATACTTTTTGACTAGATAATATCCAAGTGAATAACCCGACCAACGAGGCAATTCATCGTTGCCATTGAAAAATATAGTATCGTAATCGTAATAATTGGAATCCAATTGGTCGCGAAGCTTTTCAAGAATTTTTTCGTTCTCATTATCTGCTCTTTCAAGAATCGTTTTAATAAAAACTGTTTTTTCTTCTCGGTCTTTCACGAATTCAGCTTCTAGATATGTTGCAATACCCTCGCTGATTATTCCATCGAATAAAGAATTAATCCACTCCTTATTCTTGCCCCAACGAGCGGCATGACAGAGTTCATGAGCCATCATTTCAGAAATCAAATTCTCAGTCGCTTTTTCGTTAATAGCAAATTCAATGAAATCGGAAGTCCTAGTGCGTCCACCGACTCCGTCTTCCGGTATAATAATGTCATATAAGCGATTAGTTACTAGTAGATCTATGTCCCAATCAATTTTGAGTTTATGAAATACATATTCTTCGGCGGTCTTGACGGCACTAACAATCATCTCTCTACTGCTAGAAAGATTGCCATTTGCTTCAGTTAGTAACAAATTCACTTTATTTATGCACTTATTGTATCACAGCAATGTTTATCAAATCTTCTGTGTATTCCTTATATATCATAAAACCTGGCGTATTGCCCCCACCAGGAAGTATACGAAGCGACATTTTTGGCCGATTTTTTTCTTAGAATTATATAATTAACAAAAGAGATATTAAAAAGTTAAGCATTTGGCGTTTTTTCGGAAGGGTCGATTCAATGAGAGAAACCACAAATACTAAACGATTTGCGCAAAAGATCGTAAAAAGAATTAGCAACAAAGTCGAAAAAGATAAGAAAAAACCAGTCGGAAATCAAAACTGCCTACTATGCACATGGTGCACCGAAGCTCAATTTAGGGGCATCGATGTTCTACCTAGGCCCGTATACTCCCCTAGAGATGTCGTTTTTAGATTTACGAATGCGAACATAGTTAAATATGCTAGAAAAATGCATTTTCGCAATAAAAATGAATTAAACCAGAAAGTTTCGGGCGGAAAAAGGTTTTACTGCCATGTAAACTGGAAGGGCTCTTCTGGAGGGCACGAATTCATACTGCTAAACATCAATGGTGAAATATACGTCATGGATTCGCAAGCGGGCCTACTGGCGAACATAAACAGTAACGACGGTGGTTATTATTTTAGGGATATAAATTATAAGAATTCCTTCATAGTGAGGCTGGATAATAAAGAGTTAAATGAAGACATACTAAAATATAACAGCGCCAATTTTACTATAGATTTCGATGAGACTGAAGATTTGAAGTATCTGTAAGAAAAAACTAAAGCTCATATACTTTTAATTGCCGTCTTCGATTTGCTCTTTTAGTGCCGCTATCCCGTCTTGACCTAGTGTAGCTATAAGATTTCCAACAAACTCTTCTTTAGTAGAGCTTGCGTCTTTTATAATTTGCAATTTGCCTTCATAATCGCCTAGATATTTTGTGATTCGTTCCCCAACTTCTCCAGTTTCAAAGAAAGACTTTGCTTCTTCGAGAAGGGCATTTCTTTCTCGTTCTATTCGCCCAGAAACAGGATTGTCTCGGTTTGTCCAAAATTCTTTAACATTTTCAGAGACCTCTCTGTCGTCATGTCTATCAGTTGGTTCGCCGTAAATATCTGTTCGAATCAAGTAAATCGGTACTCCGAAAAATTTTGCCGCTTTCTTGGCCTCATCGCTTATTGCATTTCGTGAATCTCCAAAAACAATTATTGAATCTGGTTTAGTTTTGCCATTAATCTCTACCTCATTCCAGGGGGTTAAGCTATCTATAGTATCGGTAGCCTCCAATAGCTCGTCTGGATTCATCACCCGGTCTTTATATTGACCCATTTTACCAATGTCGCGCAATACTCCATGGTCGGCAGGTGCTGCACTTAAAAAATCACCGTCATTTAGATTATTAAAGCCAAATATTAGTCCGTTCTTATCAAACAGACTCATCTTTCTATCCGAGATTAAAGATGTTGATATATAGTCCCTAGAAGCATTGAGCCATCTCTCTAAATCGATATCTTTCGGTTGATTCCCGAGCGATTGCCCTACTGCCCCAATAACGGAAACGAGCATTTTAAAGTCCGCGCCAACAAATTCATAGCCGTCAATTGTTCCATCATCGGTTTCGACGGGGAATTTTATTACGCCTTCCTTATCGATCTCGTATGCTCTAGTCAATTCACTCTGGTATCGTTTTTCCGCCTCCGATCTAGCCACCTCTCTATTAGCTATTTTGGCGTCCTTATCTGCTTTCAAAGATAAATCTTCTCCTCTAAAACTAGGAAACTCCCCTGGATTTTGCCACGATGAGCCTTCGGGCGGAAGTGGCTCGATGTCGCCTGCCTGCTCAGATTGATCGGTCATTCCTTCAGGATTATTCATATTGTTTTATTATACGATAATTATAGTTTTTCTTTAGGTTCCTCTATATATTATTAAAACCAGATTAATTAAGCTCCACCATTCGGGTTATAGAATGTTTTTCAACTATTCCGTAATCTATGAATGTTTGTTAAATCCCCCGAAAAAACAGAGGGCTATTTTTATGCCGTTTTTGCGACAAAAATACACCAAAAAATCATATTTTGCATCTATAAAAAATGCCAGAAAAATATTGATTAATAATTACAAAGAATACGAACAATTCGAGAAAAATCTCAAGAGCTAAATAATAGAGATTTCTTAGACACTGTTTAATTTCGTCGATGCTCTATCATATTTTTATCGTAGTGAAGGTGTTAGAAAATACTATTGGTTTTATTGGTCTTAGCATAGCGCATGCGCTAAAATAGAGACAGAAATGAAATATCTTACGCTTTTTTCGATTACGAAAAATGGAATACCGAGCCGTGACCGTTCGGCGTTAGTTTTTAATACTCATCAAGAAGCAAGTTATTATGTTTCGCGTTTTCGAAATGAGCTGGCGGGATATATCGTAAATGTACGAGAAGGATTTGGGGCGGACCGGTGGTATTTTGATTTTCGCAATAATACAGTCGTGTATGTAGAAATCGTAAGTCGGCCAAAAGGTGATGTTAGATTTGATGTGTCATATTCCGTGGGTGGCAATGACGGATTGCGTCGCCGTTATTCAAAATTGGAACTTGCAAAAGAACACGTGAATAATTTAATTCAGACTTTTTCCGATGCGCATATGGATTATTACGACGACGATGGCGAGTGGAGCGTGATGACGCGTAATCATCGAATGCTGGTTGCGTCGATTACGATTGTAATTCTAGGCGGTCGCGATGTGGCGACTAATAGCGAGTACGAAAAGGCTTGCTTGACGCTTGGCGTGAAGCCTGGCGTGGGCGAGGAGGAGGCGAAGACTGTATTTCGCCAGCTGTCTAAAATTTATCATCCAGACATGCCAAATGGGAGTGCGGAGAAATTTAAGGAAATTAAAACGGCATATGAATATGTCATAAACAATGAGCCTGAGGTTACGAAAAAAGGTCCGCGCCGTATCGTCGAAGAATACTCATACTTAGACGTTATTAGATTATTTATAAATGCCGAGGAAAAACGGGTTCATGAAAGATTGCGCTACGATGTTCCTGTGCGACCAGAATTTAATGATAGGCGAGACGAAGAGTCGACACAATATGATTCGGGTGCAAGAATGGTGGCTGGTATGCTCTTAATGGTATTTGGTTTGGGTTTTTCGCGGTTATCGCCGATATTCTTGTTGCTTTTCTTGTATGGATTATTTATTTCTATTGATAGTTTTATAAAGCCAAAGAAATAATTATTCGCTTTCCTCTGCAATAAAGTGGGATCGTTGCTTGTAATAGAAAGCGGCGCCGATGGCGATCCAGATAATAAGCATAATGTACGATTCGTTGCTAAAATGTACTCCTGATAATCCCGGAATTGGAATTAGCTGCAAAATCATAAATGATATCGAGAATATGACGCCGGTAATGGCAAGCGCTTTTAGCCCTCTCTGCTCATCTTTTTCGCGTCGCATTGTTATAAGTGCGGCGGCGCAAGTGAAGAAGTATCCGATCGAAGCGCCGATAGCGGACATATCTACAAACCAACCTAAGGCTTCGCGGCCTAGTATTGGGCCGGATAATGAGATAAGAATGCAAAAGATCATAGCATTCTTTGGTGTGCCATATTTTTTATCAATTTTACCAAACCAAGCCGGCAAATATCCGTCGCGACTCATGGAATACATGAGACGGCTGGATGCTAAATAGAAACCCATGATGCCAGACAGAACTGCGCTTGATACGCCGAGCCCAATCAGAATTTTGCCAAATAAGCCGAGCATTTCTTCGGCCGCGATTAGTAATACCCAATCGCCAGCCATAACGCGTTCTGGCCAGTTTTGTAATGCAATTGCCGCAACGGCATTGTTTGAAACGTATACGAAACAGCCAAAAGCAATAGCAATGAGCATGATCTTGATAACTTTACTGAATGGGAATTTGAATTCTTCTGCTACTTGCGGTATGGTATCGAAACCGACAAAAGCCCAAGGCGCAATAGCGAAGGTAGCCAATATGGCTGAGATGACTCCCTGTACGCCAAGATGTGCGAACTCGCTAATATTAGCAGTAGTGGCGCCAGCGGCAATTGCGGCTGCCTTATCGAAGCCCCAAATAGGCTCTAGATTTATGCCTTTCGTGAGTGCAGTAATGATGCCGGAGATAAATAGCGTAACGGCGCAACCGGCGAGTGTCGATGCGAGGACGGTTTGGATAAAGCCGGCCTTCTTTACGCCGATTATATTTAGCCATCCAAATAAGATGAGAATGCCGCCAGCGAGTAATATTTCGCCAAGATAAACATCGAATCCAGCAATGCTATAATGGAAACCCCATTTTAGAATATTGAGCGGACCATCGAGCCCATCTACGATTAAGCCGATTGCTGTAGAGTTCATCGGGACGTTCGTTAAATAGGCGGCCACTAAGAACCAGCCACAAATATAAGCAAGTTTCTTGCCGAAACAAGCTTTCGTAAACGTAAACTCGCCTCCGGCTTTTGGATGTCTAGGCACCATGTAGGCATAGCTGAAGGCGATAATAGCCATGACGAGCGCGCCTAGAGTCATAGCAATGGTAGTACCAGCTACGCCGGAATTCGGTAAGAACTTTTTACCCGGATTGATGAATGAGCCCCAGCCGATAATGCAGCCGAAAGCGATAGCCCAAACATGCATTGGTGACAGCTGCTTTTTAAGCTTTGGATCTTTGTTGGTTTTTGATTTTGTTTTGCGTACGGTTGACGCCTTCCCTTTTCTGGTTTTTGTTACCATGGACGCCTCCTATACGTCGTAAGATTTATCGATTGCTTTTAGTTCGCGGATTGTATCAATTTCAACAATATCTTCCTGCTGGCACGGGCGTAGTTTAATTCTGTATTGCCCACGATAGGTCTGATTAATTACAGTCTCCCAATAGCGTTCTTTCCCGCCGGGAGCTGCGTAGGCTTCTTTTATATGATGCGAAAGTTTTGCGCCATCTTCTGAATTGAGATAATAAATTCCGACCATTTGGTATGTATTGATGCCACCAATCGTTTCTTCGCGCACAAAACCATTTTTATCGACGTTAAGTACCCAATCGTCAGTGCGCTCCTTCCAGATACCAAGGACATCTGAAGTGTAATGATATTTTGTGATGATTGTAGGATTTGAGACGAGCAGGTCTGCTTCAAGAATATAGGTATTTTGAAGTAAGCTACTTGCGGCAACGACAGAACCGATGTTGTTGGCTTCTTTGTAAGAGGTGTTTTCGATGAATTTGATCATCGGATATTTCTTTAATAGCTCATTAAAGTATTCGGCGAGATAACCGCGGACGATATAGATTTCCTCAATATCTGCAGCAATACAGGCGTCAATTAAGGTATCAATAATACGATGGCCATTTACTTTTACCATTGGCTTTGGCGTAGTGAGAGTAACTGGCATTAGGCGGCTACCGAAACCAGCGGCAACAAAGATGGCGCGTTTAGCGCGATATGGCTCTAGCGTTTCGAGTCCCTTGTCGGTGATTTCGTTCGCTTTAATTAAACTTTGAGCGGTGAGATCTTTAATAAGTTTATTAATTGTGCCGAGCGAATAATTTAATTCATGCTGGAGTTGGCGTTGGCTATATGTCCTCTGGCTGGTGGCTAAAAGGCATAGCAGATTGAATTGCTTTTCGGTGAGCGTTTTTGGGTGTTGGCTTACGTTCGCCGTTTGAGTTGTTGCGCGCATGCTAGCTCCGGATTACACTTGGTGTTCAATATATAGCTTATTATATAAGAAAATGAACAAATACTACACGGAAAATTACTCAATATACAAAAAATACCCATATTTTATGGGTATTTCTTGCGTAATGATAGATTAGATACAGGTATATCCGCCATCGATCGGCATAATGAGTCCGGTAACGTAGGAGGCTTCTTTGCTAGCGAGGAAAATGGCACCAGCATTGAGCTCGCCTTCTTTGCCGTAGCGTTGCATCGGGACGTGAGTCTTGGCGAAATCTTGGAATTGATCTGTGTCTAATACTTCAGTAGTTAATTCGGTGTAGAAATAGCCTGGACAAATGGCGTTACGAGTAATACCATCGGTAGCTAGCTCAGCGGCAACGGCGCGCGTGAAGTTGACTACGCCACCTTTGCTTGCGTGGTAAGCGATGGTATGAATTTCCGTATTGCCAACGAGGCCATACATAGAAGCGATGTTGATAATGCGACCGTAATGGTTCTTTTTCATAATAGCGGCGAATGCGCGGGTAACCTTAAATACACTCGTAAGGTCGGTGGCGATGGTGAAATCCCATTCGTCATCGGTCATATCAATGACGCCTTTATCTTTGCTGGAGCCGGCGCAGTTGAGGAGAATATCGACGCGACCGAATTTAGCTTCGGCTTTTTTGGCGGCGTCTTTGATATCTTCAGTGTTGGTTACGTCGCACTGAACTGGCAAAACTTGAACATGATACTGCTCCTCGAGCTCATCTTTGAGCTCTTTGAGGCGTTCAACGCGGCGAGCTAAAATAACGAGATTGGCGCCCTGGGCGGCAAAAGCGCGCGCCATTTGGCGACCGAGGCCGGATGATGCACCGGTTACGACGGCTACTTGGTCTGTTAAATCGAACATATTTTCTCCTCTTTTCAGTTATTTATATTGTACAATAAAAAGTAACATGAAGGTTCTAAAGTTTATCGGTCGTCTGATATGGTGCATAATTGCGGTACTTGCAATTGCATTGGGAACTTGCTGGTTTTTAGTGATGACGTTCGGCTACGATGGCTCAAAATTACCATGGAAGGCCAACCAGTCTGCTGAGGCTAGTGCTAAAACCAATTAGTGCTATACTTAAATTAGTATGAAAAGCTTTGGGAAAATAATTAGTATTATTTTGGGTATCGCTGTTGTAGCGGGCGCTACCTGTGGGGTATTAGTAGCAATTAATGGAGGTTTTGGAAAGTCGGAACCGATTGCGGAACCAGCGCCGGCACCTGAACCGGATCCAGTGGCGACGTCTGCTAAGATGCGCGTAATGTATGCTGGCACGACTTTTTGGGGGCGCCGCACGAATACTATGGCGCGCGAATCTGACCTTGGCGTAAAATATCCTTTTTCCCAGCTAGACACGCTAGATCGTAAAAGCTATGACGCTTGGATTGGCGGTTTGGAGTGTCCAGTAACCGATAATGGCCATAATAAAGCCGAAGAAGAAAACATTTTTAAATTTAATTGCGATCCGGATTATCTCCCAGAAGCAGCGAAATTTTTTACGGCATTCGGTTTAGGCAATAACCACTCCGATAATCAAGGCGGTGGCACTGGTTTGACTACGACGCGTAAATATTTGGATCAGAATAACATCCAGTATTTTGGCACGCCAAAATACAGCGGTAAAGTTTCGTCTGAATTATCTCGTGATACCGCTGATGCGACAAACTGCGATGTTGTTGTATTGCCGATTAATGTTACTTATGACAATAACGAGACGAAGAAGATTCAGATGCCGTTCGGCTTTTGTTCGGCGCATGGTGTCTTTGGTGTGCCGGCGGAAGATTATCTCCAAAACATGAAGGCATATTCGGCAGTTGTGCCAACAATTGCAATGCCGCACATGGGTGCCGAATATAAATCAGTGCACGATACTTTGCGCCAGAACTTGTATCGCAAAATGATTGATTATGGCGTTGATGCGGTGATTGCTGATCATCCACACTGGTCTCAAGATGCCGAGGCATATAAAGGCAAATTAATTGTCTATTCAATGGGAAACTTTATGTTTGACCAGGTTTTCAATAAAGAAGTTGTGCGCTCAGCGGCGATTGAGGCGAATGCAAAAATCGATATCAAAGATGTGGATTTTGACAAATGGAATGAACTTGGCGAAGATTGTCTGAAGGACAAAAAGACTTGCTTTGCGAATATTCAAGCCGCAAAATTACCGCGTTTGCAGATTACTTGGACTTACGATTACCATGCAACAACTTCGGCCGATACGCGCATTACGCGCCTAGCGCCGGCTGCCGAACAGGCCGATATGGGGGTGCGCCTGAAATGGTTCGCCATTCCAGCCGAGATGAAAGTTTCTAAATAGATTCTAGATATTCGAGATATTTGCGGACGGCTAGGTCGGCAGATTCGTCGCCTGATGGCATATATAATGATGGCGAACTATTAATTTCGAGGATATTCTCGCCGAAGAAATCAATACCGACAACCTTGAGCTCGGTAACTTTCGCGACGCGCGTTGCCACGGCGCGTTGCGGAGCCGGTAGTTCGACGGTTTTAACGGTGCCACCCATACCAATATTGCAAGTTGGACTGACGCGCACTTTTGCGCCCTGCTCTGGGATGTTATTGGCTTGTTCGCCGAGATATTTGAGTGCTTTTTCTTTATCGATGAAAGCAAGATTTGATTTGTAGGCTTCGGTGCGGATGGTCTGATTTTCGATATCGATTAATTCCGCTACGCTATGCTCGCCGTCGCCGGTTACGGCGGCTGGAATACGCTCGAATGCGACAACGTATTCTCCGTTGATGTATATCGCGCGAATTTCGTCGCCATCGAAAGCGACTTGCTTTTGAGCGATTACGGAGCCTTGTTCGCAACGCGGAGCGAGTTCGGCTAC
>JAEEGL013713428.1_pt1 | contig 10753 bp, 10 predicted proteins | sample 9134231 | NCBI WGS metagenome assembly JAEEGL01 (sample SAMN16246548, study PRJNA631951) | gut metagenome | biome: gut microbiome; feature: rumen; material: fiber-attached | host: Bos | place: Iran: Karaj | collected 2018-10
CGAAAATAGCCGAGATGACGCCCTAAAGCTCCAGCAAATGGTTGTGCGGTTTAATGAGCTTTATCCGGTGGATAAAACAAAAACATACCATGATTATGAGTTATTTACGATTCCGGGCAGCATTTTTGCCTATACGATATATTCCGGCTTTATCAAGGATCCATATGACCCGCGTTCTGAAGACGTAGGTTGCTTCTACTATGATACTCCCCTGGAAAGGTATGAGGCGTTTCTAAGAGAAGAGGTTGAGAAGCAATCCAGAACAGTTGCTATTCTCGGCAGGGGATCTTTCAAGCGGAATGGATAGCTCTTTTCCGAACAATATCGCTGTTCGACCGGTCGATATTGCCGTAATAGAGCTCCTCGATCGCCTAAGAGCCCCGGCCGGAGGACCGGGAGGTCAGCGCCGAGGAGTATCAGGCGCAGTGGGAAGCCTATCGGAACGAGCGCTGCCTCCCGAGCCTGACCCCAATCGTGTAACGCGCGGCATTTCCGCCGCCCGGCGGCGGAAGCGCCGGCAAGGAAATCCGGATCGGACTTTGTTAACAAGCTGCGGGCTGCCGCATACGGGAACGTATGCGGCAGCCCGCTCGCTGCTTCGTGAGGGCGCTCAGGCGACCACAACGCCGTTGGCGCTGCTGTCGCTGAGGGGGGACGCTGCTGTAACTGCCGTTGAATTGCCAGACAACGTCGAGGCGCAGCGCGCCGGAAACGCCCGACACGGTGAAGCTTGCCAGATGGTTCGCGGCCGTCACACGCGCCGGGGAAGCGGAGCCGGATACGGGCGGCGGCTTTTGCGCACGGACAGCGCGCCCGGGCATGCGCCGGCTCCTGCCTGCTGCGCTCCCGCACGGGAACGGGTTTGCTGGACTTTTGTTGGACAAAGGGCGCTAACATGGAGATAAGGAATACACAGGAAATGATGCCGCTGCTGCCGGCCGGGGAGAGTGTGGGAACGATGGCGCATCCATGGATCAACCGAAAATTCTATGAGGCGATCCTGCGCTTCGAGGAGAGCGACGAAGCGCAGGAGTACTATTATCAAATTATGGACACCGAGGCGCGCGATGGGACGCGGGTGCGCGACCAGATCCTGCGTGCCTATGCGATGCTGTTCTGCGAAGACGTCGGCGCCGTCGCGGGGCAGCCGGCGACGCCGCAGAACGTGGAGGAGACGGCAGACCGCCTGTATATCGGCGAGCCGGGCTTCGACCCGGAGCACTGGTATCGCATGCGCTATCACTTCCCCGTGATCGACGAGGACAACTATGACCGTTTCGCCGCGCTGGTGATCGCGGATCTGAACGCGGGCTTCCTCCACGACGCGGCGAAGGAGGAAGGCGAGATGCTTCTGGTGGGCGCCTTGAACCCGCTGCTTCTGAGCGCGGAGGAGAGAGCGCATCAGAACCTGCGCGCCGTGCAGCTCCCGGAGAGAGAAAGGGAGGGGGGAGAAGCATGAACGTCCTTGCCGTGCTGGAAAACGAGGCCGCCCTGCCTCCCATGACGGAAATGATCCGCGAGATGAAGCCGGAGGCGAATCTGATGTGCTTCGGCAGCAGCCTGCTCGCGCTGGCGGCCGCCCGCGAGCAGGAGATCGACGTCGCCCTCATCGACACGGCGCTGCCGGAGCTGAGCGGGATCAACTTCGGGCGGTATCTGCAGGAGCTGTATCCCAGGGTGAATCTGATCTATCTTGCCTCGGACAGGGAGCCGGGCTTTGACGCGCTCCGGCAGCACGCCAGCGGCATCCTGCCCAAACCCGTCGAGGAGACGCAGCTGCGCCGGGAACTGGACGAGCTCCGCTTCCCGGATGGGCTGTCGGCCCGAAAACGGCTCTTTGCTCAGACCTTCGGCAACTTCGAACTGTTTGTCGACGGGAAACCGATCGTCTTCAAGTACACCAAGACCAAGGAGATCGTTGCGATCCTTATCAACAACCGCGGCGCCCAGACCACGAACGGGGAGATCATCGCATCCCTGTGGGAGGACGACGGCGACCCGGAGAAAAAGGGCTCCTACCTGTCCAATCTGCGCCAGGACCTCCAGAACACCTTCACAAGGCTGAAGCTGAACGGAGTGATCCTGAAGCAGCGCGGCAGCCTGGCCATCGCGGCCGACCGGATCGAGTGCGACCTGTACGACTGGCTGGAGAAGAAACAGAGCTCCCGCTACCAGTATCTCGGGGACTACATGAACCAGTACAGTTGGCCGGAGGTCATGCACGCGCAGCTCGACGAGATCGCCTGGTCCTTTGAGGAAGAATGAGGCTGCGAGCCGCGCTTTCCCGCCTTCACCGGGGGGCGCCGCCGGAAAGGGAAAGAATTTTTGCGTGTGACAGTTGTGTGAGATTTCATCTGCTACACTGTGCACGGAAACAAGAGAGACAGCCAAAGGGCAGAAAAAGAGTCTCTCACAACAATTGAAGGAGGATATATAAAATGTCTGAAGAAATGAAAATCAATGAGAACGAGCTCGAGGAAGTCACCGGCGGCGCCGGCTCCTGGACCAAGTACGCGAAGGGCACTTACGTCAGCTACGGCACCTACGTGGTGTACACGGTGGTCGGCGGGGACGCGCTGTCCGGCATCGCGATCCGCTTCGGCGTGACGGTCGACCAGATCGTTCAGTGGAACAGCATCAGGAACAAGAACCTGATCCGAGTCGGCCAGAAGCTGACCATCTACCCCACGGTTCTCCGCTGAAGCAAACAGAATAGACACCTGAGCCCCGCGGTGACCCCGCGGGGGCTTTCTAACAGGAGAACGAGCATGAAGAAAATGATCAGCGCATTGCTTGCGGCCGTGACCGCACTCTCGCTGGCCGCCTGCGGGAGTCCCGCGCACACGCAGCCGACGGAGCAGCCGGAGAGCGTCCGCACGGAGCCTTCCGCCGTCCCGGAGCAGAGCGGCGGCGTATGGAAGGCAAGCTTCGTCGCGGTGGAGCCTGGGAGCCTCCGGGCAAAGCTGCGCAGCGGAAGTGCGAACGGGGAGGAACTGACCTATATCAGTACCGGTGTGATCGCGGATGAGACGCCGGAAGGCGTCGTCCCGGAATGGCCGGAGCAGTATTGGGTCACCGGGCCGATCCTCGTCAGGGCCGGCCTGGACGGAAACACGGAGATCCTCCCCTATACGCCGGAGCGGCCGGAGAGCGGTCCCGGCGTGAACAGCGGCGTGCTGTTCGAGCGGCTCTCCGTCGGATCGGACGGCAGCCTGTGGCTCATCGAGAACCGCTACCGCATCGACCGGGAGAACGGAGCGAGCAGCGAGGAGAGAGCCCTTGTCCACCTCGGAAAAGACGGCAAAGCGATCGCCAGCTTCCCGATCCGGGCGCTGGCGGCTTTGCAGCCGGAGGAGGGAGAGAACGCGGACGGCGATTCCTTCTCCGTGCCGGGCATGGCGGACGACGGGAGAGGAAGGCTGTGCCTTGCGATCCACGAGTGGTCCGAGGCGGACGGGCGATACGAGCAGAGCGACCGCATCTGCATCCTGGACGCCGCGAGCGGCGCGCTCATACAGACCGTCGGGCTGAAGGGCGAGATCGCGGGGCTGACGCGCTACGGCGACGGCAAGGTCGCCGTGGCCAGCTATCGCGGCTCGGAGCCGGTGATCGCCCGGGTCGACACGGAGACGGGCGAGCTGACGGAGCTGGCTGCGGCCGACGACTTTCTGACCGAGCTGGTCGGCGGGACGGGCGAAAACCTGTACTACGGCGCGGGGGACAGCTTTTACCGGCTGCGCGCGGACACGGGAGAGGCGGAAAAGCTTTTTGACTGGTCCGCCTGCGACGTGGCGCGCGGCGACGGGGACAGCGTCTGCGTGCTGGCGGACGGCCGTGTCGTCCTGAGCTCCGGTCGCGAAGGCGCAGACGGCTGGCGCAACGAGCTGATCCTTCTCTCACAGGTATCCGCGGACGAGCTCCCGGTGCGCAAGACGCTGCGCATGGCCGTGCTGAACCTGTACCCGTATACGAGCGAGATGGTCAGCCGCTTCAACCGCGCCCAGACGGAATACCGGATCGAGATCACCGATTATTCCCGGTACAACGACTATACCAGCACCGAGGAGAGCGACTGGAACGCGGGGCTCACGCGCCTGCAGACGGAGCTGATCGCCGGGAACGTGCCGGATCTCATTGACGTGAGCCTCCTCCCGGTGAGCCGCCTCGGGGACAAGGGGATGCTGGAGGACCTTCTGCCCTATATCGATTCCGACCCCGAGCTGAGCCGGGAGCAGCTCAATATGCATGTGCTGGAGGCCTTTGAGGAGCAGGGCAGGCTCTATCAGACTGTGAGCAATTACTACGTGCTGACGACGCTCGGACTCAGCGCCGCGGTAGGGGAGCGGATGGGCTGGACCATGGAGGAGTTCACGGCCGCCATGCGGCAGATGCAGGCGGAAAGCCCGGACTGCACGGTGTTTGACGTGTATACGACCCGGAGCGACGCGCTGACCTCCCTGCTGTACCTGAAGCTTTCGGACTATGTGGACTGGAGCGCGGGCACATGCTCCTTCGATTCGGACTCGTTCAAGCAGCTTCTGACCTTCGTGCACAGCTTCCCGACCTCGTATGACTGGGGCGCGAACGCGGCGGGCGAGCTGGACTCCGACGCGCGGATGCTGTCCGGCAGGCAGTTGATGAAGCAGTGCAGTCTGGCCTGCTTTGAGGATGTGGAGGCGAACACCGCCGGCCTGAACGGAGCGCCGTGCTGCTTCGTCGGTTATCCGACGGAGGAGGGCGTCGGCAGTATGTTCGCCCAGATCGGGGACGCCTTCGCGATCTCTTCCTCCTGTGCGGAAAAAGAGGCGGCCTGGGCCTTCGTGCGGCAGTATTTCCTGCCGGATTATCAGGAGCAGCTCAGCGGCAGCGTCTTCCCGACCAATCTTCGCGTCTATGAGGAGATGAAGCGGGAGGCGCAGAGCCCGGCCTTTCAGCGCAACCCGGACGGCAGCTATGTGCTGGACGGGGACGGGAAGCGGATCGAGGCCGAGCGGGGCATCGTCTATCTGAACGGCAGGGAAGTGAAGCTGCACACCGTGACGGCGGAGCAGATCGCGCTGGTCGAACAGGTCGTCGGGGCCACCACGCGCGTCCTCAGCACGGACAGCAGCCTGAACGACATCCTTGTCAGCGGCGCGGCCGCCTTCTTTGCCGACCAGCGCAGCGTGGAGGATACCGTCAGGCAGATCCAGAGCCGCGCGACGATCTATATCAACGAGCGGCGCTGAACGTCCCGCGCCGGCGCGGACAATCGGATAAAAAGCGGCCGGGGCCGCCGGACTCATGCAAGTCCGGCGGCCCCGGTTCACGGAAGCGGGGACGCTCTTCTGCGCCCGCCTGTTTTATTGGGAGTACGGCGCGCAGCGCTTGCCCGCCGGTCCCGATACGAGGACGGAAAAAGGCTTTGCGGCTCAGACGCCTTTTCTGACGTGATCCATATAGGCTTCGGTGAGGCTTCCCCACGAATAGGAGCTCATATACTCGCCCCGGTAGGCGTTGACTGCGTCCATATCCCCCCGGAAGAAGAGGTACATATCGCAGGTGAAGAGCTCGGGCACGACGCGCAGCGAGCCGCGTTTCATCTCGAGGATCTGCGCGGCGCCGGCCTCCTCGAGCGAGGCGCGCAGCGAGCGGATCACGACGTCGAGCTGCTTCTGCATCGAGCGGTCGTAGGCTGCGTCGCCCCACAAAGCGGCGAAAGCGGTCTTTCTTGTGATGCTGCTGCCCTGCCTGTCGATCAGGAAGGCAAGCAGCTCCTTCGCCTTCGCCCGGGAGAAGGAGACGACCGCCCCGTCGACGAACAGGTCGAATTCGCCGAAGGTGCGCGCGAGGATGTGCGCGGTCTGCGGCGCCATGCGGAGCTTGCGGATGTTCATCGCGTATGCGATCTCTTCGCGAAGCTTTTCCGCGTTGACCGGCTTGAGCAGGTAGCCGGAGGCGCGCAGTTGGATCGCGTCCACGGCGTACTCGGAATAGCCGGTGAGGAAGACGATCGAGGTCTCGGGGCGCAGCTCCCTGCACCTGACGGCGAGGGCGATGCCGTCCATCTCCGGCATGTTGATGTCCAGCAGGGCGACGTCCGCCGCATTCGCCTTCAGCCACTCCAGCGCCCGGACGGGAGACGTGAAGCCCGCTACCTCCGGCTTCTCGGGCAGCTCCCGGCAGAGGGAGGTGACCAGCTCGAGCACCAGGCTCTCGTCATCCACACACAGTATCTTCACAGTTGCCACACGCCTTTCTCTCTGCGTCCGCCGCGGCGCTCCGGAAGCCCCGGAGCGCCGCGGCGCGTGTTTTCAGTCTGCGCGCACGAACGCGCTGTCCTCGCCGCTCCCGGCGCTCTCGTCATGCCAGCAGAGCTCGCCGTCCCCGTTGAGATAGAAGAAGCCGCTCTCGCTGCTGCTCTCCTCGACCGTCCATTCGTCGCCGTCCTCGTCCGTTTCGGTCCGGTATTTCACGCCGTCTTCATAGGCCAGCCTGTCCCTGCCCAGGGAGGCCAGCAGCTCCCAGCGGCAGAGCTCGTCGGCGTTCTGCGGCCAGATGAGCGTGAGACGGATCTTGCCCGGGGCGAGGCTCTTTTCGACCGTGAGCATGCCGCGTCCGGCAGCCTTCTCCGCCCAGACGCCCGGAAAAGCGTCAAGCGCGGTGTCCGCTTCCCGGACGCCGGCCAGTTCGGCCGCATCGTAGTACCGGCCCAGCATGGCGTCCGCGACGCTCACGGGCTCGTCGGGGGAGAGCGTCTGATACTGCATCTCCTCCTCGCCGGACATGACGCTCACGTAGCCTCCCGGCGCGAAGTAGAAGTCAAGACGAAGGTCCTCGTCCGGAAACGCAAGCTCGACAGACTCGCCGTCCGGCTTTTCAGAGGAATCGGCGGTGAGGAAGCGGTTCTTGATGAGAAATTCCGCGTAGGGCGTGCCGTCCGTCCCTTCGACGGCGAGAGGGCCGTATTCCGCCGTGCTGAGGGTGGCGTTTACGCCCTCGGCCCAGGCCGCGCGGGCAAGGCTGAAATCCACGGGAGAGTTCCCGAAGGAGACGGCTTCCAGCCCGTTGATTTTCGCAAAGCGTTCGTAAGCCCGGTCCGCCCAGCCGCAGAGGGCGCTCCAGATCTTCGGGTCCTGCTGCATCTGCTCCGTGCTTGCGCGCGTATAGCGCACGTCGGTGGGGAAATAGGAGACGTAATGCTGCCCGTCCCCGTCCTTTGCGAAGAGCTCCGTGCCGGACATATCGCCGCAGAGCATCTCGTGCGTCCGCGCCTCGTCGACCTTTCCGATGGACAGAAGCCAGCCCGCGCCGTCCGTACCGTCCGCTTCCCGGGAAGCCGTTTCGAAAACGGAGAAGAGGACGCCGCCCTCATCGTCGGCCGGGGTCTCCACCGTGACCTGGGGGGCGACCTTCGGCTGGATCTCCAGACGCAGCCCGCCGTTTTCGTACTCGCCCCAGACCTGCGGCGCGAACGCCGCGGAGACGGGGTCGAGGGCCTTGCCGTACTCTGCGTTGAGAGCTTCCATCGTATCCGCCTCACAGATCCGGAAACGGACGCTCAGCTTTTCGATCCCGCCCGCCTGTTCCGGACGCGTAGTCTCCCGTCAGGCCGGGATGCGGATCGTGACGAGAGTCCCCTCATCGTTAACGCTCCGAATCTCCAGCGTCCCGCCGCACATCTGCTCAATGCGCTCGCGTACGTTGCGGATGCCGATATGCGTCCCGTCCGCTCTCTCGGCAAGGATCGGATCGAAGCCCTTGCCGTTGTCCCGGATGACGATCTCGTGGAAGCCGTTCTCCCGCCGGGTGGTGACGCGCACCACACCGTTTTCCCGGATCCGCACGCCGTGGCGGACGGCGTTTTCGACCAGAGGCTGCACGGTCAGCGCGGGCAGCGAGAAATCCAGATCCTGCGCGTCGTATTCCACGTGGACGTTGGGGAAGCGGATCTCTTCGATCTCCGTGTAGATGCGGGTGTGCGCCAGCTCCTGCTGGATCGGGATCTGTTCGGGCTGGCTCAGGGAATCGATATTCTGCCGCAGATAGCTCCCGAAGCGCTCCGTGACCTCAAAGGCCTTCTGCGGATCGGTCCGGCAGAGGGCCTGGATCGTGGAGAGGGTGTTGTACAGGAAATGCGGCTGGATCTGGCTCATCATGATCTTGATGCGCTGCTCGGCCATGAGCGCCTGCTCATGCGCCCGCACGAACTGCAGGTGCAGCCAGATATAGTAGAAAAGGCAGCTGCTCGCCATCGCCAGCGTCAGGAGGCTCATCATGGTCTGGGTGTGCAGGATGAAGCTGTCGAGAAGCACGGAGAGCACGATCAGAAGCACGTTGAAGAGCGGGATCAGGATATGCGCCTTCCGCATGCCCTTTGCTGCCCGGAAGGTCAGAAAGAGCAGCTCGAGCAGGGCGATCGCGCTCACGATATGGCAGGTATAGCCGAGCGGACCGCGCTGAAAGTGGTCGTTGCTGCTGATCCGGAAGCAGATCGGCGAAAAGAGCGGCGTGAGATAGATCAGCGTATTGAGGGCAAGCAGCCACCAGATCAGGCTGTGGCGCCTGCCGGATTCTACGATATAGAAGAACAGGACGATGACCAGCGGCCTTATGATATAGCCGTACATGGCGGCGATCGTCCGCGCCATATGCAGGGTCCCGTCAAGGTCGAGCTGGGTTTCGATCAGATCCCGGATGATCAGGCTCAAAATCAGCGCGATGATCACGAACATGATCTTCCGCTGCCGTTTTTGGATATAGGGGTCCGCCCAGACGGCGAGCGTAAGCCCGAGCAGTTGGAGGATCAGGGGGATGCTCGCCGCAAAAACAAACTGTAGCATCGGATTCATTTTCTCCTCCTTGCCCCGCGCATCGCCGGTATCACAGATAGGCGGCCAGCGTCAGCGCGGCGTAGACCGACAGCAGGAGCACGAGGACCATCGCCTGCTTGCCGCGATGTTCGGTCAGCAGGCCGACAAACTCGCGAACGGCGGCGTTCGGCCAGAAATACCAGCGGGTCGGCGCGCCCATCCCCTCGGCGTCCAGCCCGGCCCGGCGGGCCTTCAGCCCGGCGCGGAACACATGGTAATTTGTGGTGAAGAAGGCCGTCCGCGCGCCCGGACGGAGCGCGTCGATCTTCTCCCGGGAAAAGCGCATATTCTGCCCGGTGTCGACGGAGCGGTCCTCCATGACGATCCGCTCCTCCCCGATCCCCCGGTCGAGCAGGTAGCCGCGCATCGAGGCGGCCTCGGACTGCGCCTCGTCCCGCCCCTGTCCGCCGGAGCAGACAAAACGCGCCGCCCGGCCGTTCTCCTCCCGCTGCATTGCGTCGAAGCGCAGCGCGGCGTCGAGCCGGCCCTTCAGCAGGGGCGTGGGGGTGCCGTCCTTCCTGATGCCGCAGCCGAGGACGATCAGAAAGTCCTTGTCCCGCTGCGGGACGTGGCGGGCGGCGATCAGATCCGCCGTGATCGCGCCGACGATCATGCACTCAAAGTAGAGGTAGAAGCCGGCCATGAGGTTGACGATCAGATTGCTCGCGAGGATGGCGCGCCGGGAAAAGGCGCTGCGGAAATCCAGGTAGGCGATCACGATCTCCCCGCCGGTCAGCACCAGCGCCAGAAGGATCCCGAGGATGTTTACAAAGCGCCTGCCCTCGTGGCGGATCAGCGCGAGGTTGGACACGAAGAGCGCCGCCGAGAACAGAAGCAGGAGGGGGGAGGTGAGGAACATATAGTTCTTCGCCGAATGCAGCAGGGTATAGAGCATCTGCACGACGTCGAAGCCCTCCGGGTCGGCGAAAGCGCGCAGCGTCATGATCAGGTGCGTGACGGACAGCGAGAGCACGAACAGGGCGAAGCCCGCGTATAAAATGGTGTTGTAGGAATAGGGATTGTATTGGAGCTGCCGCACGAAGGCGACGGCGAGACAGACGGTGACGGCGCCGAAATACAGCGCGAGGATCAGGGCGCAGAGCGAGGCCGGAAAACCGCGCCCGGACAGGAACAGACCGAGCAGCGCCAGAACGGCCGCCGCCGTCAGGGCGGCGACGCTGTAAATATGGGGCTTTTTTTCTCGCGTGAAAAACATCATACGATACTCCTGTTTCAGGAAGAAGCCGGAAGCTTCAGGCCCGGAGCTCCTCCACGTAGACGGTGTTCCCGATCTGGGAGACATGGTATTTCCGCCCCTCGAAGCTGATCTCCTGCGGGACGGCGTCGAGCGGCCTTGCGGCTGCCTGGGAGATACTCCCCTGGAGCATCAGCTTGGTCAGAAAGGATACGAACCAGGAATCGCGCTCAAAGCCCTCGCCCTTGAAGACGAACTGCCGTCCGCCCGCGATGAGGTCCAGCGTGTCGTCGCCGATCGGGTCGGCGCCGCGCGGCGCGTTTGTGTTCTCCGCGCCGGAACCGGGATTTTTCATGGATGTACCTCCGCTTTTTCTTTTTCCTGCGCGCCGGTGTCCAGCCGCTGGCGCGCGACGAGCTCGGCAAAGAAGCCGTTTTTCGCGATCAGCTCGTTATAGCTGCCGTCCTCCATGATGCGCCCCTTGTCGAGCACCAGGATACGGTCGCAGTTTTTGATCGTGGAAAGCCGATGGGCGATCACGATGCGAGTACACTTGAGGCCGTCGAGCTCGTCGGAGACCTGCGTCTGCGTGCGGTTATCCAGCGCCGAGGTGGCCTCGTCGAACATGAGGTTCGTCGGCTTCGGCGCGACGGCGCGGGCGATCATGAGCCGCTGCTTCTGCCCGCCAGAGATGCCGCCCTGCCCC
>JAEEGL013854695.1_pt1 | contig 10753 bp, 8 predicted proteins | sample 9134231 | NCBI WGS metagenome assembly JAEEGL01 (sample SAMN16246548, study PRJNA631951) | gut metagenome | biome: gut microbiome; feature: rumen; material: fiber-attached | host: Bos | place: Iran: Karaj | collected 2018-10
CTCAATGCACTCGTCAAGGAACAGGATTTTTGGTTTCAGAACAAGCGCGCGCGCAAAGGCTATTTTTTTCTGCTCGCCCATGGAAAGGTCTATAGGACGCAGAAAAAGATTCTTGTCATACCCAAGCTCCGCGCACACATTACGGATTATCTCAACACGATGTCCCTTGTCCAAGCTGGGAAAATGGGACAAAAGCGGAAGCTCTATGTTCTGCATGATTGACTGGTTCGCCCATAAAGCCGAATCCTGGAACACAAAACCGCAACGCTTTCTGAAAGCCTTGTTAGCGGCATCGTTCATCGCCTGAATATCTGACCCGCGGAACATGACGCGCCCGTTGCTCGGAACAAGAACCCCGGCAAGGAGCTTTAACAGAGTGGACTTTCCGCAGCCAGACCGCCCGATGAACCCTGTGACAGTTCCGCTCTGAATGGAAAGTGAGACTTCGTCTATTATTGTTCCTGTGCTGGAAACGAAACTGACATTCTCTGCAGTAAAAAGATCCATAAGCCAGCCCCCGCCTCTAAAGCGAAAAGAAAGCGGCTATAAGAGCCACATCCGAAAAAATGATTCCAACGAAAGATTTTGTTACGGCTGATATTCCCGCCACCGGAATCTCCGTTGAAGACCGCTCCACTTTAAAGCCATAGTAAGTCGCCGTAATCGATATTATCATTCCGAAGACAATGCTTTTTATTACAGATATTATGACGGTAGAAACATGGATGCATTGGAAAAGTCCTGTAAGATAATCCGCAGCAAGCGTAGGGTTAAGGAATTTTGCCGCGATGAAAGGTCCGATTATTCCGCAGATAGAAAAATACAGATTCAGAAAGAAAACCGAAAGCGTAACGCCAAGAAAACGCGGCACCGCAAGAAAATCAACAGGGTCTATGCCGAACGCGATGTAAGCCTCGATCTGGTGGCTCGTAACCATTCCCGCAAGCTCCGTAGCAATCGCGGTGGCAGAACGCGCCGTTACGATAAAAGCCACCAGAACAGGACCAAGCTCCTGCACGATTATTACGACGAGCAGGCTGTAAATCATCCCTTCCTGCCCCATAGAAAGAAGCATTGAGTACCCCAGAAGATACAGAACTGAGCCAAGAACCGTAGAAAGAAAAACTATGACAGGAAGAGCTTCGATGAAAGTGAAAAGAAGCTGCATCACAAGGACTCTTTTTGCGGAACGCTCCCTTTTCAGAAAGAAAAATGCCGAAGAGAACAGCTTACCCATATATCCTACAAGGTAAGGAAAATCAGAGTAATAATTCAGTATAGCAGAACCTAGAAATTTTATGAACCGCATAACTCAGCCAGAACTTCGCTTTCCCCCGTCCTTTCGTTTTTTTCAAGAATACGGATTATCCTTACCTTAACGAGTGTTCCGGCTTTTGGAACGCTCTCGCCCGGGGAAAGGACAATCTGACAATGCAGAAAATTCTCCGTAACCGCATGAACGATGATTTTATCTTTCATCATAATCTTTGAGGCAGCACGATGAACAGTCTCCGTAACGGCAGGAAGCTCCGTTCCAATGAACGAACCGATATACCTTCCTTTGCTCGCCGCATTGAAATTCTCAAGCCGCCTGATTCTTTCGTCCGTCACATAATTCGGAACCATAGGGCGCATACGGAACGCCTCTGTTCCTGGACGCGGACTGAACGGGAACGCATGGACGAAAACAAAGCCGCACTCGTCAAGCATACGCATTGTAGCCTCAAAATCCTCGTCCGTTTCGCCAGGAAAGCCCGCGATTATGTCGCACGCAAGAAACGGATTTTTCTTTGCGTTCCGAAGAATCTCGCACGCCCTGAACACAGCGTCAATTTTGTAAGGACGCTTCATCCTTCTTAGAATTTCGTCACTTCCTGACTGAACCGAAATATGAAAATGCGGGCGTACCCGTGGATTCGACACGATTTTTCCGAATTCTTCGTCAACAATCTCAGGGTAAAGGGAGGAAATCCGTATTCCGATTGAGGAAGTGCTGGAAAGGATAAGCCTCAAAAGTCCTGAAAAGGCAATTAGGGACTCCTTACCATCGTCAGATGTAATCTTTGAGCGGTACTGGGCAATATTGACCGTCGTTATGACGACCTCCTCATGCCCTGACTGCTCAAGCTGCTTTACCCTAGAAACAACTTGAGCCGCATCAAGTGACACGGACGAGCCGCGGGCCAGACGAATCCTGCAGTAAGTGCAAGCTCCGTTGCATCCGTCCTGAATTTTTAACGAAGCCCTTGAATGATTGAAAAAAGATACAGTAGAAAGATTGAAAGGCTCTGAAATCTCATTCGGCTTTGCGCCAGAAGATTTTTCATCAAAAAAAAGCTGGAGGCGTTTTTTCAACTCCTCACCTCCGCTTTCAAGACATTCTGAAATTATCGGCGGGACTTCCGAAAGAAAGCCCTTGCTCATTCCGCCAAGAACGCACACGCGGCTGTCAATCGCAAGAAGGTCATCTTTGTTGAGCTGGGCGTAGCAGCCTGTGATTATGATGACAGCGCAGGGACATTTTGACAACAACAGCCTGATTACGCGCCGTGCCTTTTGCTCCGCCTTTGCCGTGACCGTGCAGGTGTTCACCACGCACACAGAAACATCAACATTCTCGGGCGTACCAGCGGTAAAAGGCTCCGCCGACACAACAAACCCTGAATCCGCGAAACACTTTGCCGCTCCCTCGCTCTCAACTTGATTCAGCTTGCAACCAAGAGTCTCAAAATGTACCAGTTTTTTTGCCATTTTACTTTACTTTGGGCTTGACGCGCTCTATTCCGCGCAAAGCGTCCTGATAAGAACCGTCAAGGGAAATAGCTTTCTCATACGCGGCAAGAGCCGTCTTGTAAGAGCCTGCCATCTCACGCGCATAGCCGCACTTGAACCACCACAAAGAGCGTTTTCCGTCGATGTTGACAGCGGAAGTGAATGCAATGTCCGCATGTTCGTATTTTGTAAGGCGCGTATAGATGTCACCCATGTAATAATATGCCCAGCCGTAGTCGCCTGCGGTCTTGGACGCTGTGGACACATAAACCTGAAACGCCTCAAGCGCGCTCGCATTTTTTCCCTGATAGTACCTGGCCTCAGCCAGAGCCTCGATTATGCGCGTGTTCGCGCTGTCGTACTTGCGCGCCTGATTCGCATAATTCTCAGCCTCAACATACCGCTTTGCTCCAAGCAAGTTCCAGCACAGCACAACATAAGCGTCTATGTTCTGCGGATTCGTGGCGACTTCCTGCTTACCGATTGCAGCCCCATCCTCGTACCTCTTCTCGCGGTACATCTGGAGCGCATCTGGTTTCTGGGCGAACGCGGGGAAAATTCCTGCCAAGAAAAATGAAAAACATATTGAGATAAAAGCCAGAAAACGACGCATACCCTACACCTCCTTAGTCATGGTGCATCTGCCTGAGAACATTGAGCCAGGCTCAAGAACTACCTGGGAAGCCGTTATATCCCCTTTCACCGAACCAGTGGAAGCCACGAACACCAGTTTCTTTGCAACGATGTTCCCCTCAACGCGCCCCCGAACAAGGATTCTGTCCGCAACAACGCCGTCCGCATCAAGGCGGACCTCAGCCCCAGAATCCACCACAAGGTCGCTGGTAGCATTTATTGACCCGAACACTTTCCCTCGAATCATAAACGGCTTGGTGAATTTTATGTTACCGGAGAAAACAATATCATCGGCAAGAACCGTATCGAAATCGTCCTCCTCCAAATCAAACAAATCTACATCTTTAGTGTCAAACATACATTATAATTTATCAGTAAACCGCCCGATTTTCAACCGAGAATACATTTTTTGCACCAGCGCAAATCTGGGGTGGCCGTAAGGAAAAAGCGCCCCCGTCAAAAACTCCCTGCTACTATTTTGCCAGATATGTCACGCCGTTCCACAGTCCGTTTACCTGACTCAGTGTAGGACATGCGGTTTCTGAAAAATATGTAACGAGATTGTTGTCATAATCATATTTTTTCCAAGTGGAATTCTCATCTTCGTATATCAGGCCAGAAAGATTCGTATCGTAAAAACACTGATAAACAAAATAAATAACTGACGCAGGAATTGTTACACTTCCTGAAAGTGCTGAACATTTATTAAACGCATAATGATTGATTTTTGTCAGTCCAGTCGGTAATACAATGCCTGTAAGATACGTTGCAAGTCCGGTCCCACTGTAATCATCCGTTGCCCAGAAAGCACTATCCGGAATTTCTGTAGCACCACAGTCAGACAAGTCGAGCTTCACATACACGCCTTTGAAATGCTGATTTGACGACAGTCCTATTGCCTTCGCAATATCCGTAAGTTCATTATTTGTGGCAGAAGTAATCTTTATGTTATACGGTGACACCGACTCATTTTCCACAAAGTCTGCCGCAAGGAATTCTTCGAAAGTTCCTGTAAAGTCGGCATAAGCCCACTTTATGTACAGCGTGATGTCTGAGGTAACAGGCGTTTCGCTAAAATTATATGCCGCCTCAGAAAGCGTTACAGTACCGTCCGAGCCTGTCGTTCCAATATACCAACCCGCAAATGTTGCGCCGGTCTTTGTAGGCTCTTCTGGCTCTGTCGCATATCTTCCAGAAACTACCGTCTGTGCCTCCACCGCATTACTTCCATCCAGTTTTTTGAATGTTATCGTGTAAAAAGGCCTGAACTCCGCGCTCACCGTCACATTGTACGCGGGCATAGGGAATGTATATGTTATGCCCTCAGAATCAGCAGTCGGAGTAATTTCAGCCGTAGCGTCAGAGCCGCTCACGGAAAGCGAATAGAGTTTTTTTCCTTCGTCCGGCGTTACCGTAAGCGTGACAGTCTCACCTTCGGAAGCATTTGCGTGACTTGGCGTCACAGTTCCGCCCGTAACCGAGCCTATGCTTACGGAGAAAAGATTCTCCGCAATCTTGAAACCGTTGTCTTTCAGTTCGTATTTTCCTTCAATATCGGAAAGAAGAGTTTCAGAAGCCTTGATGTTATCCAAAAGGCACAGCTTGGCGGGACTAGATTCCGTATAGCTGCCAGATGCAATTTTTGTGATAGCGTCATACAAATCTTCCGCGTCCTTTACCAAGAACCATTCCGAATAGTCGCTTGTTTTCATGTCGGGAAACTGCACGGTGTTGTTGCTCGCGGAGACAGTTTTGTTCAGGACATACTTTGTGCCAAGCTTCGTAATTTTGTTCGAGTGAACATATATGTCAAGGTAGAAATCATAGGTGTCGTATTTTACATTATCGAAAGTGACCGTTCTGTCCTCGCTTGCGGTCTTATGCTCGCTTTTGTACGAAGTGTTCTCAAAGTAAATCTCGTAGACAAACCCGCTAGTGGCGGAAGGCTCAAAGTCGCCAAGAAGATTTATGTCCGCCGAACTCTGAGATGCCTTCGGAATTGTTATTGTTATGCTCGTGGAGTCTGAACCACTGGAATTACCACCCCCTGAACTTCCTCCGCCGCTTCCGCCAGAGTCGCATGAATACAAAAAAGCAGCCGCAAAAAGCGCGATTAAAGCCTTAAAAAGAAAAGATGATTTTTTCATAAAAATCCTCCTATAACAATGATGTAAATATCCGTTATCGGACATCACCAACCAGATTCCGAAACAACTTCGGAATGACAACACAAGTCAAGTTCGTAATGACACCGTGCCAGAAAATTTACCAAATCTCATTATAGAACAGAAAAAAGAAAAAAAATCACCACCCGAATTAGGAAATTTTTATTTTTTTGAAAATTTCGACGGGGCGACCAGACTCAGCCAGAGCCAGCCCTGAGGTCTAAACTCAGAACTAGCCGATAATTCGGGCGTTTCGCGCTTTGAATCTTACTTCAAAACGCGAGATTTTGTGCTTCCGGCGAGTTTCGCAAGCCTGAAATTTCTTCCAAAGAAGGTCCCCTCCCATTTGGTTTCTAGAATACTAATTTCCGAAAGTGTTTTTATGACTAATCTGCTTCTTCAAATGTAGTAGTAAAGCTGAGACTTGCAAACACTTTTTCACGGGTAGCTTTAGGATCGGGATGCTCAAAAGGAAATGCCATTTCAATTCCTACAACATTTACACCTGCATTTTCTACTGATACTGTCGCAATTCCATTTGCATCGGTTTTAACCGTACGGTCATGGTGAGCAGTAACATTTGGTATAATATCAACATCGGAAAGCGGTTTTCCATTTCGAAGCACTTGAACCTGATAAGTATCACCTACTTTTAATGTTGCGGGATCAACGAGAGGCACAATCTGATATGGCATTCCAGCCACAGGCTTTACAGTTCCGACCGGCTTAAGATAATTAACACTGTACTTTAAGGCATGAGTTCCTATTGTAGAGCCACTAACCTTATCCATTGGAGCATTAATCCATTTTCCCTCGGGATTATTGCTCCAATAACCATAATCAGCAGCAAAAGATACGACTGCAACATCATCTTCCACTTTTACAGAAGCATGATCTTTTTCTTTTATCAACTTTGCTTTTGTTTCTGTGTAGTCAGATGTATAAGCCTTAAAGTCATAAATTTGTTTTGGATCATATTTATTCTCTTGCCAGCCTTCACCAATAACAATTGCAAGTTTAGCCCATCGCTGCGCGAGCCAAGCCCCATGTGCACTCGCAGTTGAAATTGTTAAAGCCGCCACGATTCCAATGCAAAGTGATGCACGGATATTTTTTAACTGAATCATACAAACTCCTTAGTTAGCCATTGCTAACTAATAATCAGTATATGTTTCGAGCTAAAAAGTGTCAATCCGCAATCTCGCGGACTCGTCCCCATATTTAGATTTATTCTTGTGCGGTCTTTTCTGGAGGTGGTTGAGCTTAGTCAAAACCGCCCCCGCGACCAAGCTCGAATCAGCTCTAAGTTCTGAGCTTAGAACAAATTGCTCGCAAGCAGCCGTACTTTGAAGCTTTGCTTCAAAGTACGCAATCCCCCTGCTAGTTAAAAAACCCGAATACAACAAACATATGGGTAGGTGTCATACTTGTAAGTCCCAGCACTTCCGCCAGTCTCTGAATACCCGATTTCAAAGGTGTACGACAGAGTAGAAGCGTAGTTGGATGATGACCAATAAACTTCGTTGTCAGTGTCACTCAATTGCGTGCCTCCGACATATGAAAGTGCTAGGTTCACAGTTGCCTTGTTGGCGAACAATGCCAATAGCTCGTCCCTTGCAGGCAGATACCAGTTGCTCGTGTATGACTCGAGGTTCGTCGCGCCTGATTCTGTGCTGTAATGGTCCGCAAAGTAGAACGCAGGGTAGCTATCCTTACTGTAGTCGCCCAATGCCTTTATGCTCGTCATGTTCGCAGATCCATCCGTCGTGCTTGTCGCATAGGTAATATCATTGTATGCGGCAGCATAGTTAGTACACCATTTCAGGCTCGTTCCTTGCTTCAGACCCACGCCCTTCTTGTTATCCGCATCAAAGATAACCGCAATCGCGGCATTTTTCTGTGCGTTTGAAAGCGCAAGGGTCTCGGTGTAAGCCTCCGCAGTTCCGTCGTTGAACACGATGTCTCCCACTGTGTCTGGCGCAGATTTGCTTCCGACTTTGCCGTAAACTATTCTTACATAAAAGTCCTTGGTCGAGTCTGTAGCATTATCCGTGACTGTCACCTTGACTTGACTAAGAGGTGGCGTTCCAATTGTCGATAAAATTTTGACGATGAATTCTGGGTATGATGCGTCCGTCCGAGTTATACCCTCAAAGGCCGCTGCAGCACTGTCTTCCACCGCCGCTGACACAGTGCTGGCCGCAGAGACATTTCCGCTTATTTTAATCTTAACCTGGTTGGACTTGTTCGTATCGTTTCCGTAATAATTCATAATATACGGATTATTAAAACTTCCGTCTTGAGTGTCGAAATTATAACCAACCGGCGCATAACCACCATCAACCCGCGAATGTTCAAGGTCAAGAATTGCCCGAAGCGTAATGTTCTGCGCGATGTCACTGTTGAATGTTATCTGACTATTTTTCTTGAAAACATTCGTTGTCGATGAGGCGATTTTATAGAACGCGACGATTTCGCGCCCTGTCGGAACGGAGTCAGCAAGAATGGCTGTAGCGTCATCAAAAGTGAGTGTGTCGCCCTCAAAATAGCCATGCGGATCGCCCACTTGATTTGCATTATGATTTTGGAATGTTACCGTGTAATACTTCTTAAACACTGCCTCAACTGTAACATCATGATTCGGCATGGTGAACGGGTATTCGTTGCTGCTTGTCACGGAGGTGGTCACATCCGTTCCGTCCACAGTAAGGGTTTTGAGCCTGTAATCATCGCTGTCAGGCGTTATCACAAGCGTAATCGTGTCACCCTTCGCAAACTGCAAGGTCTCAGGCGCATCTGAGACTGTAACACTTCCGCCTGTACTTGAAGGCAGGGAGAGCGTATATTTCTTTGTCTTGAATGAAGCCGTGACGGTCACATCGCTTGACGGCATCGTGAAAGTGGCTTCCGTCTTGGCTTCGTTTTTATTGATTGCAGCCACGCCTGTCACCGTGAGCGTATCAAGCTCCTTCTCCTCGCCCGGCGTTATCGTGAGCGTAATCGGATCGCCCAGAGCAGCCTTTGTGGGGCTTGCCGTCACAGTTCCGCCATCAATCGGGCTTGCGATTGTGATATCAAAAAGCTCCTCCGCTATTTTAAAGCCGTTGTCAATCTTCTCGTATTTTTCTTCGATAGTGGCAAGTAGAGCCTCAAAGCCAGGAAGCTCGATGTTGTCCAAAAGGCACAGCTTGGCTTTTTTCTCCGCAGTAAACTTGGACAAAATATCGCTGACAGCCTTTCTAAGCCCATCCGCGTCCTTTACCAAGAACCATTCCGAATAGTCGCTTGTTTTCATGTCGGGAAACTGCACGGTGTTCATGCTCGCAGAGACAGTCTTATTTACCTTGATTGTAGTAAGCTTCGTTTTTTTGTTCGAGTGAACATATATGTCAAGGCAGAAATCATAGGTGTCGTATTTTACATTATCGAAAGTGACCGTTCCGCCCTCGCTTGCGGTCTTATGCTCGCTTTTGTACGAAGTGTTCTCAAAGTAAATCTCGTAGACAAACCCGCTAGTGGCGGAAGGCTCAAAGTCACCCAGAAGATTTATGTCAGAGCTGGACGCGGATGTTTTCGGAATCGTTATCGTTATGTTCGTGGAGCCGTTGTTATTTGAAGAGGTGTTTCCACCCCCCCCCCGACCCGCCTCCGCCAGAGTCGCATGAGAGAGGCAGTGCAAGCGCAAGGAGCGTAATCAGAGCCTTAAATATAGAAGAAGATTTTTTCATAGAAGCACCTCTTGAAGATAAATTTTTTTTCAAATTTTCAGATATTATTATAGAACAGAAAATATAAAAAATCAATTTTTTGGAAAATTCGGTGGTTGAGTAGGAATCTTCGATTTCTACTCAACCGCCACCTGTGCACTGAGTGAGTTCCGCAAGATGATGACTTCCTCCAAAGGAAGCCCGCTTGCTTGCGCAATCTGCTCTGGTGTGCCGAGATTCATTCTAAGAAGATTCGTTGTAGCATCAATCGCATTCTTCCGTGCGCCTATTTCAAGTCCCTCATCAAACGACTCCTGGCGCAAGTCTTCCATTTCCTGTTCCCATGTCATATATTGCTTCCTCCATGCGGCATTCTTCTTTGCACGGCTGACTTTCTCCGCTATTCTCTGCGTTAAGTCGTTGTCAGCACTTTTCCCCAAGAGGAACTTGAAGAACGCCTTCTCGTCTTTATTCTTAATTTTATCATATTTCGCTGCATTAAAAAAGATTTTGTAAGCTCCGTCATTCAGCTTTATATCTTTGTCCTGAACACAGATATTTTCGAACTTATAGGCAGGAAGATCCTTGCCGAACATATCGCTTAGGCACAGGAAGATTACATACGACTCTTTAAGCCGCCTGTAATTTTCACCATGCATAAGGCAGTCCATGTCTATCATGCTCTGGTAGTACCTAGCGCGTTTCCGCAAGTTGTGCTTTGTCGCGGTTTGCATCTCTATGTCAAAAACGCGGTTTTCGTCCTTGACATACACATCGAACCTTACGCTCTTTGAGTCCAGCCCTTCCTGCATAGTCCGTTCTGCCTGGGGCTGCTCCAGTCGCTCGATTTTGATATGCAGGAGCAATTCAAGAATCCGTCTGCAAATCTCGGGTTCGCTTTCCATAATCTTGCAGAAAAGGAAATTGTTCGCGAAAGTGAGGGATTCCCACTTCTCTTCAACTGATAATTCATTTTTATTTTCAATATTCTTCATACCTATAAAGGGTCAGAGAATTTTCGTTTTTGACACTAATTTTGCGATAATTTTTTGTTATATTTGCACCTTTGGCGAAGCCAAAGGTGGTCAAGTTTGCGTCGCAAACTTGCGGAATGATTCTCAAAAAGCAACTATTAGTCCGCGAGATTTTGCATAGCAAAATCTCGGCCACTTTTGAGCAAAGCTCAAAAGTACATAGACTAGCAAACCGAAATCGACTATAATAATACAATTATGTTAGATAAAGTATTGTCAGTAATTTTCGGCTCTCAGAACGAGCGGGACATAAAAAAGCTAATTCCTATCGTAAAAGCAATCAACGAAAAAGAAGCATGGGCAAAATCGCTCCCAGCAGAGGACTTTCCGAAACAGACCCAAATTTTCAAGGAACGCCTCGCAAACGGCGAGACATTGGACGATATTCTTCCCGAGGCATTCGCACTCTGCCGCGAGGCTGCTTTCCGCATCAGAGGCGAGC
>JAEEGL015412494.1_pt1 | contig 10753 bp, 15 predicted proteins | sample 9134231 | NCBI WGS metagenome assembly JAEEGL01 (sample SAMN16246548, study PRJNA631951) | gut metagenome | biome: gut microbiome; feature: rumen; material: fiber-attached | host: Bos | place: Iran: Karaj | collected 2018-10
GAATCCCTTCTCGAGGTCCTCATCTGTAGGAATGAAGTCGTTCATCTTTCCTTCGTTGTATGCCTGGTAAGCAGTCATGTCGAAGAAACCTGTACCTGTGAGGTTGAACAGGATTGTCTTCTTCTCACCTGTCTCCTTGCACTTCAGGGCCTCATCGATAGCTGCTCTGATAGCATGTGAGGACTCAGGTGCAGGAAGGATAGTCTCTGTCTTTGCGAAGAGCTCAGCAGCCTCGAATACCTTTGTCTGCTCTACTGCAACAGCTCTCATATAGCCGTCGTGATAAAGCTGAGAAACGATAGGAGACATACCGTGGTAGCGGAGTCCGCCTGCGTGTGAAGGTGAAGGCATGAACTCGGAACCTAATGTGTACATCTTAGCAAGAGGGCATACATGACCTGTATCAGCGAAGTCGTAAGCATATCTTCCTCTTGTCATGGAAGGACAGGAAGCAGGCTCTACAGCGATGATCTCAGGATCAGCAACACCTGTGAGCTTATCTCTCATGAATGCGGACATGATGCCGCCGAGGTTTGCTCCGCCGCCTGCGCAGCCGATAACGATGTCAGGATACTCGTCAACCTTAGCAAGCTGAAGCTTTGCCTCCTCACCGATGATGGACTGGTGGAGGATTACCTGATTAAGAACTGAACCCAGTACATATCTGCAGTTCTCTGTTGTTACTGCCTTCTCAACAGCCTCAGAGATAGCGCATCCCAAGGATCCGCCTGTACCGGGGAACTTCTCGTTGATCTCGCGTCCAACCTTTGTTGTGTTGGAAGGAGAAGGAACGATGTCAGCGCCGAAAGTCTCGATAATGGACTTTCTGAAAGGCTTCTGCTCGTAAGATACCTTAACCATGTAAACAGTAAGAGGGATGTTGTAGAAAGCACTTGCCATGGAAAGTGCTGTTCCCCACTGGCCTGCACCCGTCTCTGTTGTGAGTGATGTGAGGCCCTGCTTCTTTGCGTAGTAAACCTGAGCTGCAGCAGAGTTCAGCTTGTGAGAGCCTGATGTGTTGTTACCCTCGAACTTGTAGTAGATCTTGGCAGGTGTGCCGAGAGCCTTCTCGAGCTGATAAGCACGGATAACAGGAGAAGGACGGAAGATCTTGTAGAACTCCTGTACCTCTTCAGGAATGTCGAAGTAACGTGTGTCGTTGTCGAGCTCCTGCTTGCAGAGCTCCTCGCAGAAGATGGGTGTCATCTCCTCGAGTGTCAAAGGCTTGTGTGTGCCGGGGTGCAGCATCGGTGCGGGCTTGTTCTTCATGTCCGCACGAACGTTATACCACTGCTTGGGCATCTCATCTTCCGTCAAAAATATTCTCTTAGGTACTTTAGCCATAATGGCCTCCTTTCGTCTTGGCGGTAAGATGTTGGCCTTCGCGGTGAGCATGAGTCTCGTTTGTATTTACCCGCCGCTGCAATAAAAAATCCTGTGCCTGAATTAACAGACACAGGACAGAATTTACTGCGGTACCACCTGTATTGACTGAATTAGCATATCGCTGTCAGTCCTCTCTTTCATGTTCCAACAAACATGCTCTGCTGATAACGGAAGAGTTCCCGTCGGGCCATTTCCTGCCCGCCCTCACGAGGTCCATTCATCTTCCCGTCCGTGCCGCGATCCCACCGCCTGCGACTCTCTTAATTAACGGAACCTTGGGTCGATTACTATTCCCCGTTCATCGGTTTACTGTATGAATATAACTTTTTGTGTGGATAATTGTCAAGAGTTGGTCCTGCAGGACGCGCGGCGGGTTCCGCGGCGGGTTCCTCGGCGGGCCGGAATGTACTTTTTTGATAAAACCAGAAAAAAGTACAATTTCGGGTCCAAAATTCCCACCTTGACGCTGCAAACCCAGTGTTTTCGGTGTTTTGCTGCTCAAAAAGGCGTATTATTTCCCAATTTTTCGAATTTAGTACAATTCGGCCGCGGGCCCGTCTATAATCCGTGTATGGAAAGGCATAGATATATCGAAGAATTGACAAGAAGGCAGGCTAAACTGACCAGTCTGATAAGCGCCATCGAGCAGAGGCTGCCGGGATGCTCTTGAAGAAGAGTGACCGCAAGCTTGCGGTGGAACTGGCGCAGAAGTCCTATTATCAGAAAGTGCTGAAGGCTGCCAAAGAAGAGCAGAAACTGATCACGCCGGTTTTTCTTACAGATGAAGAGTTTGTAAGCCGTTGGCTCGCACTGCCGTATAACCGCAAAGGATTCAGCGATGGTACTCCCTTCTATGAGACTATGAACGGCGAGCGCGTGAGGTCGAAGTCGGAGATGATCATCGCGGATCACCTGAAGGCGAAGAACATCCCGTACAAGTACGAGTGCCCGCTTGTTGTCGGGAACAGGGTCTGGCATCCGGACTTCACGATACTGAGGTTAAGCGACAGGAGCGAGATCTACCTCGAGCACCTCGGCAAGATGGGTGACCCCGGGTACACGGCAGACAATCTGAATAAGCTGAATAAATATGCGCTTGACGGGTTTATTACGGGCGAGACTCTTTTCGTTACGATGGAGTCCGCCGACTGCCCGCTCGACGTGCGCGCATTGGATAAGCTGATTGAAAGCAAGTTCCGCTGATCAGGCGTTCTTGGCTCCCCTCTTCTTCATCACCTGGAACACTACGAGCGTTATCACCGTGATAGCAACAACCAGCACCTGGTAACCTGTCACGGTCTTACCAACATGGGACTCGCGCAAGAACTCGATCGACACTTTAGCAACACACGACAGAAGCAGCACGAGCGAAGCCACACCGAGCATCTTGTCACTGGACGCCTTAAGGAAAAGCACAAGCCCCACGGCGAAAATCACGACAAACACCACCGTCTCGAGAAGCTGCACGGGAAAGTACGACGCGCCGCCATGAGATTCATAAGTGACGCTCAACACTCCGTGATACTGGATGCCGTTACAGCAGCCTGCGATGTGGCATGCGATCTTGGAAAGGCCGTACATTAGAGGAGCAACTATAATCCAGGCTGCGACCGTTTCTTTCACATGGTCGTTATGAATGAAGCCTGAGACGATAACGCCGAGGATCAGACCCAGCGCGCCTCCCGCACCGACAAACCCGAACTTCAGCAAAGAACCCGACATAATGACCGACATCATGAACGACATGGCAATGATCATAACGAATGTAAGAAGTGCCGTGTAAACAACAGTCTGGCGGGACGCGCCCGCGCGACGGCAAAGCAAAGACGCCACCACCAGACCTATAAGTATTGAAGCTAGAACTATCGGCGCATATAAGTTATACGTCAGTTCAGGAATATACATTTATCAGTAGTTGCAGCTGTTGACTAAGTAGGCACACGCTACGATGAAGAGTATTACCGCTATTATCTCAAGGCCGAGGAGTACGAGATAGACGATAAGGAGTACCTTACTGAATGTGTCTTTACACTTAACTCTTGCGACGATAACGAGAACCCATGCCGCGATAGAACCTGCACCGGTAAGCAGCGATACGAAAGCCGCAATCGCTTCATCGATCCCGCCAATATCGCCCGAAGAGGTAATGCCTGTAATGAAGCCTCCGATCAAAGGCATACCGAACTTACAGATCAGCGATATGATACAAAGTGTCGTACCGAGCTTATTATTCGCGTCATCATCAGGGCGGTTATCAGAATACTCGTACACAGGAGCGGACGGCACAACGGGTGCCTGCTGCTCGGGTGGAATTACAGGTGATACATTATTGTTTTCCATATTATCTTCCCTCACGGATTAGTTTTTCTCCGTCGATTATACACTATCACCCATTCTTCCATAAGCACCTCACTTCCCGTGCTCGATGCGCATTACCATATCCAGCACATAATCGAGCTCGCACTTACCGAGGAAAACACGGTCCGTATACGGGTTCACAAGCAGCCCCTCGTACTCGTCGTGGTCGAAAGCGTCCTCCACAAGATTACGCAGAGGAACCTCCACTGTGTATGCAGTCGGCGCCCCCTCGAAAACCTCGTCAAAATCCGTGTACAATGGCATCCACTGCCTGCCCTCGTCGTCAGTAAAGGGTTCGATTCGAAGGATGAATCCGGTATCCGTCATAGGCGTCGGTGCACCGCACTCATCGAGCTTCAGACGTATTACCAACTGTACAAGAAGATTCTCCTTATCCTCCTCACGCCCGGATTTACTGAATGCAGCAGCATTGTACTTAATGAAAGCATTCTCTCTGTATAAACCTAAGATGTCGTAATTCATAACTCATACCTCCTGCAAAATGAATGATCCCGCCTGCTAGAACGACGGGATCTTAAGAAGGTACTTATGACGCCATCGCTCAAGCTTTAGCACCTTGCCGGGGTATGGGCGCCCCGGCAGGTTGCTGTACGATCATCGGGCTTGCCCCTCCCGTACTCTTGATGGTGATTTGATTGTATCATGCCCGGGCAGAACATGAGGGTTATTAATGGGACTTAAAACCGCGGCCATCAGGCCGCGGTCGGATACTTAAACTAATTGATTATTCAGACTGCTTTCTTGTTTGCAAGTTCATTGATCCTGTCGATTGGAAGACCGGTTGCTGTTGCTATATCCTCGATCGAAATCTTACCTAAAGCTAACAGGTTCATCGCAATCTCTACAGAATTCTGCTCTGCACCTTCCTGCCTGATCTCATCTTCTACACTGATCATCTCTTCAACCCCCTTATCTTCCTTCAAATACTTGAACCTCTTCTTAATCTCCGGGTAATTGATCTTATCCGGATCTTCACAAAAGAAATCTTCCATAAGTCTTCCTAATTCCGTGGTGCTGCATCTGGCCGCACCGTTCACATATATTATATGACGTTTGTCATCAAATTGCTTGTGATCATCTGCATCCATGGTCTCATACTAAGCATTAGCCTTTCTGGCTTTCAGATATAAGAGCAAATGAAAACTCACCCAAGATGTGATGCCCCGGGTGAGCTTTAAGCAATAACTTGGAAGCAACCGTCTTTGCAGACTGTGCTTTCACTACTAACACGGAACAACGAACCCTATCAACCTCCCAGCCGTCTCCGTACTTCATTCTGAAGGTACTCCACCTCGCCGTCAGTCAGGTCACCGCGATCAATAGTAACGTTGCTCTCACCTCGCGACGCAGCATCCAGGCACTCCTGAATCTTCCCCTCAACCACCGAATAACGGTAGCCCATGAAGTCCATGAAATCATTCTCACTCATAGAAGTGCCCTCCTTTGAGGCTATTATACCTCGTTACCGGAGGGCACATAATCAACTTATTTCATCCACCCACTCATACCTCATATGGAACTTCCCCACATCTTCATCCATGTGGTAATGGCCGAACACCCAGTGATCATAGGTAACAGTGGATGCTATCTTATCAAGGAAATCCGTGAGCTCATTCTGAGCACGCACATAGAAGCCCGGCATTTTAAGATCTGCCACCGTCTTCTCGGGAGCGCAGTGCGTGAGAATCACATCAACCTTATTGCCGTGAGCCTCGAGGTTCTTTACAGCTTCCTCGTATTCTTCAGCAGAAGGCATCTCACGTGCCCACCAGGAGAACCCTACTTGTCTCCACTCACGATCCGTGGATTCAGCTCCACCCATGGTAAAGATAGTTTTGCCACCTATCGTAAACACCTGACCTCTCATGAGGTGCATCGTGTTCTCGTAGATCTTATGAACCTTACCGCCGTTCCATTCCTTAACAGGATACATATCGAGAGCATCGTGGTTCTCGTGATTACCGTCAATGAAGAGTACGGTATACGGTTTCTTCGCCCAGTACTTATGAGGCTTATCGTCGAAAGAGAGCATCTGATAACGCGCGTAGTAATCGTGGGGAAACTTCGATCCCCTTATGTAGCGACCGGTCCATATACCTCCGAAGTCACCTACGATAATGAGGTAATCGTCAGCAGTAAGTGTATGACCGATCTTCTGATCAAATTCGTTTATCTTGGCGACATCGAGCATCCCATGCGTATCGCCGGTAATAAATATCCGTGACATAGTATCACCTCACTTTCATCAATAATGCGTGCCCGTAGGCCTTCCTCCACACGCTATCACCGTCAGGATCATAAGGACATGCATAGTCAAACCCATTGTAAGGGTTAATCACTATTTCTTCACCGTAAAGATTGGCTAAATCCATACAAAAGCAACAAACTAAAGTCCAGAAAAGAACTACATAATAAAAACCCCGATGAACCTAATTACGCTCATCGGGGTGGATTTACTATGCTGAGGCAAATTATCAATCCAAGTTCGTTAACTGCAGAAAATCCTTGAGGCGAACATGTTCCACATTACTTGTGGAGTAATCTACTTCATCATTTGTAATCAAGATCTTTTTGTCTATCTGATCTATACCGGTAAACGCTGACATCTCACGCTGATATGTCTTGTCTTCGGCAACACTGTATGCTACTTGAATGTAGTAACGACGGTTGCCTTTCTCAGCCAGAAAGTCTATTTCTCTTCCGTTATTATCATAGACGGTAACCTCATAACCCATATATATGAGCTCGTTATATACAACATTTTCCATATTATGGGTAAGATCATATCGGTTATTGCTGCATCTGATCGAATTGAGTGCGACATCGCAATTGTACAGTTTATGACTCTGCTCCAATTCTTTTTTTGCTTTTCTGGAATAGCGTTTTGCCTGATCGATGATATAAGCCTCTGACAGGTATCCTATCCATTTTTGTACGGTATTGGTTGAACAGGCGCATCCTCTGCTCTTCATATAATCCGTTATTGACTTGGCGGAATATATTCTGGAATTCGATATAAGAATGAAGCTGGCTACCCTCTTAAAATCCGCACTCTTTCTGATCTGATAGCGATTGATAATATCATTAACAACGATTGCCTCATCAAGATCATTAATATACTTGCGGATCTCATTCTCGGAACTGAATTCAATCCTCTTGGGAAAACCGCCCCAAATCAGGTAATCAGATACGGATACAGTCTTATTCAATTCATTTGCATATTCGATGATTTCCTTATAAACAAACGGTCGAATTCTAAAGCTGACATAGCGGCCAGATAGTTCTTTGGTAAATTCACTTGACAACAATTTGGAGTTGGATCCTGTAATGAAAACAGAGCACTTACGCTTTCTTAAAGTCTTGCAGGCAAGCTGCCATCCATCTATCTCTTGTACTTCATCCAAAAACACATAGCACAACTCCGGTGTCCTGTGTTCATCCACATTACTGACAATGTCTTTCCATGTAACTATCTCTTCAGTAGTGACTCTGTCTTCAAAATCGAGGAAGACAATATTATCCGTTCTTTCCTTGATCTCATCCATTATCTGCTCAAGAACTACTGATTTACCGCATCGACGCACACCGGTAATGATCTTAATAAGATCACTATCATAGAAGCCTCTTACTTCGGATATGTACTTTTCACGCCTTATCATGAGCTTGACCTCCCTTGCAATTCTATTGAGAATTATACCGTCATTTTCTGATATTCTCAATAGAAATGAGAATTTCGGAAATGTTGGCCGAAATTCTCATTATATGGTCTATCTATTTTCAGTTTCCTATATGACCGTAGCGATCCTTCTTACTGACTTCTTGTCACCTGCTTCACGGCGGCTGTAGTGATAACCGTCTTCGTCGATCTTAGCGTCCTTATAGCATTCATGAATTCTCCCTGATCTTATAAATCAACTTCAACATATCCTTCGGAACCGGCAGCGCCTGGCCGAACGGATTAATAACAATACCCTTAACTCTGTCGCTGTTAATACCGTTATGTACGATCATCTCGATATCAGTATTGAGCGTGATATTGGTCGTCGGCTGCTTATTCAGCTCCTCATCATCCGTAAACAACGGGAACCACTGATCACCATTCTCATCGGTCATGGTATCCATTCGAAGCCTGAGATCATTGTTAAGCTTAAACTGCTTGCCCAGTACCGCGTTATCGGGATTCATCTCACCCATGACGTTATTCACATCAACCATCGGCGTCGGCGCCTGGCCATGCTCGTCAATTCTTCTGCTGATAACTTCCAGCAACAGAAAGAAATCCTCCACCTGATGCGACTCCTTTGCCTTCTCGACCGCCATCTTAATGTACTTGTTGTTCTCATAAGGATTATTGGCATCCTTACCCTTACCGTGAACCACAGCATTGAATCTGGTAATTACAGCTCTGATATCCTCCGTAAGGTACTCATCAGCCTTCACGATGATAGATACAGGAATACCCCAGTACGCTTCCGCAATAGCTCCTGCGATCGCACACAGAGTATCCGTATCACCGCCGATATACATAACATTACGCAGGCAGCTCTCATAAGACTCAGACTCCAGAAAACACTCATAAGCCTCCGGCATTGTGTGCATGCAGTCTTCTACATGATGATACTTAGGTCTGATCTGATCCAGCGTCCTCGTCAGGTCATAACCGAACTCTTTGGTAAGGTATGCTGCTATCTCTTCGAAAGAAGCCAACGTGCGCGCCATGAAGATAGCAGCCGCCGTCGCCTCGGCACCCTTAACGCCCTCGGGATGGTTATGCGTAACCTCGGCAGTCCATCTGGCTACCTCGCGAGTTCTCTCCATAGTGTCGTACATCCAGCCAACAGGAGAAACTCTCATTCCGGAACCGTTGCCGTAGCTTCCATAAGGCTTAGGATCCTCTGTAAGAACCCATCTGATGAAACGTGCACCATATCCTGCATCAGGATACTTCTGTCCCCACTTCTTCATGGACTTGATAACAGCAGCCTTAACCTCATCCTCACCGGCATCCTTACCGACATCCATCAGCGCCTCAGCAATCGCGATGGTCATGACTGTGTCATCGGTAAAATAGTTCCTGCTGTTAAACAATTCGAACTCACGGCTCTTATCACCCTGGTCAAACTCGAATCTGCTTCCTACGATATCTCCTATAATTGCTCCAATCATTATTCCTTACCTCCGGTTAATTACTCACAACTCCGGTAACTTAAGCCTATCAGGTCTGAGCTTCTCACGAGAGTTAATATTAGGACTGTCCCTCAGGTCCGTGACTGTTGTCACCTCACTTGTTATGGCTTTATTCTACCCACTTCAAACACACCGTAGGTCATTCACAGAATGACATTTTGCAACTAACAAAAATGAGGACCTCAGGTCCTCACTTAAGCTTCTTAATATCCCCGCACCCTTGCTCCTCGAGCATCTTACTTACGGTAAACACATCGTAGATCTTATTCTCTATACAATACCTAACTACTACATCCGCCTTACGACTGACACTCAGTGAATACCCAGCTCTCATCAACATATCCTGCGTCTGTTCAAGATCCAGCTTTAGCACGAGACATATGATCACGCATATATACTTCTTCGGGTGGTACTCAGGATCATTCTCGATTAGATTCATAGACTGTCTCGGGAAATACGGCTCATACGTGCCTCCGTACAGCGCCGACTTCTTAATACCCTTAAGCGTGTAGTACTCTTTCATCTTCTGTGCGAAAGATTTAGTATCTTCAATTGCGGACACACCCTGCAGCGTCGATCTGTGGTAAGCTTCATTCCTACGGTTTAACCTAGGCCCGTCATACTCGTCTGCAACAGCACTCTCGACATAGACCTCATCTATATACTGCTTTATACTCTTCGCCACACTCTGCCCTGCATCAAGCGAATCCTTATCAAACAGTACCAGCATCACTTTCATCTTACTGTCACGTTCTTTAAGGAAAGCCTTTATCACCACATTTGCAACACCGATGGCATCGTCATGAGGGATGCCATAAGCACCGGTACCGATCAGAGGGAAGGCAACCGACTTGCAGTTAAGCTCCTCCGCAAGCACCAGTGAGTTGTGGTAACAGTCACCGAGCACATCAAGAGCTTCGACACCGCGGTTCCAAGGAATACAAACAGTGTGAATAATGAACTTTGCATCAAGGTTATATGCTGAAGTCTCGATAGCAGTACCGGGTTTGATATCACCGATCAGTCGACGCGCAGCCAGAAGTTTATCCTCTCCCGCAGCTGCATATATAGCACTGTCAGTTCCAGACCCGATCACAGGATTCGGATTCGCGGTATTAACTATTGCATCAGCTTTGACCTTAGTTATGTCGTTACGAATTATCTGAAGTGGCATGCATCTTCACCCATTCCATAATGTCTTCTTCATTCTTCTCGCTTGCAGCTACACCCATAATGATGTCAGTGAACTCAGCATTGGTTTCACTAACATGATATCCGTTAAGTTCAAGTAAAGTAAGAAGTACAAGTGCACCTATACGTTTATTACCATCTCTGAAAGAATGATTCTTAATTAGTCCATAGGCCATACGTACGATCTTATCAAGATTTTCAGGAAACAACTCTTCTCCATCAAAGGTCTGAAACGGAGCCTCTATAGCAGAATCCAGCATTCCTTCATTAAGCACACCACAAGAACCACCGTAGCGATCAAAGATACGCTCGTGAAGCATGATCACCTGTTCTTTAGTTAAGGTAATCATTTAGCGAGTTCCTTGAAGGACTCGTCGAAAGAGTCCATGAGTTTATCAGCGACTTTCATAACCTCGCTATCAGGAAACGTATTATTCTGAGTATTGTTTTCTTTCTCATTCATACTTTGATTATACAACAGCCTTCCAGAAACTTACGCAAAAGGACATCAATCTCATCACTTGTCACATAAACAGTTTTGCACGCGAAATCTTTGACAACAAAACGCCATTTGAACTGATGAACAGACCTGAACACAAAACTGTTGGAC
>JAEEGL015481821.1_pt1 | contig 10753 bp, 7 predicted proteins | sample 9134231 | NCBI WGS metagenome assembly JAEEGL01 (sample SAMN16246548, study PRJNA631951) | gut metagenome | biome: gut microbiome; feature: rumen; material: fiber-attached | host: Bos | place: Iran: Karaj | collected 2018-10
CGGCTCCCACCGTGTCGAACGTCATGGGTGCTGTCGGCTCCTCCTCCTGCTGCGCCCAGACTGTGCCCAGCCACATCGTTGCCACTAGGGCTATCATTATCTTTTTCATCATTTATAGGGGTTTTACGGTTTTAGGTATGGATAATGGGAACGTCAGTGACGCCACCTGCTTCCAAGGCTCCATCTTCACCGTGGCGTCGAGGTTCATGGCTTTTATCAGTGCGGCAATCTGCTGTTCGGCATCGTCGGCGGTCGCCATCTTCACCACCTCGTCGAAGCTAGTGCGGTAGCCAAAGCGTTTATAGAGGTCTATATAGGTGCCACGGAAGCAGCTGTTGGTCATCTTCACGTATACCACCACCGAGTCGCGCGTCAGTCGGGCACGTCCCAGTTCGATAATCTTCGTGGCATTCGCCCACAGCACGCTGTCGGGCTGCAGCCGCATCTGCCCGTTGGCGGTGACGCCCTGGGTGGTGCAGGTAAAGTTGGTGGTGTAGTATTTCGGCGTGTATGCCGGCGGGTTGGCGGGGTCGACGGGGGTGGCGGATGTGCCGTGTGCCGCCTCGCGTTGTATGCGGCAGCCTGCCATGGCCAGGGCCAGCAGTGCCGTCGCCACGGCCGTCAGGGTCAGTCTTCTTGACATTTCTGTTTGATTTTATGGTTCAACTCAATGACTGTTTGGTCGGTTGGCGACACCATCAGTGCGCGTCCGATATATTGCGTTGCCTGCTTGCAGTCGCCCTGTTCCAGATAGCCCTCTGCCAGTATCATGTAGGGGCGCAGGTGCAGCGGAAACAGTTCGGAGGCGTTCAGCGCGTGCTCCATCAGCCGTGGGCTGCCGCCCTCCATCATGCTCTCGCACACTAGCAGTGCCTCCCACGAGGCATACTGGCTTTTGTCCTGTTCCAGATGGGCCTCAAACTGCCGTGCCGCCTCGGCGTAGCGTTCCTGTGCGGCAAGCATCTGCCCATACACGAAGTGGTGCCCTCCCTCGTTGCCGCACTGTGCGGCAATGGTGTCGGCAAGGCGGAAGCAGGCCTGTCCGTAGGCGGCAAAGAAACGCTGGTCGCGCATAAACTCCACTATATAGCGCAGCCGGTGCTCCCCGTCCAACCCCCGGTTCAGCACGCCTTGGCGCAAGTGGCTGTACGCCTGTGCCGTGTTGCCCATCGCCATGTGGCACGAGGCGAGGGCGATGTGAATGTTCTCGTCGTTGGGGCTCGCCGCCAGTATGCGGTTGTAGTAGGTCAGGGCCTTGGCGTAGTTCTTCTCGCCCATGTAGGTCTCTGCCAGTATGGCGTTGTAGCGCACCTCGTTGGGCATTGCCTCGGCGAGGCGTTCCAGTTCCTTGCGTGCCTTGTCGGGCTTCTCTATCGCCATCCACAGCTTGTGTTTCTGCAGCGACACCTCCTCCGTCACCCCGAAACGGCGTTCCACGCGGTCCAGCACCTCGATGCTCCCCGGCACGTTGCCTGTCGTCAGGTAGGCGTTCGACAGGTCGTAGTAGTAGTTCACCTCGTCGGGGTGGCTCTTCACGATGCCCTCCCAGGTGGCTATCATGTTCTTGTCGTCCTGCCGCCGCCCATACACCTGTGTCAGCAGCAGCTGGTACCATACATTGTCGGCATTGAGGCGGCATGCCTGCCGTGTGTGCACCAGTGCGCTGTCGAGCCATCCCATCGCCAGATAGGCGCGGCCCAGTTCGTAGTGTGCCGGTGCGTAGTCGGCATTTGTCCTCAGCAGGCGGCTGTAGCGCCTGATTGCCTCCTCGTGGTTGCCCAGCAGCATCTGTGTCGTGGCTTCGATCATCGCGCTGTCGGCACTCAGCTCCGCCTCCGTCACCTCCACGATGGGCTTGCGGCGGTAGGGGTTGTTGTCGGTGGCCACCTCCTTGCCACCGCTACACGAGGCAAGGAGAATCAAGATGAGCGACAAATATATGTATCTTTTCATTATTAATTATTATTACAGTCTTACGGTTTGGGCGTTCCGCATCGCCGTCCGACGGTGGCAACACCCCTGTCCGAATCCAATAAACTCCATTTTTCGTTTTTTATTGTATCGCCCTTGTAAAAATGCAGCCAAACGCCATTAATACACTGTGCAGCACCATGTTGACGGTATATGTCGAAATAATGCCGTTCCAGACTGCCAAATATTTGACTGCTTTACCGCATTTTACCGCATCTTACCGCATCTTACCGCATTTTACCGCTTTTTACCGCTTTTTACCGTATCTTACTGCATTTTACCGATTGGGGGGTTGTTTGCCGTTCGTTGAACGGCAAACGAACGGCAAACGAACGGCAAACGAACGGATAAATGGGGGAAAAGGAGGCTGGGAGAGGAGTTGCGAATGGTGAAAAATCATTAAAATGGAAAAAAAAATTCTCCATGTCAAAAAAATGGTATATATTTGCAACGTAATTATGAAACTGAAAAGACCCTCTGAATAGTACTGAAAAGCATTATGAATGAGAGTTTTGAACGTTATAAATTAGGAACTAAATTATTCATCAAAATCACAAACAACAATGAAAAAAACATTAATGGTTCTCACTTTTGCTCTGTGCGCAACCTTTGTTTTTGCACAGACTGCCACTCCTCGTATGGGGAGTGTGACCAAAGCTCCCGCCAAGGCTGCCCAAGTCCAGAACGACTACAGCAGCTCGATCTTCACCAAGGACGCGGAGCCTCTCTTCACCTGTGACTTCCACGCTGCCAACGAAGGCTACACCACCAGTGTCATCCTCGGTGGTCTCGAAGGTCATGCCGAGAACTACGACTATGCCACTTGGCGTCGTATCTCCAATTCCGACTCGGCCACTCTGGTTCAGGAGGCTACCACCTATTCCGCACTTGTCCAGAACTATTTCCGCGGTATTGACGTTTTCGTGTCCAACTTATCCGCTTATATGGACACCAGCGTCAGCTCGTCTGAGAACGGCTTCATGATGATGTCGCTCTACGACCAGCGCACCCCGCATTCGGGCAACTTCAACGCTTACATTCAGTTCTCGAATATCGACGCCAGCAGCGCTCCCCGTGTGGATGTGGTTTTCTACCAGTACTATCGTAAGTATTACGACTACTGCTATGTCGACTACAGCCTCGACGGTACCAACTGGACCGAGGTCGAGATTAACGTAAGAGGTGTTGATGTCTCTGTCAACGGTGCTCTGCGCGGCATGTGCAGATACTATCTCCCTTATCCTGCTGCCGGTTGCAGCACGCTGAGCTTCCGTATCCGCTACAAGAGCCTTGACTCCGACAATGGTGCCTACGGCTACTTCTGGTGCATCGACGATGTCTCTCTGGTGGCTGGCGAAGCCAACCGTCTGCACAAGTATGCCGAGGAGTATGTCGAGGGTAACTACGCTATGATTCCTCAGGGCATGACCATCAACCCCGCTTGGTACAGCAATGTACTCAACAACGGTGCCTATGCACAGAACAACCTCAACGCCAAGCTGTATCACCTCCCCGCCGCTATGGATGTGGCTACCGAGATTGATGCCTACAACAATGGCAACATCGCCATCGACCAGACCAAGTCGGTGTATGTCGACCGCGCCGGTTGGCTGGGTGTCGACTCTCTCGACTATCGTGGCTGGTATGGTTATACCGACCACACTCCTCACGGTTCGGGTATCAGCCTGCCCACCGACACTCCTGGCGACAACTATGTGTTTGCCACCGTCACCAACGACAGCGTCGTCTTTGCTTACGACACGCACTACTATCAGGTAACCACTCCCCATCAGAATAGTCTCTATCGTTGGGCTCACGACAATGGCGTGCTGACCTACAGCCCCTACAACTACTGGCTTTTCGGTTGGGTGATGAGCGGCAATCGCTGGTATGTCACCGAGGATGAGGAGGATGTCCATTACTATTCCCCGGAATACATGGTTACTTCCCGCTACACCACCGACGCTCAGGTCCCCTCTGACTGGGTTATCCATGGTGTCGAGCTTGTTGCCTCTCCTGTCAAAAACTACCACAGCGTTGGTACCAGACTTTCTGGTATCCTGTATCAGGATGAGTATAACGGCGACGAGGTAGGCTTCAATCGTATCAACACCGGTGCCAACGTGAAGGAAGTTGCTGCCAACGATGTCAACGACAGCAACATCATCGGCCGTAACACTGCCGGTTATCTGACCAACGGCAACTACAACACCGTTTACATTCCTTTCCCCGAGCAGCCCGCTCTGGAGCCCAACACCAGCTATCGTATTGGTTATGTGATGGAGGAAGAGAGCTTCTTCGCTCTTGCACAGGAGTGCCAGGGCAGCTATCGCATGGCTTCCCCCACCCGTCCCGAGACTTACGACACCATCATCTACTTTGCCAACGACGAGTCTACCGCCAAGTATGCCAGCTGGTATCCTGTCAACCAGTACCAGACCTACTTCTCCGACCCCACTCGTGGTGATCGACCCGCTACTTTCGCTAGCTACTATGTGGAGTACAATCCTATGATTCGTATGATTGTCGGTCCTCGTCAAGAGGTCGAGCGTCACGATGTCGAGGTTATGTGCGACAGCACCGACTACGGTGAGGTTGCCTACGCCGGTATTGATGCTTGCGGTGAGACCATCCACCCCGTGCACGGTTCTACCGCCACCATCACTGGTTCTACTTTTGCCGGTTGCGAAGGCACTGTCTATGTCGACGGTGAAGAGGTTCAGCCTTGGGACGAAGATGCCGAGACTGGCGACAGAGGCTTCAGAGTGTATTACGACACTGTGAATTACACCTACACCTATCAGTATTCGTTCATCGACATTCAGGAGAACCATACCATCCGCTTCTCCTTCAAACAGGGTCGTCCTATCGGTATCGATCCCGTTGCTGCTAATGTCCGCATGAACCTCCAGCCCAACCCCGCCACTTCGCAGGTGAACCTGAACATCGAAGGTGTCACCGGTATGGTGAACTGCATGCTCATCGACATGAGCGGCCGCGTGGTGTACAACCAGGTCATCAATGCTGAGACTGCTCAGACTATCAATGTCAGCAGCCTGGCTAAGGGTGCCTACTTTGTGCGCATCACCAACGACAAGTTCAGCAAGGTTGAAAAGCTGATTGTCCGCTAATTGAACATCTGTTTCATCTATTTGACAAAGAGGCACTCGCGAGAGTGCCTCTTTTTTTATTATAGATGCGATAGATGTGATAGATACGATAGATGTGATAGATGCTAGAGGATGTTGCCAAGCTGCTCTTTGATTTTTTCGAGCTCGTCCTTCATCTCTACGACCAGCTTCTGTATTTCCACATGGTTCGCCTTGGAGCCGGTGGTGTTGATTTCGCGCCCCATCTCTTGCGCGATGAAACCGAGTTTCTTGCCACTGCCTTCTTCGGTGTCCATGGTGTGGCGGAAATAGTCGATGTGCTTGGCAAGGCGAATCTTTTCTTCGGTGATGTCGAGTTTTTCGAGATAGTAGATGAGCTCCTGCTCGAAACGGTTGGTGTCGACCTCCTTGATAGCACTCTCGGCGAAGTAGCGGCGGATGCGCTCTTTGGCTGTTTCGATGCGTTGGCTTTCGAAGGGCGGAATCTGGTTGAGTTTGTGTTCGATGAGGTCGATGTGCTTGACGAAGTCTTTTGCCAGTATTGCGCCTTCGTGCTCGCGGAATTGCTGCACCTGGTCGACGGCTTGGGCAAAGGCTTGGGCGATGGTCTGCCAATCGTCGTTGCTGATTTCGTTGTCGGAGGGGATGTCCCAGATGTCGGGCATAGCGAGGAGGGTATCGAGCAGGTGCTGTGTGGGAGTACCCAGCTGTTGGGCAAGGTTGTTGACTTGCTGGTAGCGCGCGACGAGGAGGTCGGTGTTCAGTGTGCCGAGGGTGCTGTCGCTGCTGCCTTCGGTGATGTAGACTTCTACCTTTCCGCGTTCGAGGGGATTGAGCATGCCGCGCAGTTCGAGTTCTTTGGAGCGCAGTGTGGCGGGGACCTTGATGTTGATGTCGAGGGTCTTGCTGTTAAGTGTCTTGATTTCGATGGTGTATTTCTTTCCGTTTGCTTCGCATTGTTGCTTGGCGAAGCCTGTCATTGATTTCATGGTGGCGGGATTATTTGATGAGTTTTTGAAATTCGGGTGTGGCGTGAGTCTTGTAGGTGCCGTGGTCGTCGTAGATGAAGAAGGCGGCCTGTATGTCGGGGTTGTCGGGATGGTCGTGAATGAATTGGAGGCTTTTGTCGAGTCCCATGACCATGAATGCCGTTGCCATGGCATCGGCGTACCATGCCTCGCGGCTGACAACGGAGACGCTGAGCAGCGAGTGGCTGACGGGGCGGCCGGTGGCAGGGTCGATGGTGTGGGAGTAGCGGATGCCGTCCTGCTCGTAGTATTTGCGGTAGTTGCCGGAGGTGACGACGGCGCGGTCAACGAGTTGGATGGCGGTTTCGATTTCCTGACTGCTGTATTTGTCTTTTGCCGGGCGTTCGATGCCTACGGCCCAGGCGGTGCCGTCGGGCTTACGGCCACGGGCTATCACTTCGCCTCCCACGTCGACGAGGTAGCTGTCGATGCCTTTCTGGTCGAACATACGGGCCAGTAGGTCGACGGCATAGCCTTGGGCAATGGCGTTGAAGTCGAGCTCAATGCCTTGCGAGAGGAAGAGGAGGGGAGTGGCGTGGGTGTCGTCGATGAGGCATTCGCCGTGGCGGATGAGGGCAAGGAGGCTGTCGACCTGGCGGTCGGTGATGTCGTCGCGGTTTTTGAAGCCAAAGCCGTAGAGGTTCACCAGCGAGCCTATCTTGCAGTTGAAGGCTCCATGGGTGTATTCCTCCATTTGGAGCGACAGGCGGAGCAGGTCGACGAAGTGGGTGCTGAGTGCGGTCGCTTCGTGTCGGTTGGCTTTACGGATAATGGAACTTTCAATCCATAGCGAAGCCGTGGAGTCGAAGTTGTCGAGCAGCGAGTCGATTTGTGGCTGCAGGTCGCGTTGGAGGTTGTCGCAGTAGGCGATGTTGTAGTAGGTGCCTTGTGCTTCGCCCTGCAGGCGGATGGGCTGGTTGTGGCGGACACAGGCGGTGGCGAGCAACAGTGTCAGCAGGAGCAGGGCAGGGGCTTTCATGGTGTGGAGGGTTCGAATAAAAAGCGTCCGACACTGGGTGTCGAACGCTTTTTCTATAATCATTAAGACAGTTTATTTCGTGATGACGAACTTGCGAACCACGGTCTCTCCGTTCTGGAGGGTGATGCGCATGGAGTAGGTGCCTTTGCTGAGGTTGGAGAGATTCATGAGGCCCTTGTTGCCGAGGTTGTAGTTGGTGACAACCTGCTGACCGAGGGTGTTGAAGATGGCCACTTCGCGGATGGCTTCGGCACTTTCGATGTTGAGCTGTCCGACGGTGGGGTTGGGGTAGAGGCTGACGTGGGTGCCTTGCACTTGGTCGATGCCGACAAAGGTGACGATGGTAATCCAGCTGGTGTCGTGGCAGGCGATGTTGTTGGCGGGGTAGTTGAGGGTGGCTTCGAGAGCGACATCAATGTTGCCATGGACATCGGGGATGCGCAGCGTGTCGCCTGAGAAGGTTTGGCTGCCATAGGTCCATTTGTAGGTGGAGCCTTCGGTGCAGGTGGGATAGAGGACGGCGGTGTCGCCCGCGTTGAGGTTCCACTCACCGTTGATGGCGGTGATGACCGGCGAGGGCTTGATGACGAGGAAGAGCATCATGATGCTGTCGCAGTTGAAGCTGTCAGTAGCGAAGGCGTAGGTGGGATTGGTGGTCGGGGTCTTGTAGTAGGTTTTCTTGTTGAGTTTCCAGTAGAAGCTGTCGCAGGCGTTGACGTAGGTGGAGTCGTAGCCGGACTTGTGGATGATGACGTTGAGGTGGATGGTGCTGTCGTAGCAACGAGCCCAACGGCGGTCGATGAGGTTGGTGTCGAAGGTGGTATCGACAGAGAATCTCTTGACAGTGCTACCGGCGAGGGAGCTGACAGTGAAGTTGATGCCGTTGCATCCGACCATGGTGGTGTCTCTTACCGGGGTGCGGAACGGCTTGATGTTAAGGTTGATGGAGCGGAGGGTGACGCAGCCGGTGGAGGCGTTGGTGTCGTAGGCACTGTAGAGGCCGGAGGTGCTGATGGTATCGCCACGCCAGATGTAGTAGCTGCAGGCGGAGTCGTTAATCGTCGCGGCACTGTTAACGACGATGGTAAGGTTGAGGGTGTGGATGGTGTCGCAGCCGATGGCGGTGTCGCTCTCCACATGTGTGTACACACCGGTTTGGTTATAGGTGTTGCCGTACCAATTGTAGTTGCCGCAATATTCGACGGTTTCGTTGATGTTGAGGGTATTGACGATGCTGAGAGTCAGCTGGTCGATGTGGGTGCAGGTGGAGAGGTCGGGGTTGACAATTACGTTGCTGTCGGAATAAACGCCAGATTCGGTGTAGGTGCTGTCGTGCCAAACATAGCTGCCACATGCGCTAACGGCTTGGGTGAAAACCTCGGAGGTGGGGATAGTAATTGTGGCGACAAAGAAGCTGTCGCAGGTTCCTAACGTTGTATTGCCCAACACAGTGTCGTAGTATGTGCCGGATTGGTAGTAGGTGTTGCCTCTCCAATTGTAGAAGCAGAGGTCGCTGGTGATGGCATCAGTGCTGTTGAAGGTGTGGTTGACAGTGAGGTTCAGCACGTAGAGGATGTTCTCAGCGGTGTCGAGGTAGGTGGCCACGGTGCTGCTGGTGTAGGTTGTGCTGTTGACGTTCCAGGTATAGGTCTCACAAGCGGTGACGTTGTTGTTGACAATCTCTAGCGGATCGTTGTTCTGCGCCATGGCAAGAGGCATGAACACTGCCACCAAAAATAAACTTAATAATGTTTTTTTCATCATTCTGAAAATTAGTTTGTTTATCTTTTATTTATTTATTATCAGTATATTAATACAATTTTGCTGTGGTCTAACAGACAACACAACAACATGCAAAGATAACATTTTTTTTTAATATAGAATACTTTTTTTTAAAAAAGTGTTAGTTCGGCTATGTTTTCGACGTGTTGCGTGTGCGGAAACATGTCGACGGGCTGTATTCTTTTCACGGCGTATTTGGCGGCAAGAAGGGCCAAGTCGCGGGCCTGCGTGGCGGGGTTGCAGCTGACGTACACTATCTTGCGAGGCTGCATGGCGAGGAGTTGTTCGACTACTTTTTCGTGCATGCCTGCACGCGGTGGGTCGGTGACAACGACGTCGGGGTGACCGTGTGCTGCAACAAAATCGGCGGTCAGCACTTGTGCCATGTCGCCAGAAAAGAACTCGGCATTGTCGATATGGTTCAGCCGTGCGTTCTCGCGTGCTGCCACGACGGAGTCTTCGACATATTCGATGCCCACCACATGACGGCATTGGTGTGCGAGGAACAGCGCGATGGTGCCGGTGCCGGTGTAGAGGTCGTAGACGAGGTCGTGGGGCGTCAGCTCGGCAAACTGTGCCACAAAGCTGTAGAGGCGTTGCGCCTGACGGGAGTTGGTCTGGTAGAAGGTTTGGGGACGGATGGTGAAGCGGAGCGACGGTGCGCCGTTGTAGCCCTGCATCACTTCGGTGATGTGGTCGCTGCCGGCGAAGGTGGTCGAGGGCAGGTCGGCGTAGGAGTCGTTCATCTTGTCGTTGAAGATGTATTGGAGCGAAGTGATTTGTGGGAAGCGGTCGCGGAGATGTTCGAGCAGTCCTTCCCAGCCGGGGTAACGTTCGGCGATGACTAGTACGACCATCCATTCGCCAGTGCTGGAGTTGCGGATGATGAGGTTGCGCAGGCAGCCGGTGTGGTTGCGGATGTCGTAGTAGGGGAGGTGGTGCTCGAGGGCATAGTCGCGCACTGTCAGGCGTATCTGGTTGCTGAGGTCGGGCTGCAAGGCGCAATGCTCGATGTTGAGCACTTTGTCGAAGAGGGTGGGGATGTGGAACCCGAGAGCCCCGTCGCCGGAGGGGCTGCTGGCGGGGTCGGTGTCCTTGGGTGGCGGTAGTTCGTGCCAAGCCTTCGTCGAGAAGGTGAATTCCAGTTTGTTACGATAATAGAATATCTCTTCGGAGCCACAGATGGGCAACATGCCTTGGCAGTCGATGTGTCCCAGCCGTTCGAGGTTGTCGCGCACCTGCTGCTGCTTGGCAGTAAGTTGCTCGGCATAGATGAGGTTCTGCCAACGGCAGCCGCCACAGGTGCCGAAGTGGGGGCACTGGGGTGTGGCACGCTTGTCGCTGTACTGCCTGATGGCCACGGCACGGCCTTCGGCATAGCGTTTTTTCTTCTTGATAATCTTGATGTCGGCCACATCGCCAGGCACCACATAGGGCACAAAGACGACCATGCCGTCGATGTGTGCTATTGCCTTGCCCTCGGCACCGACACCGACGATGGGCACATTTTCAATAACGGGCTGTTCTTTCTTTCGGCTCATGGGGAGTTGAAAAAGGTGGGAAGGTACTTTGTTAATGCCGTCGATGGTTCACTGCAAAAAAAAGAAGTACTGGTAGACAATACTTCTTTTTCTCTTTGCAAAGAGTCTATGCAGGAATCCGAGGGTGAATGATTATCGCTCGTCGGAAACACTCAGTTTTTTTCTGCCTTTTCTGCGGCGTGCAGCCAAAATTTTCCGTCCGTTGTGGGTGGACATTCTCTGACGAAAACCGTGCTTATTGGCTCTTTTTCTGCGTGATGGTTGAAATGTTCTCTTCATTTTTTACTCATTTTTGGAGTTGCAAAAGTACAAACTTTTTTTCAATTGGCAAGAAAAAAATAA
>JAEEGL016436528.1_pt1 | contig 10753 bp, 21 predicted proteins | sample 9134231 | NCBI WGS metagenome assembly JAEEGL01 (sample SAMN16246548, study PRJNA631951) | gut metagenome | biome: gut microbiome; feature: rumen; material: fiber-attached | host: Bos | place: Iran: Karaj | collected 2018-10
CTAAACCGCAAGTATATCTATCCCCAGCAACGGAATCCAACCGGAACAAACAGTAATCACTTCTGTTGTCTGCGTGGCCCCTGTAGGACTTGAACCTACGACCCACGGATTATGAGTCCGCTGCTCTAACCAACTGAGCTAAGGGGCCGTGAATTATTTGACTACCTCGGTTGCGAACCGACCCACCTCTATATTGCAATACCATACTGACTCAAACAGCCCTGATATATTGCAATCCACCTCGTCAAATAATTTATTCTTCTGCTTCACTCGGGTCTACCCGGTAAACCTTGCCGGCAATCGGCAGCCTGAGAAGAGTGTCAATCATTTCATCGGCCTCAGTCTCAGTCAGCAAGCGGCTCGAGATAAGCTTGTCATCAACGTAAACGAAATACTTAGGTTCCATATTCAATTGTTTTTGGTTACAATACAAATATATGAAAATTATTTTGATTGTAAAAATTTGTAGCCCCAGTGGGAGTCGGACCCACACAGGCACTTCTGCCCAAGGGATTTTACATACCACTACAGTTTTCACTGCCAATTACTGATATCTTCATTGTTTGTGGTCTGGACTCTCTCTTAACCATATTGAAATCTTGCAAGATTACGAATGGGCTGTCTGATTTTCTATAGCGGCAGATTATGCACCGCTTCCCTTAGCCAGCCTGGTACATCTGGCTCCTCGTAAATTTCAACTTAGGTTCCTCCTGTATAGTCTCTACACACTGTCTATAGTTTATGTTTGATACCCATTTGGGTTTCCACTATTAACATTGGCTCGGTATTAGCATATATGCAAGGTTTCCGACTTTCACAGAGTTTAGCGTCACCGCACAAAGACTCACTCGGGAGCAGGTTCTGTACCTACGCATATGTAGCTTTCACCGAATTAGGGAGGTTCTACATCTGAAGTTTCCTTCAGTGCAACCCATTGCTTTTAGCAAAGAGTCCCTCGTGTCTACCATTTCACCATGAGGCCACTTAAAAATTATATCTCTATTCTACAAACAATATTTAAGCATTGGAGTCACATCAACAAGTTCACCCGCATGCTCACTACCTCTCAGGCAATACTTAGGATACTGATAAGTAACCGTGTAACCCTCGAAGTCACTGTCACACTCGATGCATTCCCAATCTCTGTCTGCAAACTGAGCTTCACCGAAGTCAGAAGAATAATCATCAAGAGTGATTGTTTTCTTCTCATCATCAATATCCCAATAACCTCCGCCGCACGTATAATATCCTTCTTGCGTCAGGTCACGATGAAACCCAACATTGCCAAGAATGAGACGGCCAACAGGACGTTCCTTAGAGGGATAGCCGTACTTATGCGGCATTAACAGTACAAACTTGTGTGCCATAATTAGTTAAGGATTTTGATTTCGTTAGGAAGCCAGGCGTGCTTACCCATGTTGACTTCAGAGCCGTCCTCACAGGTGACGACAACATCACCAGTGTAAGCAATCAACCTGCCGTGCAAGTAGTAAGGAGAGACCTCAATTCTATCTCCCGTTTTCTTCTCAATGACAGTCATAATTAAATCTCTTCGTTGATGACAATTCCACCCTGGATGACAACACGCTTGCGATTGCCGTGTTCATCAATGCGGTCAAAGAGCACCTGTCCCGCACCGCTCGTGTCAAACTGAACATCAAACTTTCCAGTCCAGTTGGCAAGAGTGTCACCCTGGTAGTCAAAGACAGTGACAGAGCGATTGATACCGCCACCGTAGTTAGACTGAAAATCCTTGACGGTGCGCTTCCAAGACTCACCGCAGCCGGTAAGAAGCAGCATAGCTGCAATTGCAATAAGAATCTTTTTCATATTATTCTGGTTTTGTATATTCATACTGAGTAAAGTAAATTGCGGAGAATGCGATATGAATTTGATGGAATAATACACGCAATACATCTTCTTCCATCTCTCTTTCTTCGTTGTTCTTCAACCTGGAAAGATACACGAAAAGAGCAACTCGGTCCACATCTTCCTTTATGTTAGCCTTCTGGTCAAGACAATGAATGACACGTCTTGCTGCTCTCATCTCCCTGTCTCCGAACCGGTCAAGCATATCGGTGCAACTGTCAAACGAAGACTGTATCGCTGATTTAGTAATGAACGCCATATCTTTAAACGAATTTTAATTCAACTTCTTTCACATTGACTACCATGTCAGAGCTTCTCATCCGGCCGGCGTAATATCCCCAAAGAGGATGAGCCTCTCTGGAAGTGTCCCAACCGCCGTAACAATACGTGCTATAGCATTCCTGTGCAGCTTCATCAATATATCTCTTGACTCTTTCAGCCGCCTTCTCAGCATTGGCCCGAGTAGGGAAAAACCTTGCTTGGTACAAGTCGCCGAACTCAACCTGCCAACATCTGTTTCCGAGAACAGAAATATACATAGGAGTTTCACCCCAACGCTCTTTGTGATAAACCTCTATGATAAACCGCGTATTCATAATGTACTGTTGTTTTGCAATACAAATATATGAATTTTTTCTTTAACCTGCAAATTTATTTACATAACAACCCCACCTGAGAGAACGACTCTGTTGCCGAACATACTCAAGTCAACTCCTTTGTACGCTGCAGGATGCCAATCGCGAGGATGTGAAGGAGTCCAATCTCCGTCTGCAGTCTTCCACATCGGAGAAATCTTATCCTTTCCCATCCATCCGTTGTAACAGATAGCAGCCCGGACCTTTTTCAATAAGTAATCATTGAACAGCTCATCATAGATAGCAAGCTTCTCCTGCAGCTCATTGTCATGATTGCCGTCATACAAATCAACTCCAGAAAGGATTGATGTACAGATATCGGAGGCTGCGACAAGCTTGTTGAGAGTTTTAGACTTGAACCATCCCTTGTCAAGAGTTGAAGTGGAAACTCCATGGAACTTTGCACAAGCTGTCATTGTCGGAAAGATATTGTGCTCACTATCCAAGAAAGGAACTCCTCCCATCTTGTAATACATATACTCGAACAAATCTTTGGAGGCGCGGATAGTGTACTTCATATTCAATTGTTTTACAATACAAATATATGAATTTTTTCCGTATTCCAAAATAGTCCAATAAATATTCTGATATTGAAATTGTATTCGCGGGTCAGAATACCAAGGAATTTCGCTACCAAAAATTTGTATAGGACCGTGAATAAGAGGGCAGGAGTGATGAACCTGCCCTCGCTACTTTATACATATGAGCTGAGGGTGCTTCACAGCAACCTCAACTCCAGACAAGATTATTTAATTGTTAGGAAATATCTTAGCAGGCGGGACGGTTCCTGACGCGAGCCTCATCCTCATCAGAGAACTTATACTTGGTAGAACCAAGGAGGGCGAGCCACTGCTTCTCGTTGATACGGATACGAGACTTGTAGTAAGTGTCGAGTCGCTGAATCTTAGCAGGACCGGGCTTCTCACCGATGATGATGAAATCAAGAGCACCATCAATCTTATGATAGTAAGTGCAACCAGAACGGCGGATAGACCCCTCGATATCCTCACGCTTGGCAAAGTACTTGAACTTACCAGTAGCGATACCATAGTTGGAAGCGCGGAAGGTGAAGACGTCAGGCTTGCGACCGTAACCGTCAGTAGGGAAATCAACAATCTCCGGACCCTTCGCCTCTTCGGCGGCAGCCTCAGCAGCGGCCTTCTCAGCCTTGGTCATCTTCTTAGGCTTCTCAACCTTGACCTTGACAACTTTCTCCTTCTTGGGCTTGGGACCCGGCTTCGCGGAACCTTCCTTGCGGGTGTACTTGCGCTTGGGCTTAGCAACCTCAGCAGCCATAGTAGCGGCAGGAGTAGCAGTAGCAACAGGAGCGAGGCCATTGGAGATCAGATGATACAAAGAGCCGACGACCTCAATATCACCATTGGGAATCCAGGCAGAAGAAACGGAAGCCTCCACAGTGGTGTTGGCGTTCTTCTTGTTGTACCACTCAATCAGAGAGAAGGTGGTACCAATCTCACGGACAATGCCGTAGAAATCCTTGGCGTTCGGATGAGCGGTGAGGATGGAAGAGTTAGCAGAAAGCTTAACTACATCGAAAGTCTTGAAAGTAACGTTGGTCTTCATATCTTGTCTGTTTTTAATTGTTGTTATTTCCTATACAAATATATGAATATTTCTTTAAACCAAAAAATATTTGTGCTAAAGTTCTTTCAATATTTTTTCTGCTTTGAATATGAGTTCCATCATAGAACTGCTTGCAGCAGACTCCATTGCTCGTGCACAATCTTTATAGAATTCTGGTGTGAACTTCGGAGAAGCTTTGACCGCAGCAAGGACTCCATCATAGATAATGCTTTTGAGAGTGGGCTTTTTCATATTGCTTTGTTGTTTTGTTGGTACAAATATAATACAATTATCTGATACCTGCAAATTTATTTGAGAAATTTATGCAATCCTCCTGGACTCAAGAGCATCAATGTTCTGCTGAATCTTCTGCATCCGTCTCTTAAGCATCTCGACTTCCTTGGTGATTTCAGCATTGACCTTATCAACGAGGACACCGAACTCTGTGGAAAAGATCAGATTACCAGTCTGATACTCGCTCTCAGTTTCTAACGTATTGAGCGGATGCCACTTAGCAGTGAACAGACGAATAGTATAGTCTCTTCCGTCCTCAAAACGGAAAGTGTAGTCATGCTCTTCGACAGGGCTGTCAGTTCCCTTCTCTTTGATAGGAAACAATTTCTTCTCAATTCCAACAAGGGTAACTTTGCCGATGCGGTAAGCATCCTCCTGTTCGCAGGACGGATGAAGCATGACATAGAAGACAGTGTCGTTGATAATGAGGGAATTGAAAGGCTTGTTCATAATAGTTCTGTTTTTGTTTGTTGGTACAAATATAACACAAATAATCGAGACCTGCAAATTTATTTGTTAACTTTTCTTAACATTTTTCGGGTCTTTGATATAGTTGATTAGATTGTAAAGTGTTTCAGCATCCAAATTTGCAGCATCAATATCATAACCGCATTCAGAGATGCAGCATATTTCTCCCTTGTACACATAAAAGGCTTGAATCTTATCACCAGGAGCATCACGTTCAACGACAATATCAATCGGTTCATTCAGCCAAAACTCCGTAACAGGATTTCCATTAGCTTTGCCGTTGTACATGCCAGCAAGAATATCAAGCTCTTCTATCATCTGTAAAGTAACTCTCATGTTATCTTTGTTTTACAATATAAATATATGAATAATTTTCTTAGCCGTAAAAAGATTATGAGCCTGTGAGTGACTTTAGCCATGTTGAGGGTTGGCTAGTCAAGGTCGAGATCGCTCAGAGTGTTGCTGAGATTGCTGAGAGGCAGGTCTCAGCAACAGAAACATTCTCATGAAAGAGATATTAAAAAAATTTTTTTATATTGAATATTATTCGTATATTTGCAATGTAAAACAAAAGTCCATTCGGACAGCATTGACTTACTGAATCGTAACAAGTATGTTGCAACACATTGATAACAATAATGTTACATCAAAGTGTATGTCGAGAGTAAGCATGAGAGATAGCACAAGAGAGATGTATAAAAATTCACTGAGAGAAAAGTGAAAAAAGAAAAGAGCTCCGAAGAGCTCTTTCATTCAAGCAAACACCGACTTATTACTTTGTCAATGCACGTTCAATCAATACCCAGCAGCAGCTGTTAAGTCCGTTTCCTGCAGCACTGATTTGAGAAATGTGCCAACCTTCTTCAAGATACTTATCAAGAGTACGGTTCTTTACATCTCCTAGTTGTTCTGGGACGCATAATAGTTTCTGTTCCATTGTTTTATTATTTAGAATGTTTCTTATCTGCTTCTTTCATATCAACAAGAATCTCTTCAAGGAAGCTTCTCTCTAATTGGTCTGTTGTTTTTCTTTCAACAAACTTCTTGTCAATCATATCTCCAAACAAAACCTTCTTGTTCTTTTGACCTTTGACCATCACACCGAGTACACAAATATCTTTGACAACAACTGGATATGTGTGCCAGTAAGTCATTGTTGCAGAGACTTTGTCTCCTTTACTGAGAACATAATTCATAATCTCATCTGTTCTCCTTTTATGCCATTGTTCTTTAGTTAATCCCATAATACATTCCAACTTCTGGTCTTTGTAAATACGGCAACTTTGCTATATCATCTATCGGAACAGATATGCATGACAGCATTTCATTATTCAATTGTGAAACAAACATCTGCATAGAGCTCGTTGCATTATCAATATAAATTTCTTCTATCTTGCCGTGAGTCGTTTCATTTCCCCTGTCTGCAATTATTTCTTTGAATCTAAGTTCATAACCGATGTTCTTATCTACATTGTAAACAATAGTAGTATATTCTTCATCTTCACTATCAGGAACATAATTCTCTGTGCAATTATAATTCTTGCTGTGAACATTGAGTATAGCACGTTCAATCATTGCGAAAGAATCATCAAAGAAATTATTCTCAAACAGTATACAAATAAATTGCAAAATAAACTTCAAATAATTTCCGTCAACTTCTGTATAAATTTTATTGGAAATTTTTACAGAATATTTTTCAAGTTTTCCTTCAGGATTTTTCCGAAAATAAATCTCTAAACTTCCATAAAAATTTCCAGAAGAATTATCAGAATCTTTAAACGAATTCAAAATCGTATCAAGGATTTCTTTATTCTCGTAATTAGTCCTGGAAAAATTATTATAATCGTATTTGAATTCTTTTGAATTATTGATAAGTATTTTTCCGCAGACCATAGTATTGGAAAATATTGGTCCGCAAGCATCAAACCAGTTCTCTTGAACAGCTTTAACAACACAAGTGTAAGGCTTATTTGCAGTCAATGTGACTTCTGCATTATACATACTATAAACTTTATCTCAATAATAATATATGAAAATTTTTTAATATCTGAAAACACTGATAAATAATTTGTAAGAAAAGTGTATACAGTAAATGAAACAATTAGAAGAAGATATACGTCCGCAAGATGTTGACTTAACAGGATTTAAACTGCAAGACAAATTAAATCCTAAGCTCTGGTCAGCAGATAAGAAGCTCAATGACCTTGTCAGATTGTCTTTGCTTATGATTGCTAGTGACTTCATGAGTGATTCAGGTATTCAGAAGATACATGATATCATTATGACAGGCTCACTTGCAAATTATAATTGGAATGAAGAACATTCTGATGTTGACTTACATATTCTCGTTGACTACAATCAACTCTCTGCTGACCCCACAATCGCAAAACAGTATTTCGCGGAGAAAAAATCAAATTGGAACAACGCTCACGCAAAAATCCATGTTCTTGGTTATCCAGTTGAGCTCTATGTTCAAGATATCAATGAGCCACACAAATCCACTGGAGTATATTCATTGATGAGAGATGAATGGGTTGTAGAACCAACGCTCGATAAGCTCCCTGATACTTCAAACAAAGAACATATCAAGTCAGGAGTCTCTGTTTACTGCAATATGATTGATGCATTGATATCTACATATGATGATGTGACTGGAAACAAAGCAGAGGTCAAGGAAGTTCTCAAGATTGCAGACAGTATCATGAGTGCAATCCGTGGTGAACGTTCAGAGTCAATGGCTTCAACAAAATATGCAGAGCTTACAACTGGTAATTTGATTTTCAAAACATTACGAAGGAATGGTTATATAGGTAAGTTGATTAACTTAAGAAGAGAGTGTTATGATGAACTTCGTTCTCTTTGATTTCATTCTGTAAACATTTTTTCATATATTTGTAATAAGAAAACAAGAAGATTATGGACAACAATAACACCTTCACCGCCGAATACGTTTTCTCATATTACAATTCAATTTATGGGAAACTGTCTGCTACTAAGACCGATTTGGCCACAGTAGAAAAGTTCATGGAAAAGTTCGGTCATCTTTATCCGAATGATATTGATGAGACCTGTGACTTGCTCAAGGATTACGTCCTTTCCCGTAAGGGAATGTATTAATTTTTTGGTTAAACAAAAAGAGGGAGCTGCAATAGTTCCCTCTTTTTATTTTCCGTGAATTCCATTCATAATCTTTTCAGACAGTTCATAATACTCTTTCAATTCCTTTTTTGTAATATTACCAGTATCTCTCAACCATCTGAACACAAGCTCACAATATTCAATCGTCATTGGATGCATTGACTTCTGAACTTCTTCTTTCTTCTTCTCCCACCACTTATATTCATCTTCATAAGTGAATTGTTTTCCACGATAAGCTTTGCCCGCTGCAAGCCAGTCACAAATCATTTCAACAGAATAAATGAACGGCATCCTGATTGGAGTTCCACCTTTATCAAAGTTGTCCATCCAATACTCATAATGATGAGGATTCCTTCCCTTATGATGCTGCCATGCTAATGAATATCCATTTGCTTTCTTACATTCAGGAATAGGGGAGGAGGTTCCGGTATAGTACCGCACGCTTTCGAAGAACTCTGTAGGGCTGAACTTACTAAGGTCATGAACTAAACCTCTGAAGGGAATCCCAAGCTTGCAAGCGTAATAGAAAACCCAGAACTTATGTTTGTTAATCATCCACAGATGACCGAAAAATTTTTGATAGTACTTCATATTATTCTTCATTCAACTCGTCTTCAATCATTTTGTTCGCCTTCCTTTTGAGAGCCTGCCTGCGTTTCTTATCAACAGTTCTTCTCCATGCTCCCAATCGGTCTGACTGCAAATCTCTTTCTGCAATCAACCCTCTAAAATCTTTTATTGGCTGCCCACCACTTCTCGAAATATCTTTGAACTCCCTTAACAGAGTGTTATGATGACCTCTGTTTCCATTTCCAAACAACTGGGAGTTGTGTTCATGCCTATAAGTTCTGCTCATATATTAAATTTTATCAAGGTTTTCAACAAGCTCCTTAGCAGATTTCAATACAACATTGTAATCAGTAGAGACTACAGACATCTTATATTGGCCGCTTTCTCTTTCATAGATAAATGCATAATATTTAAAATCCGATGTGTTATATTTAAAGACGAAAGCATAGTTCTTACCGATAACAAGTATCTCATTCTTCTCCTCATATTTGTCAGAGGGGACAATATTGAGACCCATGTTCTTTGCTGTTTCAATCGGAGTAGCCATCGCCTTTCTCTTTTCTTTGTCGGTTACATGTTTCATCAATGTTACAACAAGATATGAAAACACCAAGGAAACTACAAGAATAGCAAACATAAGTTCAACTACTGATTTGGTGTTACTAAGTGTAAGTAAAGCAATCATAACTTTAATTATTATTTTTCTACTTTAATATATGCATTGAACGGACATTCCAAACAAGGATAACTTACTTTATCATCAAGCAAACCTCCTCCGTTATTGTCTAAAACTTCACAATGAGCTTCATAGTGGTCAAGCGGCATTGGGAAATCAAGCCAAAATCTTCCACAAGTTTTGCATAAATCTTTCTGTTCCTGTGCCATATTACTTCTGTTCCGTGTTAGTTCTTGTTCTTGGCATAGTGTTCCAATCATACGCCTTAAGGCCGTCAAGACCTTTGACTGTAGCCCATCTTCCGTTTGCAACCATCAGGCTCATCACATCATCTGTCATTTCAACGACAATGACTTTCTTTCCCTTTGCAAAAGCATATCCTGCTTCCCAGTTGGCTCCTGCAGTAGAGTTCCTGCCGTTGGAAAGCAGAACAACAGCATCACAAGAATCAAGAGCGACAACATCAGAAGTAAAGACCATCAATCCCCACTCATCATTAGGATAATCCCATGCATTGGGAATCTTTGTTTCAACAGGAGCATATACATCAAATCCTTTCTGCCGCAGCATATCAACTGCAGTATACATTGCAGACCTTGCTCCAATATTAAGAGACGATGCTAAATAGATTTTCATAAACTTATTCGTATTTTCTCAAACACATTTCAGCTGCATGAAGTTCTTCAATCGCTTTTTGAATATGTTCTTTTGCGTCATAATCATTATTAGAAAGAGGAGGAGCAAACGGAGAGCCCGGTTTGCCCAAAATTGTTTTAAGACGCTGCAATTTACATTTCAACTTGTAAATTCTATTAATATCGCTGTGTACCATATTATTTGTTTGTTATATACAAATATATGAAAAAAATTTCAAGGAGGAAAAGATTACTCCTCTCCTGCCTTGAAATTATACAAAGGTTTGATGACGTCAATTATCTCTACAGTAGGCTCGATGCATCTTACAATCTCATCCATATTCTTGTAAGCCATTGGAGACTCATCAATAGTTGAACGAGAAACTGTAGTGCTGTAGATGCCCTTCATAGACTTCTCGAAATCCTTCAAAGTGATTGCAGACTTTGCCTTGCTACGGGACATCAACCTACCTGCTCCGTGAGGTGCAGAGTAGTTCCAATCTGCATTTCCCTTTCCGACACAAATCAAAGAACCATCTCTCATGTTCATAGGAATGATTACCTTCTCACCTGCCTGAGCAGAGATAGAGCCCTTCCTAAGAATCATGTTCTTGGTATCAATGTAGTTGTGAATGGTCTCGAACCTGTCAAGCTCCTTCCAACCCATCTTCTGGAGAATAATCTTTGCAATTGTAGCACGGTTAAGTGCTGCAAATCTCTGAACAATCTCCATATCCCAGATGTAATTCTTGAAGTCGGAACCCTCAAGGTGTGCAAGCTCCTTGTCAGCAGAAGGTTTCTTGATATTTGCAAGAGCCTTTTTCAACTCTGCAGGAATATCTTTCTGCCTTCCCTCTGCCTTGCACTTTGCAATCACCTCATCA
>JAEEGL016695083.1_pt1 | contig 10753 bp, 10 predicted proteins | sample 9134231 | NCBI WGS metagenome assembly JAEEGL01 (sample SAMN16246548, study PRJNA631951) | gut metagenome | biome: gut microbiome; feature: rumen; material: fiber-attached | host: Bos | place: Iran: Karaj | collected 2018-10
CGCAAGGGAAAGCTAAAGGGAAATAAAGAACTTAAAGCCCGACCGTTTAACGAATTTATTGATGACAACATAATGTACATCACCCCCAAAAAATGTGACGAAGATTATATTTCGCCTGACATTGATATAGTTAATGTTAAAAATTCTCTTGAAGATGATCACGGAAATGAAGAAGATAACGGCAGCGAATCTCCGATTACGGAGTCAGAGGACACAAATATCGCAGAAAACAATGATATAGACAATTCACACTTGGAAGGAGAGGTTTAATATGGGATTCGGTGAAAAAATATTGAACTATAAAAAAGAAATTCTTGCCGATCTGGCGGAGCTTATCAGCATAGAATCCGTATCGTCCGAGGGAAGCGAGCTTCCTGCAAAGGCGCTTAACGTTATGCTCGAAAAAGCCGAGAAAATGGGCTTTACAACAAAGAACATTGATGATGTAGCAGGACATATAGAATACGGTGAGGGAGAGGCTCTTTGCGGAGTTTTGGCTCACCTTGATGTTGTTCCCGTCGGCGGCGACTGGAAATATCCCCCTTTTCAGCTGACCGAAAAAGACGGCGTGCTTTACGGCAGGGGAGTGGCAGACGACAAAGGCGCCGCTGTGGTAGCCTTGTATTGCCTTAAGGCACTTAAAGACGAAGGAATAATAGGTGACAGAAAACTGAGAGTTATTCTCGGAACATCGGAAGAAATAGGGCAGGAGGATATGAAGGTTTATTTTGAACATGAGCGCCTGCCTGATATGAGCTTTACCCCAGACTCCGATTACGGTATATGCGCAACCGAAAAAGGCATATTACAGCTTAAAATATCCGACCCCACACACAACGGCACGGTAATAACCGAGCTTAAGGGCGGTACTGCCGTTAACAGCGTCCCCGATAAAGCGGTTGCGATACTTGAATGTACCGAAAATGACGATCATCAAATGCAGCGTCTTGCGGACGCCAAGCCTAATTGCTTTGACTTTGACTATACAATAGACGGCATAAAGGTCACTTCCAAAGGAAAAGCGGCCCACGCCGCCGAGCCGGACAAGGGACTTAACGCCGCCACAAATCTTGTTTCTTTGCTTTGTTCCTGCTTTTCAAGCAGAATACTGGGCAACCTTTGCGAATTTGTCGATAACTATATAGGCTCAGATCTCAGAGGAAAATATCTCGGTATAGCAAACAGGGACAAATCGGGAGTTTTGACACTCAATGTCGGAAAGCTTGAAATAAATACAAACGAGGCCTATGTTACACTCGATATAAGATATCCCGTTACATCAGACCCCGTAAGAATCATAAACAAAATACAAACGTGCGCCAACAGAGAAGGTCTGTCGGTAGAAGTGCTTGACCATATGCTTCCGCTAAATGTGCCTGAGGGTGCGCCCGTTGTGCAATTGCTCAAAAAGGCGTATAAAGCGGCAACAGGCACACCCGCAACGCTTTATTCCACAGGCGGCGGAACATATGCGCGTGCCCTTGGCGGAAACGGAGTTGCATTTGGACCCGTTTTTCCCGAAGATGACTGCCGTTTGCACAACAGCAACGAATGTATGAACATTGACAAGCTTATGCTGCACGCTCAAATATGTCTTGAAGCTATGGCGAGAATGCTTGACAGCAATTTTGACAACAGGTAATTATTCCCGGAGGTATTTATGGAGGCGGCGAAAAAAGTAATTTCCGAGGCAAAGGCTGTGTTTAACGGCAACGGCGCTTTGTTTGCCACGGCATATGTAATGAAACTGTCATGCACTATGATTTCGGCTTTGCTTGTTTATTGCGTTTTAATCTGCACACAGGGCGTGTTTGACAGCAACCCCGATATCATTCCCGCTGCTGCTTTTTGTGTTCTTGTTTTGGTAAGTATTATTGCGTCTTTTCCTCTTAGGCTTGGGTACAAAAGAATGACAGTTATGCTCTCTAAAGGTTATAGGGCTGACATAAATGATCTGTTCTACTACTATTCCCGTCCTGACCTTATAAAAGGCTCGGTCAAGGTGTATTCAGGTTTGGTTTTGAGGGTACTTATAGGTGCCGTCCTCGTTTTTTGTGTGGAAAGGGCTGTTTATTTTGCGGCAGTTACGCTGTCTTTCAGTATTCAAAACCCGGAAGTCGGCAATATAACAAATATAATATATTCAATTTTGACCGCTTGCGTTATAATCATATTTATTTTATACATGTTCAGGTATGTATACGTTACATATCTTGCGGTGGAGAACAACTGTAATTCCCTTAACAAGTGTGTTAAGGCTTCCGTTATGCTCGCAAGGTCTGAACGGGGTATGTTTTTCGGCTGTTTGGTACATATGGTACATTTGATTGCTTTGTCGCTGCTTGTTTTCCCTTTGCTGTATACAATGCCGGTGTTTTCGCTTGTATCTGCAGTTTCGGCAAAGCAAAGCATAGCGTCTGCAAATCCTGAAGATAGGGGAGCGGAGTCATGCTGATATCTTTATGCGTAGTTGCTTATAATGAGCAGGAATTTTTGCCCGATTTACTTAAAGATATTATAAATCAGGATTATCCCAGGGAAAAAACGGAAATAATATTTATAGACAACGGCTCAACCGATAATACAAAAGCCATTATGCAAAAGTTCTTGTCGGAAAATACTTTTTTTAACTCGATGCTTATTTCAATTAATCGCTCAAATTTAGCGGTCGGGTGCAATACGGCTATAAAAAATATGACAGGCGACGTATATGTAAGAGTAGACGCTCACGCAGGCATCGCGCCCGATTTTTTGAGCAAAACTGCAGAGTGCATTTTAGGCGGAGAAAACGTTTGCGGAGGATACCGCCCTTGCGTTACGCACGATGATACGCCTATGCAAAAAACGCTGCTTTTGGCTGAAAGCAGTATGTTCGGCAGCTCGTTTGCCGCTTACAGGCGAGAACACAAAGAAAAAACATATATGCCGTCGCTTTTTCATATGGCGGTAAAAAAAGAGGTTTTTGATAAGTGCGGTTCATATGATGAACGTCTCGGACGCACCGAAGATAATGAATTTGCTTACAGGCTCCGTTCTCACGGCTATAAGCTTTGTTATTATCCCGGAATTCGCTCTAAGCAAAAGGTGAGAAGTTCAATTAAAAAAATCGTAACTCAGAAATATAAAAACGGTTATTGGATAGGTCTTACATTAGGTGTTTGCCCCAAATGCTTTTCAATATTTCATTTTGCGCCGCTTGCATTTGTGCTTGCAATTATATTTTCCGTATTATTTGCTCTGTTTTTGAACCCCATACCGCTTTTACTGCTCGCGGCTGCGTATTTGGCATTCGATTTGGCAATTACCGTTTCGGCTTTTGTTTCTTCAAAAAATATCTATCCTGTGTATTTTTTGTTGCCGTTTATATTTTTTATGCTCCACTTGGCGTACGGTGCGGGAACACTGATTGGTATTATATATATGCCTGTTTGGAAAATCAGAAACAAATCAAATAATTAAAAAAACTGTTGTTAAATATATAAATTTGTGATAATATGTTACACGGTGATTTGATGAAAAAATCAAAAAAATATGTTTTTTCACCCGAGGAACTGCGTGAGCTTCAGTTAAAAGAGCTTGATACGCTCGTTTATTTCAAAGATTTTTGCGAAAAGCATAATTTGATGTTTTGCTTTTGCGGAGGTTGCTGTATCGGCTCATTGAGAAACAAGGGCTTTGTTCCCTGGGATGACGATATAGATGTCTTTATGCTTCGTGCTGATTATGAAGCCTTTTTAAAACTGTGGAAGCAGGAAGAAAACGAAAACAGATACAAGCTTCTGCAAACCGACGGTAAAATGTTCACGGGCAATATTTTTGCGACCCTTGTAGACACCAGCGCAACCTGTATAAAAGATTATCAGGCAGAATTAGACGTGCCGCACGGGCTTGTTATGGATATATTTCCCCTTGACGGCTGCCCTGCGGGATATAAACGCAAATTTCAGAAAATGTGGGCGATGATCTATTCGCTTTACAGGGCGCAGACCGTTCCCGTTAATCACGGAAAGGTCTTGGCTTTCGGCAGCAAATTTCTTTTGGCAATCGTTCCCTCAAAAAAAATGCGTTATAAGCTGTGGAGATTTGCCGAGAAAAAAATGAGCAAATATCCTCTTGACAAGTGCGACTATATAACCGAGCTTTGCGCAGGACCGGGATATATGAAAAACGAATATCCCAAAGAAGATTTTACGGGTGTTGTTTTTAAGGATTTTGAAGGTTATAAAATGCCTTTGCCTATCGGCTACGATGATTACCTTACAATAGCTTTCGGCGATTATATGAAAATGCCTCCGAAGGAAAAGCAAGTACCGCATCACGACGTAATATTTTGTGACTTAAACAAGTGTTGTGATGAATATGATAGAAAATACAAAAAATAATTGTTCTCAAAGGAGAGTACCAAAATGATATTCGGCGCAGTGCTTGCGGGCGGATTCGGCACAAGGATGCACATTTCATCTATGCCTAAGCAGTTTTTGCCTCTTGATGACAAGCCCATAATTATTCATACAATAGAAAAAATGCTCACCTGCAGTAAATTTGACGCTGTTTTTGTTGGGATAAATCCCACATGGGCTTCTTATATGAACGATCTGCTTGATAACTATGAGCTTTCCGAGGAACACATAAAGGTGGTTATCGGCGGTGAAAACCGCAACGACACCATTTTTAATATAATAGCAGGAATAGAAGAAGAGTACGGCGAAAACGACGAGAATATAATCGTTACTCACGATGCCGTAAGACCTTTTGTAACGCTCAGAATAATTGAGGATAACATTGAGGCAGCGCTCAAATACGGTGCCTGCGATACGGTTGTTCCTGCCACGGATACCATTGTTGTGTCGCATAAAAACGATATAATTTCCGATATACCGAACCGTGTATATATGTATCAGGGGCAAACTCCGCAAAGCTTTAATATAAAAAAGCTTAAAGAACTTTATGCCCGCTTAAGTGACAGCCAAAAGCTTGTTCTTACAGATGCCTGCAATATATTTGTGATGAACAATGAAGAAGTTAAGCTTGTTCAGGGCGAAGTTTCAAATATAAAAATTACTACGGTGAACGATTACAATATAGCTCAATATCTTGCCACCGGAGGAGCCGAAAGTGATTAATTATGTATACAGACTGGTTTCCCCCCAGTTTATATCTATTGATTATTCAAATATAAATGTTTCTAATAATGCGATAGTGCGGCCCTTGTATATGTCTATATGCCATGCGGATCAAAGATATTTTTTGGGTGCTCGCAACAGCGACATATTATCCGAAAAGTTACCGATGGCACTTATTCACGAGTGCTGCGGAGAGGTAGTTGTTGACAGATCCGGTACGTTTAAAAGAGGACAAAAAGTTGTACTTATACCCAATATTCCCGCAAAGCCCTCAGATTACATACTTGAAAATTATGATGAAAGCTCGCACTTTGCCTCAAGCAGCTGCGATGGCTTTATGCGTGAATTTGTGGATATACCTGCCGACAGGCTTTTGCCTTATGATAAAATACCGCCGCAAAATGCCGTGCTCAGCGAATATTTGAGCGTTGCGGTACATTCTGTTACACGGCTTTCAAAATATGCGCACGAATGCAGAGATAACATAGCGGTGTGGGGCGACGGCAGTTTGGCTTATGTTGTTTGCTGTGCTTTAAGGGAACTTATGCCTAAGGCAAAGATTACCGTAATCGGTAAAAACCTGAGAAAACTGAGCAGGTTTTCATTTGCCCATAAAACTTATTTGAACAATTCACTTCCTAAAAATTTTCATTTTGACCACGCGTTTGAGTGCGTCGGCGGAGAATTTTCGGGAGAGGCGATAGAGGACATTATAAAGCACATAAAGCCCCAGGGAACAGTTATGCTTATGGGCGTCAGTGAAAACAAAATTCCCGTTAACACAAGACAGTTGCTTGAAAAAGGTCTTATGCTCATCGGCTCCAGCCGCTCGGGAAAAGAGGATTTTGCAACGGCGCTTAATCTGATGCAGTCAGTAAGAGTAAGACGCAGACTCGGCAGCATAGTTTATGAGGATGCCCCGGTAAGATGCCTCGACGATATATACCGCGTATTCTCTACCGATTTAAACACGCCCTTTAAAACAATATTTGAATGGAAGCTCTGACAAATTTTGTCAGGGCTTTTTTTGCTAGAACATAAAATCCGACTGAATATATCGCAGTAAACGGTTTTAATTTTTATAGCATAAAAATTAAAAAAATATTGATTTTATCAAAAAAGTGTGCTATATTAGTACCGATGCAAATCGTCTTTGCACATAAAATTTATTTTAGGAGGACTTCCAAAATGAAAAAGAAAATCTTAGCAGTAGTTCTTGCCGCTATGATGGCAGTTTCTACCTGCGCAGTTTCTGCAGCTGCTGAAGAGAACACAGCAGAAAAAGATTCTGATTCTATAGTTGTATTGTTTACTAACGACGTACACTGCAACATCGACCACGTTGAAAAGTATGCAGAGCCTGTAGAAGACACTGAAACAGAAACAGAAACAGAGACAGACACAAGCACAAGCACAGATTCTTCTGACACTGAATCCGATACCGATAAGATCGTATACGGCGATGTTACCGGCGATGGACTCGTTAAGATGGAAGACGTTGTTGAAGTTCAAAAGCACATTGCAAAGCTTATCACACTTGAGGGCAAAGCTCTTACAGCAGCAAACGTTGTTCTTGACGAAGAGGTAAATATGCTCGACGTTACAACAATGCAGAAGTTCATTGCTGAGCTTATCAAAGAGCTCCCCGTTGAAGTGTACACAGTAGGTGAGCTAGTAGATTCCGAGCCTGACAGCGAAGATACGAATACTGAGGCAGATACAGCTTCAGAGGCAGATACATCTTCTGAGACAGCTTCAGAGGCAGACACAGCAACTGAGGAAGAAAAAGTATTGGAATCTGCACAGTTCGGCTATGCAGGCGTTGCAGCTTATAAAAAGGCTATGCAGAAAGAATACGACAACGTTGTGCTCGTTGATATCGGTGACCACGTTCAGGGCGGCGCAGTTGGCGCATTGTCTAAGGGCGAAAACATAATCAAGATCATGAACGCTGTTCCTTATGACCTTGCCACACTCGGTAACCACGAATTTGACTATGCTATTCCGCGTTTGCGCGAGCTTACGGATATGGCTACCTACAAATATGTATCATCTAACTTTGTAGCATTAGAAAAAGATTCAGACGGCAACGATGCTTCTCATTCTGTATATGATGCTTATGAAATCAAAGAATTAGGCGGCAAAAAGGTTGCTTTCGTTGGTGTTACAACACCTGAATCATTTACAAAATCTACACCTTCTTACTTCAAGAATGAAGAAGGCGAATACATTTACGGCTTCTGCCAGGGCAACGACGGCGCTGACCTTTACGCTAACGTACAGGCTTCTGTAGACGCTGCAATTGCTGAGGGCGCAGAAATCGTTGTAGGTATGGGTCACCTTGGTGACGATGAGGAGAGCAAGCCTTGGACATCTGCTGAGGTTATTGCTAACACAACCGGCATCGATGCATTCCTTGACGGTCACTCACATCACCTTTATACAACTGACGTAGAAAACAAAGACGGCGAGAAAGTTACACTTGCACAGACAGGTACAGCTCTTGCAAACCTCGGTAAACTTATAATCGACGGCGAAGGCACTGTTACAGCTGAAATGATTGACGCAAAAGACTTCCTTGAGGTAGATGAGGATACTCAAAAAGTTGTTGATGAAATCAACGAATCATTGGCGGAGAAACTCAATTCCGTAATTGCAAAGTCAAGATATGACCTCGTTATCAACGATCCCGAATCAAGCAACAGAATTGTAAGATCAGCTGAGACAAACCTCGGCGACCTCTGTGCAGACGCATACAGAGATCTTACAGGCGCTGATATCGCTTTCGTAAACGGCGGCGGCGTTCGTAAAGACATCAAAGCAGGCGACATCACATTCCAGAACGTTATCGACGTTCATCCTTTCGGAAACATGGCTTGCATGATCGAGGTTACAGGTCAGCAGATCGCTGACGCTCTTGAACTCGGCGCAATAGCTTGCCCCGGCGAGAGCGGCGGATTCCTTCAGGTTTCAGGTCTTACTTATACTATCGACACTACAATTGAATCTACAGTTAAGCTCTCTGAGGAGAAAGAGTTTATCGAAGTAGAGGGCGCAAGAAGAGTTAAGGATATTAAAGTAGGCGAAGAAGATTTAGACCTTACTAAGACTTATACACTTGCTTCTCATAACTATATGCTCAAGAACGGCGGCGACGGTTACACAATGTTCAAGGGCAGCAAGATCCTTCTTGACGAGATAAAGATCGACAACGAAGTTCTTATGGATTACATCCAGAAGATAGTTGACGAAGAACATTATTTACCTGACACATATAAGAATCCTTACGGTCTCGGCAGAATCACTATCATCGATGGTAGCGAAGACGGCGACGATTATATCGCAAAGGTTAAACTCAGCGAAGATATCAACTGGGAGAAAGTTTACATCTACGGCTGGGTAGACCAGGGCGCAGAAGTTATGAAAGATGCCGGCAAAGAGTTCCCCGGAATCGAAATGACTAAAGGAGAAGACGGCGTTTACACAGCAGATTTATCAGATTTTTCCACAATTAACAGAGTTATTATTTCTGACGGTAATAACAAAAAGACAGAAGATTTAGTTTTCAGCTTTGGTAGCGTACTCGAAGTTGATAATGATGATCTTTATATCGAACACGTTTGATTGCAGTTCATTGTTCTGATAATTGAATAATTCAAGCCCCTCGGTACTTATTGATCGGGGGGCTTGTTTTTTATATTTGAAGTGCATGGTATAGTTTTATTTTCTTTAAACTGTTGTTTTTTTATGATTTGAGTGATATAATCGTACTCGAGATTTATCCAAAAGGGGATGCCGATGGGAATCAAGTATAGCAAAACAAGCGGCGATAATAATAACAGAAATTCAAATCGGCGTAAAAAATACGACCCGATTTTATTGGTGTGTGTTATTTTGTTTGCAGTATTTGTTGTATATAACGTGATTCTAATGATAAATTCCGGTACAAAGCAGGGCGATTCTCACGCATTTAAAGCCGGAAACGGAATCGAGCCTATATATGATGATTCAGACAGTGAACTTCTTCCCGAGGGTTATAAAACCGTTAAAATGACATTTGACGATTTGTCTGCGGGAGATCTTGTCCTTATAGGACTTGATAATTATTATTCCCGTGATGTAAGCGATTCTTTAGTTGGCATGTATGATTGCATGACTGAATATAACAGTTCAAAAAACGCTGTACAGTGCTATTCTGTATCCGATTCTTCCGTTATAATCAGACCCGAGGTCTGTTCGGCTATGAACGATCTGCTTGTAAACTTTTACAAAAAGACCAATATTTCAAATATTAATATTACAAGCGGATACAGGTCATTTTCACTTCAGCAAAGCCTGTTTGACCGTGAAATAGCAGAAAAAACCGAAGAAGAAGCGATACATTGGGTGGCAAAGCCGGGTTACAGTGAGCATCACTCAGGTTATGCTGTGGATATTAATATCATAGATGATTCGGGCGTTGCCATAGAATATACAGGAGACGGAGAGTATAAATATCTTAATGACTCCGCACCTGACTACGGGTTTGTGGTAAGATATCAAGACAAAAAGAAGAATATAACAGGAATATATTATGAGCCATGGCATTTCAGATATGTTGGGTTGCCTCATTCCAAAATTATGCAGGAAAAGGACCTGTGCTTTGAAGAATATATTGATTATTTAAAAGATTTTTCAGCCAACGGAGAACATCTTAAATACAAACACAAAAACAAGACATACGAGATCTACTACTGCAAAGGCTACAATGTGTATGTCCCCGAAAATCTGAATTATTCAATAAGCGGCAACAACAAAGACGGATTTATAGTAACTGTTGATTACTGATAATGGATTTATTAACATTGCGGTATCTATTTTACAAAAACTCTTGATTTTTTCCACGATTTAATATACAATACTAAACGTGGCTTGTTTGAGCTACGCAGATTATAAATGCGCAGGTATGGCGGAATTGGCAGACGCGTACGGTTCAGGTCCGTATGAAAGCAATTTCATGCAGGTTCAAGTCCTGTTACCTGCACCAAAATTTTATATTTTGAACGAAAATTGGCTTATACTGTAAGGTACAAAAACCTTGCGTTTAAGCTGATTTTTGCTTTATCTATAAATTTTAATCCTTTACAGTATCGTTTAAATTCGTTTCGCGTTGCAGTATTTGTTGCAGTAAATAAAATGCGTAAGGCGGCTTTTTATAATAAAATTTTTTTGAGTGTTGACACACACGGTAGGCCGTGGTAAACTGTAAGCAGCTCAAATGGAAGAAGGGAAAAACTGTGAACAATATAAGAAAAGTCAGAGAAGAAAAACATATAAACCGCGCACAGCTTGCAAAGCTGTCGGGCGTGCCGCTCAGGACGATAGAGGACTGGGAAGCTGGAAAAACAGTCCCGACAAACGCATACCAGCTATTAAAAGTTGCTAAAGTCCTCGGCTGCCGAATCGAAGATTTGATTTGCGCAGCGGATGGAGAAAAGTAAAAAAAATAAGCGCGTTTTTATTTTATGAAAAAATTTCAAAAAAAAGGGTTGACAACCACGGTTGACCGTGGTATACTATAGACACAGTAAAGGAACGGACACCTACTGTAAATAAAAAAAGTGAGGTATTTATTATGAAAAATTTAGTTA
>JAEEGL017067576.1_pt1 | contig 10753 bp, 4 predicted proteins | sample 9134231 | NCBI WGS metagenome assembly JAEEGL01 (sample SAMN16246548, study PRJNA631951) | gut metagenome | biome: gut microbiome; feature: rumen; material: fiber-attached | host: Bos | place: Iran: Karaj | collected 2018-10
CGGAACCACCGTAACCAAAGGGGGGAAGAGTGTATTCTTCAGAGGAACAACCCTGGTGTGCGCTCCGAGCAGTAAGGACAAAATTACCCTCAGCAAAAAAGGCCGTTTCTGGACAAGCACCATATCTTCGGCCAATTTGAAGTCAACCGGTGGAAACCCTGATTTCGTTCAAATGAACACTGACGGAACAAAGGCGGCTGCTCCTACTTACAGCAACGCTGTCAGGCATTCAGGATTCTCCATCCGTCCTGTAAAACCAGAATAAAACAATATGAAAAGAGTCAAATCATTTTTTGCTTTGGCGGTAGCTGCTTTATGCATTTTCGCCGCGTGTAAAGAAGAGCCGGCAACGGTAAAGCCCGGGACAGATGACCCGGACACTCCTGTAGATCCGGTGGATCCGCCCTCGGGGGGATTCGCCGTCACGGCAGCCGTGTCTTCGGAGGATGCCGCTACCCGCAACGCCTTTGCATCGTGGGTGGCGGATGACGAAATCTTCGGTTTCACTTCCGAGGGTACCGCCGTGTCGTTCAAGGTAAAAAGCGTCGATGCCTCCACCAAGAAGGCCACTCTGGAACAGACCACTTCGGTCGAGTTGGCAGAGGGTACGGTAATCCACGCCCTCTACTGTCCGGGAAAGACATCCGCCGACTTCGAGGGGCAGACTATGCCGGTAGATTTTACCGAGCAGAGTGCCGACAAGGTGCCCGTGCTTCTGCTTTCTACGGCAACGGTCGCGAAAAATGGTTTGACTTTCGCCTTTACGAGCCCCGTTTCGATAATCGGTATCAAGGATCCCGTTTTTCCGAAGGCAACCACTGCCGACAGGCTTGTCAACATCACTGTTTCCGGACACGGGATCGTGAGTTCCGGTGTCGTTTCCCTGCAGGACGGCGCACTCGTCTTTACAGGCAATGCACCTGACAAGTTCATTACCAAGACGCTCAATGTGCCCCCGACGGTGAACGGAGACAGTTTCACGATTGACGCTCCTGTCTACATAGTCGTACCTTCAAGCCCGGTATCCAAAATATCCGCCATCGACAACAAGAATAATTTCTTCGTTTATCCCGTCGAGGGAACCGACAGGGTTTCCGGATATTATGAACTCAGCGGGAAGACCTTCCCTGCTTTTGAGAAGCCTCTCCCGGTTTCGACAAAAGTCGTTGCCGGCGGGGTTGTGTGGGCCAAGGCCAATCTGGGCGGAACCGGCGTGACGGATATGGGCGACATCTACAGGTGGTCCGATATCGGTCTGATCTATACGGAGAGGACAGGAACCACTTCCGTAGCATTTGATGCCAACCATCAGGCCGGTTTCAATTCGTATGACGGAGAGTGCTACCTGAGCGGAGGCGCGTACACCAAGTATAACAGGAACGATAACAAAACCGTGCTGGATCCTGTCGATGACATTGTCTGTCTTACCTATCCCGGTACCGGCTGGCGTATGCCCACGGTTGAGGAATTCAACGCCCTGCTGTTTGAGAATACCGATCAGGTTACGTATACGGCAGGTACCGCAAACAATGTGGGCACCACTGTCACCCAGGGCGACAACACCCTGTTCTTCCGGGGGACAACCCAGGTATGTGCGCCGAGCAGTTCCGACAAAACCACGATCGGCAAGAGAGGCCGCTACTGGACAAGTACCATTGAAGCCAAGAATTACAACGATATAGGAGGTAATCCCGACTATATCCAGTTCAACGGTTCCGATGGCAGGAAGGCCGTGGCCCCGGAAGTAGCCACTGCCTACAGGCATTCCGGTTACTCGATCCGCCCGGTAAAACCCGAATAGAATGCGAAGACTCATTGTCGTAATAGTACCGTTGATCCTTCTCTGCGCCCTTTCCCGGGCGCAGACGTTGGATTGCTCGTCGCTCACCGAAGCGGCGCATCCACGGCTCTTCCTGAACGACACTGAGTTCAAGCAACTGAAGAAGAGCGCATTCAAGGGCGGCTATCTCGGGGAGTTGCATAAGATGATGATGGCAACGGCGGAGGAATCGCTTCTGAACGAGACGCCGCTTGAATATCAGAAGGATGCAAGCGGACGCCGCATACTGAAGGTCTCGCGCGATGCCCTTATCCGCATAGTGAGCCTTTCCTATGCCTATCGGATTACCGGGCAGAAGGCTTACCTCAAGGCTGCGGACTGGAACCTGAACACGGTTTGCGATTTCCCTGACTGGAATCCGACACACTTCCTGGACCCTTCGGAAATGGCCTTCGGAGTGGCGATAGGATACGATTGGTTGTACAGAGGCCTGTCGGAAGAAACCCGCTCGAAAGTCCGTACGGCTCTTCGCAGCTTTGCAATGGAAGAGGCCGCTCACGGGATAGGACAGCACGTTTTCGAACGCTCCGGCAACTGGAACCAGGTATGCATCGCCTGTCTTTCCACAGCAGCCGTGGCTACCTACGAATCCAATCCGGAACTGTCCCTGGAAATCCTTCAGCGCGGTATCGCGGGCAACATCCCGGTGGCAAAAGAAATATACGGGCCGGACGGAGCCTTCCCCGAGGGCCCCGGCTACTGGGAATACGGCACCTGTTATCAGGAGTATTTCAACCTCTTGCTGGAAACCACCTTCGGAACCGATTTCGGACTCAGCGCGATTGAGGGTTTCTCCAATACCGGATGGTACAAGGCCTTTACCCGCAGCAGCGCCGGGCACGTGTTCAATTACGGCGACAATTCCGACAAGCTGGGCCCGTCTCCTGGCCTGTGGTATCTTGCCTGGAAGTTCAACTGTCCGGGCATCCTCGTGGATGAACTCCCTCTTCTGGGCACGAAAGAATACCGCAAGGAACGCCGCCTGTTGCTGGCCCTGATCTCCGCCTACAAACTCGGCAAGGTCAAAATCCAGCCCACCGAAAAGAAGATGTTCGTCGCAAAGGGCAGCAATCCCATACTGATCTGCCGCACAGGGTACGACATCAACGATCTCTACCTGGGCTTCAAGGGCGGCCGTGCATCCACCGGGCATACCCATATGGATGCGGGGTCCTTCGTCTTCGATGCCTACGGAACAAGGTGGGTGAACGACTACTATGTGCGCAACTACACCGATATGGAGTTGATCTTCAAGAAGTTGCACCTGACCCCGGAGCAATACGACTACAGCAACGACTCCTACCGCTGGTATCTGTTCGATCACAATAACCGGCAGCACTCCACGCTGACAATCAACGACAGGAACCACAATGCGGACGGCTTTGCCGCCATCACCGACACCGTGAACGTGGCAGGGAAGATGGGCGGCACCGTGGATCTTACCGAAGTATTCGGCGGGGATGTCCGCAAGGCCGTGCGATCCCTGTACATCCGCGACGGCTCCTGGCTGGAAGTGCTCGACGACATCTCCGCGCCCCTGGATAGCTGCGCCCGCGTCCGCTGGACTTTCCTCTGCCCGGTAAAGCCTCAGATAACGGAAGAGGGAATGCTGCTGAAGAACGGCGGCGTCACGATGCAGCTATGCACCGATGCCCCTTCGCCGGAATTCAGGACCTGGTCCGGAAATCCGCTCGACTATGATACTCCGACCTCCTTCGGCGAAGCCAGGATGAAAAAGATGTTCATCTGCGGCTTCGAGTTTGACGTGCCGGCGGGTGAGGAAATAACCGTTACTACAACTTTGAAGAAGAAATGAATAAGTTCCGTTCCATTTTGATTGTGGCGCTGTGTCTCTGCTCCTGCGGGCGGCTGCCGGAAGAATTCTCAGAGACCCGCATCCGGGAGATTGCCGACAGGGTAGCAGCCTGGCAGATAGAGAACTTCGACTCCCTGCCGGACGGCCAGGCCGAAAGCTCGGTGAAAAACCAGCTCCACTGGAGCAACGGCGTGCTCTATGCCGGTATGTTCAAATGGGCGGAACGTTCAGATAATCAGCAGGTTTTCGACTTCCTCAGAGGCATCGGCGACGCCAACGGCTGGCAGTTGTACCCCGGACGGACCATCTATCACGCCGACGACATCTGCGCCGGGCAGACCTGGGTGGATATGGCCGAGCGCTACTGCGATTCGCTGATGATGCAGGCAACCCTGCAGCGTGCGCTTGAGATAGCGGAGAACCCTTCAGACGCTCCTCTGTCGAAGCGCGACAAAATAGGGAAAGACACCCGTTGGTCGTGGTGCGACGCCCTGTTTATGGCACCTCCCGTTTATGCGCATCTATACACACTTACCGGAAACAAGGTGCTGTTGGACTATATGCAGTCCGAATTCAAGGAATGCACCGATACCCTGTACGACAGGGAGGAGCATCTTTACTTCCGCGACTGCATCCGCGCAGAGATGCGCGAGCCAAACGGAGCCAAGGAATTCTGGGGCAGGGGCAACGCCTGGGTGTTTGCCGGCATCGCCAGAATCCTGGACAATCTGCCCTGGGACTTCGAAAACAGGGAATATTACGAGACCATCTTCAAGGAGATGGCGGTTTCCGTCAGGTCTAGCCAGGGGGCGGATGGATCGTGGCGTCCGTCATTGCTGGATCCGGAACACTACGACACCCCGGAAAACAGCAGTTCGGCGCTGTTCTGCTACGGTCTTGCCTGGGGCATCAACAGGGGTCTGCTGAGCCGAAGGGAATATCTGCCAGCGCTCAAAAAGGGCTGGGTGGCGCTCTGCTCCCACGTCAGCGCAGCCGGCAAGCTTGGCTATGTGCAACCCATCGGAGCTTTCCCCAAGGCCGGCATCACGGCGGACAATACTTTTGTCTATGCAGTCGGCGGATTCCTGATGGCCGCGGCCGAAATTCTCGATATGGTTGCCCCCCGCTGCATCGGATCCATCAAACCGAAGGATTCGCACGAGACCAAGAACGACATCTCCATAGACTGCGGCACCCAGGACCGCGGTTATGTGGACTACGAAAGCTACAAGGTCTGGCTGGAGCCTCTGGGGCTGCATAAGGTCCGCCTCCAGGCGGGATGGGCCAAGACAGAAAAGGAAAAGGGCGTATACGACTTCGCCTGGCTCGACAAGGTAATCGACGACGTGGTCGCGCGCGGCCTCACCCCCTGGCTGCAGACCTCCTACGGCAACCCGATCTACGAGGGCGGCGGCACCATCTTCCTCGCGGGCGGCTGGCCTGTTTCGGAGGAAGCGCTCGAGGCCTGGGACAATTGGGTGCGTGCTATGGCGGAGCGCTACAAAGGCAAGGTCCTGGAGTGGGAAATCTGGAACGAACCGGACATCAACAAGGATTTCATCGAAGACGAGACCGGCTTCGTGCTCTTCACAGAGAGGACGATCAAGATACTGAAGGAGGTCGATCCGGACTGCAAGATTGCCGCGTTCGCGTGGGCTTACTGCCTTCCGGACTGCTTCGAAAGATGCCTGCAGCGTCTGCAGGATGACGGTTATCTGAAGCAAATAGACTGGATAACCTACCATTTCTATGTGTACCGTCCTGAAGATATGTATTGGAAGGTCGATGCCTATCAGGCCATACTCGACAAGTTCGATACCCCGACCGTACTGCGCCAGGGCGAGACCGGTGCGCCTTCCCGCGGGCATATGGGCGGAGCTCTTGCAGAATATGACTGGACGGAGGAGTCGCAGGCCAAGTGGACGCTGAGAAGGCTGCTGTGTGACAAGGCGCGCAACATTCCGACAGCGGTATTTGCATTCAGCGACATAACCTACAGCAAGGACGACCATATCAGCCTGAAAAACTATAAGGGCCAGCTGGAGACCAACGACGACAAGACCGTAAAGCGGCCGAAGCGATCTTTCTATGCGGTCCGGAATATGGCATCCGTATGGGATAATATGGGCAGCCCCGTCGATGCTTCGGGAATCAGCGTTTCCGTAGAGGAACCACTCTCCTGCTATGCATTCGACAACGGAAAGTATAAGACGATCGTGCTTTGGAAAGACGCCCGTATCCCCACGGGCTTCTGCAAGACCGTCCCCTGCGGCGTAGAAGCTCCCGGGTTCAACTTCAAAGAGCCGGTAGCCGTGGATGTCAGGACCGGCAAAGTCTATAGGGTAGATGTTTCCGGAGATGCCCTTGCGGAGGTTCCCGTGTATGATTCGCCCGTTATGATAACTGAAAAGAACAATATCACCTTGCAATGACAGTTTCCAGGCACATAGTCTCCCTCTTCGCCACGCTGGTCTGCTCTGCTCATATTGCAGCGGCGGGCGACGTGGTGCGCGATACGCTGGAGCTTACCAAAGGCTTCCACGCGCGTCCGGCGGAACTGCTGGAAGGAAGGCTGTCCGGAGTCCAGATATCGTCTTCCGATGGAAGCGTCAACGGCGATCTGCTGGTGAATATCCGGGGACTGAATTCGCTGCGGTCCGGGGCCCAGCCGCTCTGGATCGTGGATGGAATGTCTACCGTATCCGCTCCTAACCTGAATCCCTACGACATAGAGAGCATCGAGGTGCTGAAGAACGTTTCGGCCACGGCGATCTATGGATTCAAGGGGGCGAACGGAGTGATACTTGTGAACACCAAACGGCAGACGCAGGACGGCCTGAGGACCGAATGGCATTCGAATGCCGTGCTTTCCGTGCCGGAGGCTTCCGGAGAAGGCAGCGCCGCACTGGGCCACAACCATAGCGTCGCGATATCGTCGGTAAACGGGCAGTCGCTTTTCAATCTGTCCGGATACTGGCGCACCGACAACGATGTAGTCAAAGGCAACGGCAACAATTCCGGTCTGGTGAACGTGCTGTACGAGACCCGCACCAATCCGGTGGTATGGTTCAGCACCAACACTATGCTGCAGGTCGGGGGATCGTCTTCCACCACCGGCGATTTCGGGCCCGGAGAACCGGCCTTCCTGCCGAACGACTACGACAACGACGGGGAACTGTGGCGAGCTTTCAATACCACGTCGCTGGCCTTGAACATCAGCACCAACCTCTCGTTCAAGATCAATCTCGGCGTCGATTATCTCAACAATACCACCTACGTCTGGTTCGGCAACGGAACCGCCAGGGGCGCTGCGGTGAACGGTGAGGCCTGCATCAGCGGCTCGTCGATGCTGCGCTACTATGCCAGGCCGCTTGTGAACTGGCATCGCTTTATCGGGAAGAGCCGGGTGGATCTGTCGGCGGGAGCATCGGTAAACGGCGATATCAACAGGCTCAACGTAATGCGCGGAACGGACTTTTTCACCCACGAACTCCGCGCCAGGGGCCTGAACATACACGCCAGCAAAACGGTCATCGACAATCATTCGACAGATTATTTCTCGAACGGACTGTTTGCAACCGCGGCATACTCGTACGATGATTTTGCCGGGGCGGATGCTGTGATACGCGCTGACCGTACCAGAGATTTCGACGACAGGGCGGTGCTGCATTATGCCGTAGGCGCCTATGTGAAGCCGGTAAAAGGAATAAAGATCACGGCCGGTTACGGTATGGGCGGGTTTGAGCAGGTGGCCGATTACGACCAGTTCGGCCAGTTCGTTACGGAAGCCTATCCTGCCGTAGCGGACGACCTTACGTATTATTACAAGGGCCTGAACCGCATCGCGAGCAGGGAGTGGAACCTGGGTGCGGAAGCGACGCTGCTGGGCGGAAGACTGGATCTGGCGGCCTGTTTCTTCAGCAAACACATCGATGACGGCTTCTTCGCATACTGTTTCGGGCGCAAGATGAAAGACAGTTATCTATGGCGCTACAGCAGCCGTACGGATTTCTTCGACACATCCAGTTCCCTGACGACTACCGGCTTGGAGATCGATGCCGATGCGCGGCTTATCGAAAAGGAAAGCCTGCAATGGTCGGCAGGTCTTAATTTCAGCTGGACTGCAAGCGATACGCCCCTTCCGGGCATCCTTGCCGGATTCAATACCGCACTGAAATACAAACAGTTCAGTTTCCAGGCAGTAAGCAACGGCGCGGCCCTTTCCGACGCCGGCTTCTTCAGGCTGGGCAGGGTGGGCGCAGCATACGATCTGCGCAGAATCCGTTTCAGCCTTACCGGGTACGATCTGCTGATACTCGGTTCCGTAAAGGGGGTTTACCCCGGACCCTTCCCCTATGCACGCTCGGTCGTGGCCGGAATATCTGTAACCTTTTAATATGACGGATTATGAATAGTACGTTGAAAAAGGTTATGGTAAATCTTGCGGCACTGATGATGGTCTGTGCTGCAGCCTTCGCGCAGACGCCGGTCCGCGGAACCGTAAAGGATGCCGGCGGAGATCCGGTGCCGGGCGCAGCGGTGATGCTGAAGGGCAGCGCTACGGTTGCCGCGGTCACCGGCGTGGACGGCACATATACCCTGGTCATCCCTGCCGGTGCAAAGAACCCGGTGCTGAACGTCGTATGCCTCGGATTCAAGGAGGTGAATCTGGATGTGGCCGGCCGGGGTGTCATTGACATAGTCCTTCAGGAGGATTCGGAGGAACTGGAAGATGCCGTGGTCATCGGATACGGATCGGCCCGCAAGAGCGATCTTACCGGCGCCGTCACTTCGGTGAAGGTAAGCGAGGACGACAAGGCCAGGACCACATCCCTCGACCAGCTGCTCCAGGGCCGTGCGGCCGGTGTGCAGGTGGTTTCGAACAACGGTGCTCCCGATGCGGGCGTGTCGGTCCGTGTGCGTGGAATGGGGTCGTTCTTCGGCAACAACGAGCCGCTGTACGTAATCGACGGCATCATTATGAATCCCACGGGGATGAATGAAAGCGTGCTGACCCAGGGCGCCGACAACGAAGGGACTGACGAGGCGGTGAACGGCCTGATGGGCCTCAGCCCGCAGGATATCGCCAACATCGAAATACTGAAGGACGCCTCCGCCACGGCCATCTACGGGGCGCTCGGCGCCAACGGCGTAGTGCTGATAACCACCAAGACTGCCGTCAAGGACCGCCCGACCGTAAACTTCTCCTCCGGCGTGGATATCTCACATCGCTACAAGAGGATAGACGTTCTTTCTTTCGATGAGTACATCACTTTCCTTGAGAAGCAGAACGCCGCAGGCATCTCTACCGATGCTCTGCTCGCCTCGATTTACAGCAATCCGGCAGGCAGGACGGGCCTCAAGGTGACACCCCGCGACTGGCAGGACTATGTGTTCCGTACCGCCGTGAGCAACCGCTATCACCTGTCCATCACCGGAAAACCGAAATCCACGGCCTACGCGTTTTCGCTGAACTATGTAGGCCGCGACGGCATCATCAAGAAAACCGGAGTGAACAGCATTTCGATGCGCCTGAACATCGAAAAAAGCCTGTATCGCGGAATGAAGGTAGGCACCAAGAGCAATCTGGCATACATCTATTCCAACCAGACGCAGAGCAGCGGAAAGGCAACCGCGGCGACCTCGCTTATGCGCAGCATCCTGACCTTCAGGCCCTATGAGGCGAAGGATCCGAACGCCGAACTGGACGAAGACGACGACCTGGACGAAGTCGACAGCAATTCCCGCTCCGGACCGGACAAGTGGATGAACGACTATGCCAACACCCGCAAGGAATTCCGGGCGACTCCGAGCATCTACTTCTGGACCAAGGTAGTAGAAGGAATGACCTTCAAATCCACGCTGGGTGCGGACTACCGCGACAGCGAACGGGCGAAGTTCAAGTCGTCCAGGATAAATTCGACTTCGGAGGGCTCCGTCGGCGCCATCGCATCCTACAAGTATCTCACCTGGAACTGGGACAACACCTTCAGCTACAAGTACAACAAGCGCGGACACAACCTCAACACTATGGTCGGATCCGCGTTTACGGAGCAGAATACTTTTGCTCAGACCGTTCAAGGCTGGGGCATCAACCAGTACCGCGGTCTGGTGGAATCGATTTCGACAGCACCCGAAGCGTCGTTTATCTACAGCGAAGGCACGGCCCGCACCCTTTCCTTCTTTGTGCGCGGCATCTACAACTGGCGCGACCGTTACGTGCTCACCGCTACATACCGGGCCGACGGCTCCAGCAAGTTCCAGGGAGCGAACAAATGGGCCGGCTTCCCGTCGCTGGCCTTTGCCTGGCGCCTCAGCGAAGAGCCCTGGTTCAATCCGGCATTCATCTCGCAGGCGAAACTCCGTCTTGGCTGGGGACGCGTGGGCAACCAGGCGATAGCGAATTATCAGACGCTGTCGAATTACGGGGACAGCAAATATGCCGATCACAGCGCAGGGAACACTTCCGGCTATTCCGTAGGGCTGGTGCCTGCAAACATCCCGAATCCGGACCTTAAATGGGAAACAACCGAACAGACCAACCTCGGTCTGGACCTGTCGCTCTGGCACGGTCTGCTGGTGCTGAACGTCGATGCATACAACAAAGTGACCTACGACCTGCTGCAGTCCAAGAGGATTGCGACCTCCTCCGGCTTCACTTCGATGTATGTGAACGAGGGCGTCGTGCGCAACCGAGGACTTGAATTCTCCCTGGAAACGACACCCGTCAAGACCCGGAGCCTGGAGTGGCGCTTGAACGGCAATATCTCCTTCAACCGGAACACCATCCTGGCGATGAACGAGACCGCCGACAGGAGCAAGATCTACCTTGATGCCGACCATCAGGTGGATGCCGTATTCTTCTATGGTGCGAGCGTGGGAAGTTCGAATTATGCCAATTCCGCCGCGAGCATTTTCATCGTCGGCCACCCGATGTGCCTGTTTTACGGTTACAAGACGGATGGAATCGTCCAGACGGGTGAGACCGGCCCCGCTCTTCTTGAGGGCGGCGCCCTGGCCCAGCCCGGCCACATCAAGATGCACGACACCAACGGAAACGGCTACATAGACGATGACGACCGTATGATTATCGGCAA
>JAEEGL013178262.1_pt1 | contig 10752 bp, 18 predicted proteins | sample 9134231 | NCBI WGS metagenome assembly JAEEGL01 (sample SAMN16246548, study PRJNA631951) | gut metagenome | biome: gut microbiome; feature: rumen; material: fiber-attached | host: Bos | place: Iran: Karaj | collected 2018-10
GGCCCTGGTTAGAGGGGTCTAACTCTTTGTCGTATGTCCGACAAAGGACGGGGGTATATGCTTTTGTCCGTGTTGCTTTGCTCGTAGTCTCGGTGATAGGGTATCGGAAAATGTCAGATTTTCTTACTCCATCGATAAACATTAATATTGTAAAAAATCCACTCATTGATTTGATACTATGCCCCTATTATTTAAAGAGTATGAGTCGCAGAATATACCCGCAGAACGGCAAATTTTGCGTTTTAAGCGGTTTAATTAGTTCAATTGATATATTTATCAATTAACACGTTTAAGACGCTTAAAACGTAAATTTGAGCCATTGAGATAAAAGAATAAAAAAATCGGGCTTTTGCCCGACTTATTTAGTATATCCAGTGAAGAACCAAGTTCCGCCACTCTCTGCAAAGCGTCCGCGCTTTGTCTGATATTCTGTGTGGTCGTCTGATTCATACCACTGTGCAAGGATTGTATATTCAGTGCCTTTATAGTTAAGGATTGGTGTAACTGTCGGAGTGCCGTCTATCCATTCGCAACGGTCATATACTTTTACGTCTCTTCTCTTTAGTGTGATAGTCTTCATTGTCTTGTCTCCTCTCTGTCTTGACCGTCTCGCGGTCTGCATTGGTATCTACTTGTCTATTATAATATGCTTTTAACGTATAATTGTCTAATAGATAGAATTGATAATACTATACTATACTATTGATAATATCTATAGTTATATCTATTGACATATCAATCAAATCCGTGATATAATGAAGTGGCGCGCGTTGCACTTTAACACGCTAAAGTGTTAAAGTGCAACAGTCGGCTTTATGTCTGACATATGACATAATACAATAGTCGCGACTTTGTTAATAAATTAACAACAAACTTTGTTAAAAAATTCACAAGGAAAAAACGAACAAATATTCTTTAGGTATGCTAAAAAATTTTGAGTATATTTCATAAAATAATATTTGATAAAATATAACACTATATATTGTGGTTTATCTCATAAAATTCTCTAAAAAACACAATATATTGTGGTTTTATCAGTTTTATACATCCGGTTTTTTACTAAACACGTTTAATAAAAAATTTTTCTGTAAAATCTCTGTATTTTTTCCGTTTTTTTCTGTAAAATTGTCTTGTCAGATAGGATAAGTGAGTCGGCATTCAGCACGCCAATATCTGACAGGGATAACTATAACTTTAGTCAGTAAGGAGTAAGAACAATGGAAAACAAGACAGTAATCAGAACAAGCCTCATCAAAGTCTACAACGAGCATTCTTTTACACATCACTATATAGCAGTATTCATTTATAAGGGAACAGTATACGCTACAATCATCGACAGCGTGCAGATGTTCGGAACTTGCGCAAAGCTCGATAAAGCAAGCCGTGGCGCGGGTTACAGCCTCAGATTCAAACCAAACAACAGCGAGAAACTCGACCTGCTGAGCAACGCTGAAAGAACGATCGTTCTCTGCTCAGCTGAGATGTTCAAACAGCTCGTAGCTGAAAGCGAATACAATAAAGGTGAAGTCATTGAGAAACTCGTAACTGAGTATTTCGGACAGACCTGGGTTAAGGACAACGTACCATTCACTGAAGATGGCGACCTGACAGTGAACGGAATAGCTTATCAGATTAAGTTCGAAAAGGCTACATTCATCAACGAACAGCAGGCGATGAGACTGAACAGAGGCTAAGCCTCTGTTCACTCTCGAGTGAGCTTGTATCGTAAGAAGTACAAGATTGGAGCTTGACAAAGCGAGCTGAAGCTGATATAATAGATACAGATAGAGAGCTAAAGAGCTAAAAGGAAGGAGCTAAAACAATGACGATTAAAGAGTTAAAGAGAATGCTTGCACAGCTTGATGATGACAAAGAAGTAGTAATATTTGACGACAATGGTAATTTTAGAGATATAGAAGAAGTAAGTAATGGTTATAGTTATACTAAAGGAAAAGTAATAGTAATAAATTAAAGGTCGAAAGACCTTTTTTCATTGGTATAAATGTCGCCGTTTCTGCCCGGGCGCCCGCCGTTTCTCCGAGCCTTTTGTAAAAAAATTAACAATTAAAATACAAAGAAAAACAAAATAAACACTTGACAATTCCCTCTTCATTACTTATAATATAGATAGAAAGAAAGAGATAAATAGAAAGAGAGGACAGAACAATGAAGACCAATACAGAACTTGAAAGACTTGAAGATATGCTTTTCCTTCTCGAAATGCAGGACAGATGGACTTCTGAAGACTACAGAAGATATGACGAACTCAACCGCAAGATTAGAGAAATAAAAGGGATTCTTTAACAGAATCCCTTTTATTTCGACCAACACACGAACATATGTACGATGCGCCCGGGCGGTTTCGAACACCCGTTCGACCCGCCGTTTCTTGGGGGATTTTGTTAATAAATTAACAACAAACTAAATACAAAGAAAAACATTAAAAAGGGGTTGACAAATTGCCAAATACAGGTTATAATAAGGTAACAAAAGAAAGAGAGGACAAAGCAATGACAATTTACTTCGATATGGACGGAACAATCGCTAATCTCTATAGCGTAGACAATTGGCTCACTAAACTGATAAATGAAGATGAAAGTCCATACAGAGAAGCAAAGCCACTTGTTAGACTTTCAAGCCTTGCAAGAGTTCTAAACAGACTTCAGCGCAATGGTCATAAACTCGGAATTGTAAGTTGGTTAGCAAAGAACAGTACAAACGAATATGATGAAAAAGTCACAGATGCTAAACTCAATTGGTTAAATACTCATCTAAACAGTGTGAAATTCGATGAAGTACACATCGTACCATATGGAACACCAAAATCAGAAATAGTTAACGATAAAAACGGAATACTCTTCGATGATGAAGAACCAAATAGAACCAATTGGAAAGGTACTGCACACGATGTACACAACATTATAGAAGTTCTGAAAGGGATTAAGTGATTAATCCCTTTATTTTTTAGAAGGCGCGCATTCAACCTAAAAAAATTTCAGTTGAACTTCTGAAAATTATGAGTTGACCGCGCGCCTTCTGAAAAAGTTGTTAAAAAAATCACAAAGTCCGTCCGGTCGCCTAAAATTGTCCGAAAAAGTTCCCAATTTGGTAAGAGTTGTAATTTCTTTCAAAAAAAGTTCCTAATATTAAAGAAAAAAGTTGACTTTTTTTAAAAATTAGGTTATAATTATTATAGAAAAAAGGAAAGGAGAATTAAAATGACTGTTAAGGAACTTAAAGAAATTCTCGAAAATATTGAAGAGGATAAAAAAATTTACATTGCGTGCGCCCACGGATACACTACCAATTTTGTTGTAGAAAATACACTATACCACGTTTATGTAATGGACGAAACAGAAAATGATTCCTAAAACAGAACACACGTTCTGTTTCGCCCGGGCCGCCGTTTGTTAAAAAATTATCAAATAAAATCCCGAAATTTCAACAATTTTTTAAAAAATTCCCAAAAAGAACAGTAATTTTGATAAAAAAATAACTATCTATGATAAAATAGAAAAACTATTGACTTTTTTCCGAAATTCTTTTATAATATAAGTACAGAAAGGAAAGAAAAAGAAAAAAATTCCTTCAATTTTAACTCTATGTAACGAAAGGTAAAGGTACAATTATGACAAGAAGAGAAAGACTTGAAATGGTTATCAATGGAAACATTACTGATGAACTCGTTGAAGAGTGCAAGGTTGAACTTGAGAAACTTAATCAGAAGAACGCAAACAGAATTAACAAGCCAACGGAACATCAGATTGAGAACAAGAAAATTGCGGAAACGATTCTTGGATTCCTTACTAAAGAACCAATGTTCATTGATGAGATTCTTGAGAGACTTGAGGGTGATTTCTCTCGTCAGAGAGTCAGCGGAATTATGACTACCCTTGTAAAAGATGGTAGAGTAGTTTCAGAAGATGCAAAAGTTAAGGGAAAGGGTAAGAGAAAAGTTTACACCCTTGCGTAACTTCCTAAAAAGAATAGACGAAAGTCTATTCTTTTTTTATGAAGAAATCAAACATATGTTCGGTCGGCCCGGGCGGCCGCCTTGTACGGAAATAAGTACAATTTAGGGGTTGACATTCCTCTTCATAGGTGGTATACTTTACTTAGATAAAAGAGAGGAGAACAAAACAATGTTAACAATCGTATACACTACACTGACCGTCATCGCAATCGTCATCAACATTCCAATCGTAGTAAGTGTTATTAAGGAAGAACTTAAAAAATCAAATTTTTAAAAAAATTTGACTTTTTAAAAAAAATATGATATAATAATTATAGAAAATAAAGAAAGGGGATTTTAACAATGGCAGTATCAAGAAAAGTAGAAAGAGAAATTTTAAGAAATGAGTATCTCGATAAAATTATTGAATCTATGGTAAATCTCAATGAAGACGTTTTAAGAGTTAAATCCAATGAAATTGCAATCCCAGTAGTCGGATGTGAGGGAAATGAGGATTTCATCGTTGTAACAGTAAAAGTTCCAACAGGTGCGAATAAAGGACTCGAACCATATGATGGTTATGAACTTGCAGAAGATTACAAAACCAAACTTCTTCTGAATGAGGAAAAGAAGAAAGAAAGAGAAAAGAAAAAGGCACAGAAAATCGCTAAAGATAAAGAAATAAGAGAAAAGAAAAAGGCAATTGCAGAAAAGGGTGAGTAATCATCCTTTTATTGTTTCACGTGAAACAAACACGAACACACGTTCACCGCCCGGGCGCGGGCGCGGAAATACAAAGAAAAACATAAAAGGGGTTGACTTTTTCCTCTTCATTGGTTATAATATAAGTGTAATAAGAAAGGAGAACAAAACAATGAAGAGAGTCATCGCAATGGTAATTACAGTAGTTATTTTCATTATATCACTCAATTTGATAGTTAACGCAGATGTATATAAAAAAGAGAATAAATATGAGAAATTGGGTACAATCGTAGAACTTGACTATGTGAATGATACAGTAAAATTCATTGATAATGAAGGACATTTATGGGTTATCCATAGTGCGCAGAATTGGGTAATACACGACCACATCAAATGTACAATGTCAGACAATGGCACAGAAGGAATTGAAGATGATAAAGTTCTGAACGTAAAAAAAATAAAAAATTTCTAAAAGGGTATTGACAAATACCCTTTTTTCTTTTATAATATAGACAGAAAGAGAGGAAAGATCGATGAAAAGCAAACATTACATTAAAGACAGAGTCGCAAGAGAGAAACTGATAAGAGAAATCGGAATTGGTAAAGAGGTCGCAACTTTCAGAGTCGATAGAAATCACAGAGATGGGGCAGAACTTCACACCATCACATCAAACGGAATTATCATCATCAGAAACGAAAATACTCACAAAATGGTCACAAAATTAATTGCAAGACCAAATCAGATTAGAAGATATTTCCCAAAAGAAACCAAAGAAGTTAAAAATATAATTGAAATCGCGAGAGTACATCAGAGACTTGGATATAACGAAATCTAAAAAGACCGCAAGGTCTTTTTTTAATGGCGCGCCGGCGAACATACGTTCGCATACTGCGCCCGGGCCGTTTTGCGAGTTCGTTAATTAATTAACTAACGAAAAAAATATTTGACAAAATAACACATCTTTGCTATAATATAGTTAGAAAAAGAAAGGAGAAACAATAATGAATATTTATGAACATATCGACTATACACTTCTCAAAGCAACCACTACATATAATGACATTTGGAATCTTTGCGAAAAAGCAATAGAAAAAGGTTGTGCTTCAGCTTGTATTCCATCTCACTTTGTAAAATTTGCTCACAATCTTTTTCCAACACTTACAATTTGTACTGTAGTTGGTTTTCCTCTTGGTAATTCAACAACAGAAACAAAAGTAAGAGAAACAATAAAAGCAATCGAAGATGGTGCAGAAGAAATTGATATGGTTATCAACATCGGTGAAATGAAAAATGGTAACTATTTGTATATCAAGAAAGAAATTGAAGAGATTACAAAAGTTGCTTATAATTGTATTGTAAAAGTAATAATTGAAACTTGTTATCTTACTAATGAAGAAATTGCAATTGCAACAAAAATTGTAGATGAATCTTCCGCAGATTATGTGAAAACTTCTACGGGTTTTGGTAGTCGTGGCGCATCATTTGAAGACATTGCAATTATGAAAGAAGCAATTCATCACAATACAAAAATTAAAGCAAGTGGCGGTATTCGTACTAAAGAAGATATGGAAAAATATATAGAACTTGGTTGTGATAGAATTGGAGCAAGTAGGTTACCATAAGAGTTGTTATGTCAACTCTTTTGGCCCGGGCCGATTGTTAAAAAAATATCAATCTAAAAAAGTGTTGACAATTTTCTAAATTCTTGCTATAATATAATTGTCAAGAGGGGAGAGAGATTAGTAATCACTGCCCAAGAGTGATGAAGGCTATTCTGTAGAGAAAAAAAGTAATAGTTGGGCTAAAAATTTTTTCAAATCCTCTTGACAAAATCAGAGAAATCTGATATAATATAATTGTCAAGGGGAGAATGGCTACCACACAACGATTGCAAGTTTTACCTTATAGGTTTAGTCCCCTATATAAATAGATAGCCTACTTCACATTTATGGGTGGATGAGTGTGAAAAACAAAGAAAAACATAAAAAAGGTATTGACAGATTCACACAAATCTGATACAATATAGATACAGTAAAGAGTCACTAAAGTAAGTAGAAAGGAAACCACTATGACAAAGAGAGAATTTCTGAACGCAGTTATCGCTTCCACAACTGACAACGCTATCGCTGAATTCGCAGTCGCAGAACTTGAGAAACTCGATGCACGCAACGCAAAGAGAAGTTCGTCACCGTCAAAGGTACAGATTGCGAACGAGCCAATCATAAAGGCAATTGGTGAACTCCTCACGGACGAACCAATGCTTGCAAGCGAAATTGCAGAGTCGCTTGGAATCTCAACCTCCAAGGCTTCAGCACTCGTCAAGAAAGTTGAGGGTGTAAAGGTTTCAGAGGTTAAGGTTAAGGGTAAGGGAATCAGAAAGGCATACAGCCTTTAATTCCTTGGGTATAGTGGGCGCCCCAAGTCCCACCCCAATTTTATGAATCATTGTTTTCACCTCCTTTCAAGAGAAGTCGAACGCAAGTTCGACTTTTCTTAAACGTAAAATCGAACATATGTTCGCGGCCGGTCAACTTCGTTAATTAATTAACAAACAAACTTTTTTCTTGCATTTCCTCTTCATTAATGTTATAATTAGGTATCAAAAGAAAGGAGATTTAAAAAATGAATATTGAAAAAGAATTAATTGGTAAAACAATAACTAATGCGATTGTTAATGGTTATGAAGTAGTTTTAATCTTTGACGATAATACAATACTTGATTATGAAGCGTCAGACGGTGGTTACTCTTGCTATGAATTAAGAAAGGTAGAAGAGACAAAATGAAAGAATATCTGTTCTATGATAACGCAAGTGGTGAAATGTTCATTGTCGAAACAGATATGAAAGAAAAGGCATATCTATGTGCGCGTAAGTATTTCGAAGACCCAATCTTTGAGGGCGAAATCTCACATTTTGAAGCCGAAATGTTAGGATATGACACATATTAATTATGTGTCAACTCGCCCGGGCCGCCTTGTGAAAAATTTCACAACCAAAAAACAAAGAAAAACATAATTTAGGGGTTGACTTCCGTAAATAGATTTGCTATAATTACATTGTAATCAAGAAGAAAGGAAACAAAACAATGGAAAAAATACTCATTATAGATACTGAAACGACTAATAATTTGACAGATAGTTTAGTATATGATTGCGGATTTATAGTCGCAGACTACAACGGAACAATTTATAGCAAACATTCATTCGTAAATGCAGACGTTTTTTGCGATAAAGAGTTAATGTCCACTGCATATTTCGCAGAGAAAATTCCGCAGTATTGGACAGAGATTAAAAATGGTTCGAGAACTCTAACTTCTTTCAGAAACATTATGTGGACACTTCGCCACGTTATGAAAGAAAACAACATTACAAAGGTCTACGCATATAATTGCAGATTTGACTATCTCGCACTCTCAACCACACAGAGATATATCACCTCATCCAAGTATAGATATTTCTTTCCATATGCGACTTCGTTTTATGACATACTCGCATATTCAAGAGAAGTTTTGAAAACGGATAAAAATTATCGTCAATTCTGCATTGATAATGGTTATACTACCGCAAGAAATGCAAACAGATACACCGCAGAAATAGTCGCTCGTTATTTCTTTGACAATCAGTTTGTAGAAGAACATACGGCACTTTCTGATAGTGAAATAGAATATAAAATCTTGATGAAGTGTATTAAGTTAGACGGACTTAACTACGATTGTAAAATGTGGTAAATACCACATTTTATTTTTAGGTTCTTTGTTAAAATTTTCACATACTGCGGCCGGTCCATACGAAAACGTTTTCGAAAACGAACCGGCGAACTATTCCGAAAACTAGTTTTTAGGGAATAGTTAGGGGTTTCAGGCGCGCAATCCGTTGAAAAATACACTCTTCAACTATTCCGAAAATTTGCTATATAAGAATAGTTCCATCCGGAGCGAAAACGTTTTCGCCGTTGGCCCGGGCGCCGAGTTAGTCAAGTCAAACTTTCACAAATTTTGTACTAAATTTAGAACTTGCAAATCTCTAAAAAATCAGTATAATTATAATATAAGATAAAGGTTTGAAGTGAAAGGTGGTGTCCTATGGCAGTATCCCGTAAGGTAGAACGTGAGTTAATCAGAACTAACTTCCTCGACAGAGTGTCGCAGTTCCTCTTCGAAGGTGGCGAAGAAGTTTTACGAGTCAAGTCCAACGAGATAGCGATTCCCGTTGTAGGTTGCGAAGGCAACGAGGATTTCATCGTCATCAACTTCAAAGTGCCAACGGGCGCAAATAAGGGTCTCGAACCTTATGACGGTTACGCTCTCGCAATCGACTACGTTCACAATCTCGAAGAGAAGGAACGCAAAGCCGAAGAGCGCAAAGCCGAAAAGGCGCGCAAGATTGCACGAGATGCGGAAATTCGCAAGCGCAAAGCAGAAATTGCGGAGAAGAAGGGTGAATAACCCTTCTTTTTTTATTGTCAACTATCGAACATATGTTCATTTACTAATAACGTTTTATCGTCAAGTCGCGCCCGGTCAAAGTTGGCCCGGGCCGATTGTCAAATTTTTAACAAAGTCAAATTTCTCTTGACATTGCGCGCCCGCTATGGTATAATAAATCGGGGGCAGTAATTTTTCGAACATATGTTTGTTAATAATTTATTAACAATTAGAGACGTCTAACTTTAAACATACGTTCTTTTTATATATATATCCCCCTCCATTATATCACAAATTCTTTGTATTGTCAAGTATTTTCTTCGTTAATTAATTAACTAACGAACATTTGTTCGTCAAATTTTCGAACATTTGTTCGGCCCGTGTCAAATTTTTACGTCTCCGAGGGAGCTGCATCGACGGAGCTGCGCGACGCGCACACAGCTGCGTTTGTCAAATTTCAAAAAGCTGCGAAAGGAGCTGCGTCCACTCAGAGCTGCACACGGAGCTGCGCCGTTAGTTTTCGAGGGAGCTGCGGCTGGAAATTTGACAAAAAATTTCAAATTTTAAAAATTAATTCCCTGAAAATTTGACTTTTTATTTCAAATTGTGATATAATTTTAAAAAAAAGCTTTTTTTGGAGCTGCAAAATTTGATTTTAAAAGTCAAATTCCGATCCGATCCCACCCGTGAAAGAGCAAATCGAAATTTGAAAAAGTTTCAAAATAGCTTTATAATATATATAGAAAGTGAGAGAGAAATAAAAAAGAGCTGCTCCGCTTTCTCGCAGGAAGTAGGAAAGAAAAAATTTGAAAGATTCTGAAATTCCTGCTATAATATATATAGAAAGTGAGAGAGAAAAGTAACTTCTTTCACTAAAGAAAACGTGACTGGCGCCCACTGCCGCAGTGTGGGAGAAAGAAAGGTACAAAATGACTAAGGTTGAAGCTTACAAGGCTGTTATCGCTGGCGAAATCACTGAGGACGTTGTTACTAAGTTTGAGGAGCTGCTTGCGGCGCACGAGAAGGAAACTCTGAAGAGAAGAGAGACTGCGAATAAGAAGAGAGAGGAGAAGCTGGCTGGAGAGCAGGAGCTGGTCAACAGAATCAACGAGATGCTCACGGAAGAGCCGCTGACCGCTTCTGACATCGCTAAGGAGCTGGATGTAACTCCGCAGAAGGCTACTATCCTCGCTAAGAGGTCTGAGGCTACTCAGGTAGAGGTTAAGAGAGACGGTAGAAAGGTTAAGGGCTACGTCAGAGGCTAGTATACGTTATACGTATACGTAAAACGGGTCGAAAAGACCCGTTTTTTTATTATTTTATTATAAAAATTTGACTTTCGGTCGTGGATGTGGCAGCCACATATAATTGCATATAATTGCATATAACCCAATATAATTGCATATAACCCAATATAGCTGCATATTCTACCAATCACTCAAATAGAGCTGAAACTGAAGCTAACCCTACGGAGAGCTGGACAAACCCTACTCTTGCCCTCTAACTGACGTTAGACGTTGTACCTGAAGGCGCAGTAGCATTAACCTTTTTAGCTCAGGGGTTATCATTGAAGGCTACGTATAAGGTAAACGTAGGAGGTTTACGTATACGTTTAACGTAGACGATTGGAAGAGAAAAGAACTTATATATATACGTTGAACGTAGAAGGGAAAC
>JAEEGL013299212.1_pt1 | contig 10752 bp, 5 predicted proteins | sample 9134231 | NCBI WGS metagenome assembly JAEEGL01 (sample SAMN16246548, study PRJNA631951) | gut metagenome | biome: gut microbiome; feature: rumen; material: fiber-attached | host: Bos | place: Iran: Karaj | collected 2018-10
AATTAATCATATTTATTATTTAGTTTATTGTTTTTCTAATAAAAATTGTTCACTATCATCATCATCAGATAAATCTATAAGAGAATTTGATTTAGGAACCAAAGAATTATTATAATTTATATTTGTTTCCATTAAACTTGAACAATATTTTATTGATTTATTTACTGTTTTATTTAATGTATTTTTAGGTAAAAAATAATTATTTAACTTATTAGCTTTTTCTTTATTAATTAAATTTATTAATTTTTCAATAAATTTATCTTTTTTTTTCCTATCTTTTTTTTTATTAAAAATTCTTGATTTGAAATTTTTATTTTTCATTTTAATATTATTATTAAGTGTCTTTTTTAAAAGAATAAAATTTTCATTAATTGAGCTTAAATCTTTTTCAATACAATTTATAAAATGATTTAAACTATCAATATTTAATAAATTTTTTTTAAAATCATTTTCTTCATTATCTATAGTAACTGAATCAGATGAATCTGAATTATTTTTTGAACCTAAAAAAACTATTTGATTTAATTTTTCTGATTCTTCATTATCAGATAAGTAAACAATATTTTCTTTTGAATAAGATTTTTTCATGATTTAATTTGAAAGAAAATGTTTAAGAATTATTTATAGGAGAAAAAATAAAAAATAATAAATTAAGATAAATTTAAAAAATCTATAATTAATATTATAAAAAAAATATTTAAAATAATTATTGTTAAATTTAAATTAAATATTATTTTAATTAATTCTAATCATATATAAATAAATTTAACTTAACATTTTTTTATAATTCATTTCGTGTATATTCATTAAAGCATAATGTATTTTAATTTTTTTATTTTTGAAATAATATACAATAATACCAATTATTATGATCAAAACAAAAAGGATTAAAATAATAATTTGTACAGAAATATAAAAACCATCATATATAAAATAGATTTTATCATAAATTTTTACATCATGAACTTTTGGTCCTGTAATTCCCATTAATCGAATAATATATTTGTCTTTATTTTTTATGTTTATTTTTTTAGGTAATAATAAATCAACATAAGAATTATTTATGCATAGATTTATATCAATGATTCTAGAAATCACATTATTTGAAGAAAAATTATATATTTCAATATCACTTTTAATTAAGTTTTTCATATAAAAATTATCAAAAAAAGTACAAGTTGAATTTAAATATTTTTCATTTTTAAATTTAGTTATTATTAAAGTATATTTAATTTCTTGACAATTAGAAAATAAAGGGAAACTTAATCTAAAATGTGTATTATTTAAAATATAAAAATAAACATTATCATTACATAAAGTATTATAATAATAATTTTCAAAATCACTGTTCATATCATTATATATATAATAAGATAAAAATGCTTCTCCTTTATAAGAAAAATGTTCTCCTGAGCCCATATAATAATTATAATAAGAAGGATAAGAAAAAATTTGTTTATTTCCAAAATTTAAAGTAAAATTATTCGAACAAGGAATTACAAAATATCTTATATTATTATCTTTATAAAATATATATATTTTATCTGAATTGTTTAAATTTTCTAATTTGGTGAATTTATCTCTTTGTAAATTAAGTATTCCTTTATAATTTGAATTAAATTCTATTTTTATATCTCGATTTAAATTTGAAAAATAAAATAAATAATAATAAAATTTATCTTTTGAAAATTCTTTATTTTTACTTAATTTTAATCTTCCAAAATCAAAAATATTACTTATGTCATATTCAGTAAAAGATGATAAAGAATTTATTGATATTTCATCTAAAGTTTTATAACCTGAATCTTTATAAAATAAAATATCATATGATGTATTAAAAGAAATATTAATTAAATTAATCCAATAATTATTAAGGAATGTATTATTAACTTTAAAAATAATAAATTTTTCACTTTCATTTGATTGAAATATATAATTTTCACCTGCATTTTTTATTTGAATTAAATTTTTAGGAATTTCTATTTTAATTCCAAAAGTTGCTTTATTTCCTTTTGAAGTTATTATTAAATTTTCTTTTGAATTTATATTATTAATTTTAATAATTTGGTTTTGCTTTTTAAAATTATATATTTCATTCTTTGAATTTATTGAAATTGAAGTTTCTTTATCAGATAATAACTTTATTATAATTGTTATTAATTCTTCTTTTTTTTCCATTATTTGAAAAGTTAAAGAATTATATTGAGAAAGTTGAAAAAAAGTAAAATTTTGATAATAAATATTATTTCCTTTTTCTTCAATTAAATAATAATTTACTTTATAAATTTCTAAAGAAAGACAATCAGAATAAAATATCCCATAATTATTATTCCCACTATAATAATAATTATCAATCATTTCTTCATAATTATTTAATTCAAATAAATCTTCAAATTTTTCTAAATTTGATTTAAAATATTTAAAAGTAATAAAAGAATAAAAATTAACATTAAATAAAATGTCATTTTCAGAATTTAATATATATATTTTTTCCTTACCACAAGAATTAGTAAAAACATTTTCATTTTTTTTTAAATTAAAAACATTAATTCTTCCATCATTAATAACTTTCATTCCAATTAAAATATCATCTTCATAAGAAGAAGGATTATCATAAATTAAAATAACACTTTGTCCTTCATAATATAACCAATCATCATTACCATCAAATAATTTATATACTTTATTTTTTCCAAAATTATTCTTTTTAATAAAAACTTTACTACCAGGAAATTCAATAAAAAAAGAAATTTTTTCATTTTTATTAGTTAAAAAGAAAAAATTATTATTAAAAATATTAGTTAATTCAGTGAAAAATATTTTAATATCATTTGATATTCCTTTATAAAGATTAGTTTTATTTTCTAATCTAAAAGGAATATCTAATTTTTTTACTCTATAAGTATCCCCATATATTTTAGAAGAAGAATTATCAATATAAAAAATAAATAAATTTATTAATGAAGAATTTGTTAATTTATTATATCTTATTATATTAAAATATTCATTGTATTGTATTATTTTACATTCTGAATCATAATGTTTATCAAAGTTTTCAAAGAGTAATTTTTCTTGGTTTAATTTACATGTTACATTTAATTCTTTATCTATTAATAAATAATAATGTTCATTAAATATTGATAAATCATCAGGCTCATAATCTTCTGAATAATTTAAATAAACATAATTTAAAGAATCCACTGATTCAAAATATAAATTTAAAACCATATTTTTTTTTAATATTTTATATTCTATTGTATTAAAACATGTTTTTAATAAGATTATTATTACAATTTTCTCCAGCATTACTTCACAAAATTAAAATAAATAATTTCTCCATAAATAAATTAAAAACAATAAAAAAAATAAAAAAAATTAAAAACTTTATTTAAAAAAAAATAAATGAGAAATAAAGAAGAAATAAGCAATGAAAATGAAGAAGTAAAAATAAAAGATAATTATTCATCTAAAGTTGTTAAAGACAAATATTCATGTGAATATTTTAAAGCAACAATTCCAATATTACCATTAAATTTAGCAATAATGATATTTTTATGTAATTTATTTTTTCCATCTTTAGGAACATTTTACATGGGTTGTATAGGAAATACTCCAAGAAAAACTCAATTTTTAATTGCAGTTCTTCAACTTGTTACTATTCCTTTTGTTGTTGGAATTATATGGTCTTGGTATTGGGGTTATTTAACTATTGGAAAGTCTTATTCTCCAAGTAAGAAACAAAATTAATTTTTTAATATTTTATTTTCTTTATAAATGGAAATTTATTTTAAGTTTTTTTTTTGATAATAGGGAAATTTATATTATTTTTTTTATTTTTTTTCATATTAATTTTTTTATGATATATTAGGAATAATTGGTTTAATCAAAATAAAAAATTGTAATAATATTTTGGAGAAGAAATTTAATCATTGTAAAAAGTGATTTTTTCATTGAAAAAAAAACAAAAAAAATTTAAAAAATAACATTACATTTAGCACTATTCTAAAATATTAATTTCAATTTTAGAGAAAAAAATAAAATCTATATATAACTTATTATAAAAAAGATTTTTATTTTGTTTATTCAAAATTAATATTTATAAATCATATTATTTTCTCTGTTTTATTGTTTTTAATAAGATAATGAAAAAAAATAACTCATTATACCTTATTTATATACAAATAAATGATTCAAATTATTTATACTTAAGAATCATTAAAATGATTTTTCTTTATTTTTCCTTTTATTTTTTTTAAAATTGGATTTTTTATTTTTTGAAAATTCATTTCTGGAAGATTATTCATACACTCTCTTCCTTTTTCTGCTATTTTATTTAAGGTTAAATTATCTATTTCTATTGAATTTAAATTTTGATTTTTTTTTTCTAAGGAAGAAGACATTTATTATTATTCAATCTCTTTATTATAAATTTCATAGAGACCTAAAAGATTTTTTTTATTTTTTTTTAATTTTTTAATTTTTGAATTTATTCTTTTTTTGTTTCTTTTATTGGAGTTTAATTTTTTATTCCTATGTTATAATATATTAAATTTTATTTTTTTTTGAAAAATTTAAGAAAGTAAAAATATAAAAATTGTTTTTAATTAAAAATAAGAATAAACCTTAATATTTCTATTTATTATACTCTAAAATATAAAAATCGATTTTAAATCTAATTAAAATTCAAATTGACCATTTATTTTTTAATAATATTTTAATATTTTTCTTAATGAAAGATTTTATCTTAAAACACTTTTAATATAAAAAATTCTATTATGTATTTATAAACAGTATATTATACTACATTATATAATTATTGATTTTTGAATCTTACAAAAAGAATAACAAGATACAAAGCAATTTAATAAATATAATAAAAATTAAAAATTTATTTCAGGAATTTCAATTTTTTTATTATTATTTACATCTAAAATTAATTTATTATTATTATTACTAAAAGAATTATTATTATTTTTTCCATAAATAATACTATTAGAAGTAAGTCTTTTCTCTATATTAATTTTAGAAGTCTTAGATTTTTTCATAATAGTATTTTCAAAAGTATTATCAATTTCAATATAATTATCACTGATGTTAGAAGAAAAAATACTTAATTTACTTAAAGTTTTATTTTTATTTTTATTAAATTGGAAAATCCCAGAACATTGATTTCTATTTTCTATTAAATTATCCATAAAACTAGAATCATAATTTTTATTAAGAATTTTTCTTAATAAATGAGTAGAAAGTGAATTATTAAAATTCATTTTAATAGATTCAATCATATAATCAGTTAAAAAACTCATAGAACTAACTAAGAAAATACTAAAATATATTTTAGGACAAGATAAAGAATGAAAAACAACAGCACAAGAATTAAACATAGTTAAATAATTAACAATAACTAAGAAAATAAAATAAAAAATAAAAGAAGTAATCATCATAATTAAAGGAAATAAGAAAATAATATATCTAACACTTAGAAATAAAGTCATATTTACAGAAATAATAATAGAAGTATAAGTTTTAAAAGACATATACCATAAAGTTCCATAATCACCTCTTCTATTAATTTCGCTTCCTAAATCAGAGAAACAAACAATATAAAAAATAAGAAAAGAAGTAATAAAACCTTTAGTTAAAGAAAAAACAAAAGTAATTATATTAAATACAGGATAAATTTCTCTACTTTCTTTATATAAAAGAGGCATAAATTTAAAGACAATATTATTATCTTTTTCCAAAACATCAAAATCACTAATAGCTTGAACACCTAAAGGTAAAGCAGTAAATACTAAATTATAAAGAGTAATAAACCAATCATCAATTATTGTTTGCCCGCTTCCAATACAGAAGAAAGAATAAACAAATTGAACAATAGAAAAGACAAAATTTTTATAAAAGAAATATAAAATCATTTTACTAATTCTAATATTATTCATTCTTCCATGAAAGAATAATAATCTTCTTAAAAATTTAAATTCTCCAATAGAAAAATCACTTGCTTGAACAGCTCTCATTCCTTCTTCACCATATATTCCAATTCCTAAATGAGCTTCCATTATCATTGATACATCATTTCCTCCATCTCCTATTGCTAATGTTATTGCTTTTGGATCATATTGTTTCACTTCTTTTATTACTCTACTCTTTTGAAGAGGAGATACTCTACAACAAATTACAGTTGAAGCTTTTAATGCTATTGATAAAAATAAATTCTTCCTTTTATCGTTTGATAATATTGATGATAATATATTCGATTCTATTATTATTGAAAATGGATTTTTTTCCATGTCTTTTGTTATTGATATATAATTTGAAAGGGAGTTTTTTGATGAAATTGATGAAGAATTGTTTAAATTAGAATTATTTTTATTATTATTATGTTTTAGTAGGTATGTTTTTTTTTTACTTATTGTTTTTTGATTACTATTATTGTTTATTATACTTCCATTTATACTTGGAATAAAGGATAAAGCACTTCCTTCGTTATTGGAATTGTTATTTTGATTGTTTGTTGGATTTTTAGGAAAATTGTTTAATATACTTTTTGATTTATGATTAATATTATTCGAATTTATATTTATATTATTTGTTTTTTTGAAATTTATTGTATTTGAATATACTAACGATGTTATGTTACATTCTTTAATAAAATCATTATATTCTCTAAAAAATTTCCTTATTTCAGGTGTTACATCATATTTACTTCTTTCAGTTTCTCCTTCTGAAACATATACTTTAAATAATTTTTGTTTTGGACTTATTAAATTGCAACTTAATGAAATATTTTCTGCAGTATCAATTTTATCTCCTGTCAAAACCCAAATTTTAATTCCTGCCATTCTTAAATCTTTTATTGTTTCTGGAACTTCATCTTGTAATTTATCTTCTACTATTGTTGCTCCTATTAAAATTAAATTTTGTTCCATTTCATCATATAATTTATCTATTAATTTTGCTTTTTTTGCTAAATTCATTTCACTATTTTTTAATTCTAAATTCCATTTATTATATTCATCTTCTAATATAATTTTATAAGCTATTAATAATGAACGATAACCTTGACAAGATAATTTATCTACTGATTTAATAGTAAAATTAGAATAAATATTATTTTTAGAACTTTTAGACATTCTTTTAATAATTTCACAATCAGCTCCTTTGCAATATAATTTAATAATATTATTATTATCTTTAATAATAATACTCATTCTTTTTCTTTCAGAAGAAAAATTAAGAACATGTAAAACAGAAAAAGTATGAATAGAATGATCAATTCTAATTTCTCTAATTTCATTACTTGATTGTAAAAAGGAATATCCTTGTTCATGTGCAGTTTTTACTAATTCTACATCATCTGGTGATACACCAGAATATTTACATATTTTTGTACATACACATTCATGTGCTATTGATATTCCTGTCCAAAATTCATTTATTATTTCTAACTCCTCTTCATTTATTTTTATATTATTTTTTTCTAACTCTTTTAATTCATCTTCTTTCTTTTGCAATTTTAATAATTCTGTAAAAAACTTGCGAGGAATTTTTACAATTGGAAATTTTTTTTTTTTAATATTTATCTCATTTTTATAAAATATTTCATTAATTATTTTATTACTATTTTCTTTAGAATATTTATCATATTCATAACATTTACCATAAATAATACAATATTTAAATTTTAATTTATTTGCTGTTAATGTTCCTGTTTTATCAGTAAATATATAATTTACATTTCCTAATTCTTCATTAATAGAAACGCTTTTAGCTTTTGCAAATTTATGTCTTATTTGAGAATACATTTCAATATCCCAAGAAATAAAGAATCCTTGAATTACTTTCACTATTTCCATTGTAATAATTAAACTAATTGGAATTAAAGTATTTAACAATAAAAAATAAGTAAAAAAAGTAATAAAACTTTCTAATTTATGAGACCTTTGTAATAAAATGAATTTTTCATAATACAACCTTTTTTGATGATATTTTTCATTATGAAAAATAGAACAAAAACCACATATAAAAATTAATAGAATAAAAATTCCAATTAAATATTTATTCATTTTTTTTTCAATAATAGACATTTTATTTCTTGGTCTTTTAGAATTTAAAATAATTTTATTATTCATTCCAGTGTATAAAACAAATCCAATTATCCAATTAGTATTTTTTAATATACTTCCTTTTAAAAGCATTTGTCTTTCAGAAATAGGAAATTTAATAGAATGAATATAAGTATTATTAATATTATAATTGATAGAAACTCTCCCATCTAATTTATGTAAATTTGAATTAGGAGGATCACATTGACAAAATCCTTCAAAATACATATTATTAAATATTTGAGAATTAAAAGGATTTTCATCATTATTATTTAATAAATTATTAAATAAACCACATAAATTATTATTAGCTATTTTAGGTTTTAAATTTTTTTCCCCATCTAAACTAGAAGTTTCAACATAAGCCATTCCTTCATTTAAATTAGAATCAATTAATATTATATCAGTTGGAATTTGTTTATTTTCATTAATAATAATTAATTCTCCAATATTAAGAGAAGAACTAATTGATTTAGTAAATTTACCATCTCTATAAACTATTATTTCTTCATTATTATTTAATCTATCATATGTTAATCTTGATAAATCTTCTATTAAATCTCTTATCATACTTACACTTAAAACAAATATTAAAGGAAATATTGCAGTTATTGAAGATAAAGGAGATATTAAAGGAATTGATTGAATTATTGCTGTTGCTAAAAAATAGACATTTGGTAATTTAGCAAATTGAATTAATAAACTTTTTGGTATAAATGTTATTATATTATATTTTGTTGTATTTATTGAATTGTTTTTATATTTTAAATTTTGGTTTTTTTTATTGTCATTTATGTAAAATTCTTGGAAAGAATATTTTGTTGATGATGTTTTTTGGGTATTTACTTTATTATATATTTCCTTTTCTTTTGATTGAGAATTATTATTTTCTTCTGTTATATCATTTAATAATATTTCATTATTTTGGTCTTCATTGTTAAATAAATTTAGATTCTTTAAAAGATTTAATGGTTTTTTTTGATTTAAATACGAATAATTTCTATTATATAAAAAGGTATCTATATTGTCTTTCTTTAAAATACAATTTGAAGAGTTTAAATATGATGGTCTTTTTGATTTTTCTAATTTATTATTTTGATTTTGATTTTTTTCATTTAGTGGATTTAATATATTTATATTTTGGGAAATAAGATTATTTTCTTCTTTTTTCTCATTCATTTATTTATTTTTAATTTTAGATTATTTTATTATATTTTATGAAATAAGTATATATAAAATAATAGAGTTGTATTCAATAAATTATTACCTTTTTATAACGAAATTTTATTAAAAAATAATAAAATTAGATTTTGATATTTTTAAAATATTTAAATAAGATTATTTTTTAATTATTTATTAGTTTACTTTATTATAAGAAAATGCATGTTTGAATTTAATTATTCTTTTTCACTGAATTACTTTTATTTTAATTTTAATATTTTAATGACTAAATATTTATTTATGAAAAAATAATTATAAAACTTTATTTTTTTTCTTGAGAAAATTTATTAAAATAATTTTATGATGTTTACCTTAAAAAATAAATAAAAATACTATTTATTTAATATTATTTCACACAATAACTCAAATTATTTTTAATATTTTTATTTTTCATATATTAATTTCCTTCTTCTTGGGGAATTTCATTTTCATTATTTTTATCAATTTTTTTTTTTTCAACTGTTTTTTCAACAGTAATTTCAGTTTTTTCAACAATTTCAATTTCTTTATCATTATTATTATTATTATCATTATTTTCATCATTATTATTTTCAATATTATGTTCAATTTTAATATTCTCATTATCAACATTTTCTACATTATCATTATTATTCTTTTTAACATTCTTTTTATTCATTTCTGAAATTTGTTTAATTCTTTCATCAATTTCATTAAAAGCAGAATTTTTATTTAATTTAATATCTTTACTAATATTATATTGTTTTAACTCACCTTTTAAATTATCCATAAATCTTTGTTTTTGTTTAGGATCTTTTAAATTATAATCTTTATTTTTATTTTCATATGAATTTCCAATAGTTAAATTTTTTTGATTTACACCAATACTATCTAATAAATCATTAATGTTATTCATATTTATTTTATTATTATTACTTTGAATAATAGGACTATTCATTTTCATATTATTTAAAAGTGTATTTGGCTTAGGAGAATTACTTTGATTACCATATAATTCTTTTTGTTTATTACTTATTTTTAATATTTTATTATCTAAAACTTGTAAATTTTTATTTTGATTTGAAAAATCTCTATATAAAGAAAAGAAATAATCATTTGTATTTTTATTATTTGGATTATATGAACTTTTAATAGTATTATAATTATTATTATTATCATTATTATTAAAATTTATTTTATTTTTTATACTTTTTAAACCTTGTGATACTGCATCATTATTTCCTTCATTTAAATCAATATTAAAGTTTTTTTTTTGGTTAATTGGAAAAACAATATTTTTAATATTAAAAATACCATCATTAACATAATTACTTACGAAATCATTATCATAATTAATTTTATTTTTATTTTGGCTTTTAAAATTTATTTTTTTGTTTTTATCTTTTTTATTATTATTACTTAATTCTTTTAAATTATTATTATTATTATTTTCTAATTCTTTAAA
>JAEEGL016269731.1_pt1 | contig 10752 bp, 9 predicted proteins | sample 9134231 | NCBI WGS metagenome assembly JAEEGL01 (sample SAMN16246548, study PRJNA631951) | gut metagenome | biome: gut microbiome; feature: rumen; material: fiber-attached | host: Bos | place: Iran: Karaj | collected 2018-10
CCAACGATATCTTCATCCCGCTCCTTAACCTCTTTGCGGATCATATGCCCGCCAATGAAATGGTGGCATATACCAGGGTCTTCATCGAGGACTCTTCGAGCACTTCGGAGAAGATAGACCTTTTCGAATTCCTGATAGACAGGCTTGGGATCACCGTAGAAGGGTACCCCAAGGTGTTTGCGGAGTTTTACAGAGTCCTTCGCGAATATCACAAGGGCGTTGAGGACTTTACAAAGCAGGAGATCCGCAACGAGATCAATTTCCACAGGATCAACCAGCAGGAGAAAAAGAACGCCGTAAAGGACGGCATAAGCTATCTGGCGGCCATCTACGTATCCATGCACCTTTTCAACCTCAAGGATGATACTCTTGAAGCGCTCAAGACAAATTCCAAGATCGAGAGTTTGAGAGGCCGTAAAGACGGCGTTGGCGCGAACGAGCAGATGAAGAATGTAATGCGGGGGCTTGTTCTTCCGCAGTATATGGAAACAGTCCTTGAATTTATGGATCTTTCGACGCTTTCAAAACGCCTTGACGGCAGGAAGACCATCACCCTCGAGTACGAGGACCGTGTAAACGGATGGTGCTGCGCAAGGTTTATAGTCACGACTGTCGATGATTTCGGCGACCCCACGGAGGTCATCTTTGCGGTGGAGCCCATCGGAGCCCAGAAGAAGCGTGAGGAACAGCTGCGTTTCCTTTCGGAGACAGACCTTCTTACAGGTATAAGAAACCGCGGAAACGGAGAGTCGGTCACCAAAAATATGATGTTCAAGGGTGTTCACGGCATGTTCTGTGTGCTTGACGTCGATCACTTTAAGTCCATCAACGACACCTACGGCCACAGTGCCGGCGACGTAGTCCTGAAATCCATTGCCGAGTGCTTAAAGAAGGCATTCCGTGACAATGACGTGGTTTTCAGGCTAGGCGGAGATGAGTTTGCGGCATACGCCCAGAACATCACAAGCGAAAAGGTTGCCGTAAAGGTAATAAACAGGTTCTTCAAATTCATAGACGAGCTTGTGATACCGGAGATAAAGGACTTCCCGCTGGCTATGAGTGTGGGAGCGGCCTTCTTCAAAGAAAACGATACAACTGATTTTGACACGCTTTATAAGAAAGCGGACTCGGGAACCTACCAGAGTAAGAAACGCGTAGGAAATTCCGTGACATTTGTGGATTAAAAGGTATTAAGGATATGACAACGAAAAAGGACGTGCAGGTTTTTGCCTGACACGTCCTTTTTCATCATCATGAAGGGTGTATATGTATTATGAGAATTATCTGTGTTTGCCAAGGAAGAACAGTGCTAAGGTGCCGGGACCGGAATGAGCTCCGATAACAGGGCCTACGGAGGTGATAAGCTCCGCTTTTTTGCCGCTCTTCTTGAAGATAAGATCCTCGAGGGCCTTAGCGTCCTCAAGGCAGTCGCCGTGGGATATGAAATACCTTCCGGCAGGATCGTCCAAAAGCTCGTCGTATTTTTCGGCAAGAGCGGCGATAGCCTTCTTCCTGCTCCTGACTTTTGTCATTGCGATAAGGTGTCCGTCGTCATCCACGTGCAGGACAGGCTTTATGTCCAGCATCCCGCCGATGAATGCAGCAACTCCGCTGACACGTCCGCCGCGCTTTAAGTATACAAGATCGTCTACGGTAAACCAGTGGTCCAGGTGAGGGATGCAGTCCAATACATAGTTGGCGTTTTCCTTGATATCCGCGCCTTCATTACGCTTGAGAACGGAAAGGTAAAGGATAAGGCCCTGACCTGCAGAAGCGCAGAGGGTATCGATGGCTATTATCTTTCTGTCCGGATATTTGAAACGCATATCCTTGGCTACGGCATCACCGGCATTGACGGTGCTGCTCAGACCCGATGAAAAACCGATGTAAAGGATATCCTTGCCTTCTTTGAGAACAGGCTCGAAAGCCTTAGAGAAAGCAGACATATTTGCTGCAGAGGTCTTAAACACGACGCCTGAACGCATCTGCCTGTAAAACTCTGCGGTATCCATTGTTTCCTGTGTATATTCATCGCCTGTGGCATCGTTCCTGAAAACAAGGTTAACGTAAGATACGTTCCACTCCTTTAACAAAGAGGGCTCGATATCACAGCTTGAGTCGGTAAAAATAACGTAATCGCTCATTGATTCCTTCTTCCTGCAAGATCAGTGTTCTCTTGCGTCTTCTTTTCCAAGATAAAAAACAGCCACTGTATCCGGGCCGACGTGGGAACCGGTTACAGGTTCGTAGCGGACTACTTCCATAACTTCGGGAGCCGCCACTTCTTTCAGCTTTTCCGCTATCTCGTTGGCATCTTCTTCACTTGAGGTATAAGCGATACCCACATATTTGTTGTTTTCCCTGTCCACTACTTCGGCGTATTTTTCGACAAGTGTCTTGATGGCAGCCTTGCGGCCCTTTGCGCGTCCGATCATCACAAGGGTGCCTTCGGGACTTCCCTTTAAGATAGGACGGATGCCGAGCAGGGTGCCGATAAGGGCTTTGGGCGCGGAAACACGGCCGTTCTTTGAAAGGTACATCAGATCCCCGATCATAACGTTCTGATAAACGCAGGGGCGTATCTTTAATAACTCTGCCTCGGTCTCTTCCACGGATCTGCCGGCGTTCCTGCATTCTATCGCTTTTTTGATGAAGAATGCCTGGCCGAGGGATGCCGCAAGAGTATCGAAAAGGACGATCTTTCGGTCGGGAAAGCTTTCGAGAAGCTCCTCCTTAGCCATATTTGCGGAATTGTAAGAACCGCTGATGCCCGATGACATGCTCACAAAAAGAATATCCTGGCCTTTTTCGAGAAAAGGCCTGAAAACATCCACATATTGCGCGGGAGTGACCTGGGAAGTGGACACTTTCGCACCTGATCTTATCGCCCTGTAGTATGTTTCTCCGTCAAAGGTCTCTGTGTCCTTGCAGACATACTCAGTACCGTTGAAGATGTAGGAGAAGTATACGAGGCTGATATCGTTTTCGTTAATATAAGGTGTAGGCAGATTCGATGAAGAATCTGTAATAAGCCTGAATGACATAATAATTACCCCGGTGAAACTAATTTGAAACAGAAAACCGATGTAGTTTTCAAAACTACATTATCACATAATCGTTAACATGTCAATCAGTTTTTTGTGCCACTTGCCTTTAGGCGGCATGAAAACATTCCGGATACACAAAACCTTGATAATTCTGAATTTTTATGATAAAATATGAGAGTGTATGACTATATGTTTTGGGTGATAAAACCCGGAGGTTATTATAATGGCACAGAATCCTGTTGTTACTTTTGAATTTGAAGACGGAAAGCTCGTTAAAGCAGAGCTCTATCCGGAAATAGCGCCTAATACCGTAAACAATTTCATAAGCCTTGTAAGCAAGGGCTTTTACGATGGCCTTATCTTCCACCGCGTGATCGAAAACTTCATGATCCAGGGCGGATGTCCTCTCGGCAACGGCACAGGTGATCCCGGCTATTCCATTCGCGGGGAATTTAAGGACAATGGATTTGAAAACAACTTAAAACACACTGCAGGCGTTCTTTCGATGGCAAGGGCCATGCATCCCGATTCGGCGGGCAGCCAGTTCTTTATCATGCATAAGAACGCTCCCCACCTTGACGGCGGCTATGCTGCCTTCGGAAAAGTTATCGAGGGCATGGATAAAGTAAACGAGATCGCCACCTGCGAAACAGACTTCAGAGATCGTCCAAGAACGGATGTTGTCATGAAAAAGGTAACAGTGGAGACATTCGGGGTCGATTATCCCGAACCGGAGAAATTGGCATGAAATCTAACTCGGGAAAGATCCTGCCCACAGTCCTCATAGTTCTTGCGGTCTTAATAGTCGCAGGGACAGTCGGAGCGATCTTTTATGTGGACTATATCCAGGGGCAGAGGTTCAAGAATACTTCAAGCCGTAATCCCATAGGTGTCTTTACGGGGCTTAAATCTGCGGATGAAGCAACCCTGGACAGACTGGCGGAGTACGACCTTGTGGTCCTGGATCCCGAACAGTTTGCTCAGGCGGATCTGGGACTCCTGAAGATAAGGGATGTAAAGGCTGCGGCCTATATCAACTTGTCGGTTGCGGACAAAACAGCCGATTATTTCAAGGATTCCTACAACGACCTTGTGGTCGGCGCATATAAGGACAGTGAGACGAAGGTCTGGATGAATATCACCGACCATGCCTGGGAGGAGTACATCCTTGCCAAGGTAGGCGAAGTGACCGCAAAGGGCTTTGATGCTTTCTTTGTGGACGGATGCGACATCTATTACTACGCCACCAACGGCGCGGGCGCGGATAAGGTGGATTCCGGTGCCGTCAGGGAGACCATCCTTTCCATCCTTAAGGAAATGAAGAGAAGAAATAAAAAGGTCTACATCAAAAATGCAGACACCTTCATTTCGTACTGCCTTCGCAATAACGAGAGCGTTGCCGCGTTCTTTGACGGTATCTGCCAGGAGAGCGTTTTCACAACGGTCAATGCAGAAACGGGCAAGTTCGAAGAGGCCCTCGGTATCACATATTACGAGGGATATCTGAAGAAGTGCGCGGATGCGGGGCTTTACGTGTCGCTCCTTGAATATTCAAAGGACCCTGGCGTGAAAGCGAAGATCAGGACCTTCTGCGAGACGAACGGGTATGATCACTATATTTCTGAAAGTGCGGATTTGGATTGATCATGGCAAGAGAACATAAAAAGATCATTTTTACATTCAATTCCCCGGTGATCCTTACGTTTTCGGCACTCTGTGTGGCTGTGCTGATACTGGGGATACTCACGAACGGCGTGAGTACAAGGCTGTTATTCTGCGAGTACAGGTCGTCCCTGCTGGATCCCCTGACCTATGTCAGGTTTTTCGGACATGTGCTGGGACACGCGGGATGGGATCATCTTATCGGCAACCTTATGCTGATCCTTATCGTCGGACCAATGCTTGAAGAGAAGTACGGTTCCAAAAACATAATAGTATTGATGGTTTCCACCGCCCTTGCAACGGGCATCGTGAACTTTATACTGTTCCCGAAGACCGGTCTGTACGGGGCAAGCGGCATCGCCTTTGCGCTTATCCTGCTTTCGTCTTTTGCAAGCATAAACGCGGGCGAGATACCCATCACCTTCATCATCGTAGCTGTTCTTTACATAGGACAGCAGGTATATCAGGGAGTATTTCTACAGGATAACATCTCAAACCTGTCACATATCATCGGCGGATTGATCGGGTCTGTTCTGGGATTCTTAATGAATTCAAAGCGCAGACGTTAACACTTAGACTCGGAGATCGGGAATGGAAAGAGACAAAAGAGCTTATATCCACATATGTCTGCTTATTGTCGGCGTAATTGCGATCATGCTTTTGGTCCACGTGACCATTCTCGCGAGCAATAACGTCAAAAAGGCCAATGAATATGCGGACATCACCATAAAACATATCCAGGAATATCTAGCTGAGCAAAGGGAGACTGAAGGCAAGATAATTGATCTTATCCAGAGAAACTACCTTTCCTCCGTCGAAACTATGGCACTTGTCCTGGACAACCTCTCCCGTATATGGGATATGACCGGAGAACTGCAGAAACTGGCTTCAAAGGCTATGGCGGATGAAGTGAACATTCTGAACCCGGAAGGCGTGATCCTCTACTCTTCCAGAGAAGAAAACGTAGGCTTTGATTTCAGAAAAGAGGCTCCGGGGTATATTGACCGTATCCTTTCAGCAGGCAGCGGCAGTGAGTTTGAAACCATAACCAAAAACAGTCCTTCGGGAGTTGAGATGATGTATGCAACGTGCTGGGATGCGGACGGGCAGCACCTGGTTCAGCTGGGTATCAACAGAAAAAGGTACGATTCAACCCTTGATGCGGTCGGTATCGCGCAGCTCATCCGCGGACTTGTGCTTGGGGATGGCACCAGGGTCTATGTGGCTTCTTCGGGATCGTATTTTATAGTCGGTTCTTCAGACGGGAAATTTATCGGATCCAGGATATCGGAGACCGGAGTAGGTGTGAACAGCGTGGCAAAATACAACACGTACTTTTTCTCGGCTGTTGTTACAGGCGAGAAGTGCTATTGTGCTGCAGCCGAAAACCAGGATTATTATATCCTGGTGGCACAGTCAAAGGTCGCTGTTAACGGCAATGTACTGGATTCTACGGGCATTATGTTCATATATCTGGTGTTTGCGGGACTGTGCATCGCCATCCTGTTAAAGAGGATGACCAAAAAGCTCATGGCCGAGGAGGAGCGCGCAAATCGCGATAAGATGACGGGCTTCCTCAACAGGCGCGCTTACGAGAACCAGATGGCATCTTATCTGAGCGTGCCTTCAAACCCGGGTTTCACTTTTGCCACTTTTGACCTGAACGGCCTTAAAAATACCAACGATTCGAAAGGACATGATGCCGGAGATGAACTGATCCGCGGAGGAGCGGAATGTATCATGAACGCCTTTGGCCAGTACGGAAAGCTGTACAGGACCGGCGGAGACGAGTTTGCGGCGATCCTTGACATAAGCCCCGAAACACTTGAGGACAGGAAGAAGCATTTCGAGAAACTTACGTCGGAGTGGAAGGGACAGAAGGTAATGCGGCTTGCGGTCTCTGCAGGTTATGTAACCAGGTCCGAGTTCCCGGACAAAACCGTGAGAGAAATGGAAAAGATGGCCGACGAGCGCATGTACAGGGACAAAGACAGGTTCTACCTCGAGTCGGGGCAGGACAGACGAAGACCAAGATAATGCGGGAGCGCCCCGTGGCGCTTTCCGGAATTGAACAGTCCGCAGGGGCGTATGCTTATCGGTTTTACGGCTCACGGACTGTTTTTCACGATATAGACGCTGTTTTTTCACGATATGAACGATTTTTCTTCACAAAATGGATACACTTTTGCATTATCTTTAGTGCATAAAAACGAAAGCCAAGTCCGGAGGGAAAATGATGAGAAGCAAAGATATTTTGATACTTGGCGGCGGTGTTGCGGGCCTTTCCGCCGGGATCTATGCGTTGAAAAAAGGGTATAACGTAACGATAGCCGAGCAGCATAATATAGCGGGCGGAAACCTTACCGGCTGGAACAGGAACGGTTTCCACATAGATAACTGCATCCACTGGCTGACGGGGACAAATCCCAACTCCGGCCTGTACAAGATGTGGGAAGAGCTCGGAGCCCTGGGTGACGGCATAAAGGTCGTTAAGAACGAGGCTCTCTACAAATACGAAAAGGACGGGAATTCCGTATCTCTTTGGCGCTCTGTGGATAAGACCGCAAAAGAAATGATGGCCCTTTCGCCGGAGGATACCCGCAGGATAAAGAAATTCAGGCGTTATGTAAAAAACATAATGTTCATAAACGGAATAGGCGGGAAAAAGCACGACAAGTCCGGAAACATATTCAACAAGATAGCGGCCCTTACTTCCATACTGTATTTCAACAGGATGTCGGTGGTGGAATACGGCGAAAAGTTCCGGCATCCGCTGCTTAAAGAGTTTTTCTCCGCGCTAATGGGACCGGATTTCTCCATGGCGGCTTTTGCCTACGTTGCCGCAACCTACTGCGGTCACAACGGAGACCTTCCGGAAGGCGGCTCCATCGCCATGGCAGAGCATATGATCGAGCGTTTCAAGAGTCTTGGCGGAAACCTGCTCACCAGAAAAAAGGCCGAAAAGATCAATGTGGAGGACCACAAGGCAACTTCCGTTACTTTTTCGGACGGTGAGACCATCAAAGCGGACAAGATAATCGTAACCTTCGATCCGAAGATGATATTCGGAAAGCTGCTTGATATAAAGCTTCCGAAGCCTTTTAAGAAAATATACGGCTCCAAGGCGTTTAAGCGTTTTTCCTCTATCCATGCGGCTTTTTCCGTGGATGCAAAGGATGTGTCTTTTAAGGGTACCCTTGTGGTGGATATCCCTGAGGATCTTCAGCCCGTGCTTAAGGCAAAAAGCTGTATAATCCGGGAGTTTTCCCACGAAAAAAAGTATTCGCCTGAGGGAAAGAATGTTATCCAGACCATGATCTATATGGATGAAGACAATTCCAAGGGCCTTGTGGCGCTGGCCAAGAACAGGGCGGCTTACAAGACCGAGAAAGAACAGCTCAAAGCTGCACAGCAGGAATTGATAGAGCGTCAGATCCCGGCTCTTGCGGGCAAACTCAAAGAACTGGATTCCTGGACTCCCGCAAGTTACGCGCGTTACGTGGGTTCCGAGATCGGTTCCTTTATGTCCTTCATCATGCCTGCCAAGAAACCGCCGGTTTCCATAGGCAGCAGGGTAAAGGAGATCAAGAACCTGTTCCTTGCAACGCAATGGCAGACCTCTCCCGGCGGCCTTCCCATGGCTGCCGCAGCTGGGAAAAAGGCAGTAGAGACTATAGAAAAAGCGGACCGAAAAGTAAAGTAAGGGCAACAGTGTTTTAACTTAGCTCTTACGCAGAACGGAGGCGTTATGAAGATACTTTTTGCATCTCCCGACAGGGATCTGCTTTCTGCATACGGAATTCTTTTGAGTGATAAAGATAATGAGGTTGAAAAGGCCTTTGACGGAACTTTTGTTCTTTCAAAGATTGAGGACGGAAAACCGGACCTTATGATCTTAAGCTCTGATGTTCCGCGTGTGGACAGCGTTAAAATACAGCAACTTTGCAAGAGCAGGCAGATACCGGTCATTTTGCTGCTGGATCGGAAACCGAGATCGCCGGAAACAGTGGAAAACGCATCGGAATACCTGATAATGCCCTTCTCACCGAGAGAATTGAACGGGGCTATCAAAAAAGTAATGAGTAAGGAGAGCGGCAGAGCATGAAGAAAGCGAGAAGAAAATTTGTTTTTTACGCAGTGCTTGCGGTATTTGCTTCCCTTGTGATACTGCTTGGCGCCATAAATATGCTGACCTTTACCATGGCAGCGGAGGACGCGGACAAGCTTACGGAAATGATCAGCAACAACATAGCCGGCAACGGCAACCAGGCAAACCGGGGGGGTTCTTTAGAACGTGAATGGCCCTTTGGAAAACAGGGCTTTGGCCCCATGGGTCCTGATGCACCGGATGCCGTCAATTCCCTTCGCTATTTCACCATAGCGCTTGACAAGGAAGGAAACGCAACGGTACTGAATTACAAGATATCCGCTGTTGAGCAGGAAGAAGCCATTGCCTGGGCAAAGACTCTGAAAAAAGAGTCCACCGGCTGGACAAGAGGCACCTACAGGTACAGAGTCATAAAGCGCGACGGAGTTTCCTATGTGACTGTTATCGATCAGGGCAGGGAAGTGCTGGCGGCATACAGGATTCTTATATTCTCGGTCTGCGGAACGGTGCTTGGAACGGTGCTCAGTTTCATTATCCTGAGACTTGTGAGCAAAAGGCTTTTTGCTCCGCTTGAAGAGGCCGACAGAAAACAGAAGAAGTTCATCGCTGCTGCGGAGCAGGAGTTTAAGCTTCCCCTCACGGTGATGAACGCCGACATAGAGATAATTGAGCGTGAAAACGGCTCCACAGAGCAGTCCAGATCCATCCATCGCCAGATAAACAAGATGACGACGCTTGTCAAGAATGTGGGAGACCTAAACGTTTTTGAAGAGGACAGGCCCGGGGATCTTGAGTTTGCCATAAGCGAAACCCTTAAGGCAGCGGTGGAGAACAGCAAGGGACGGCTGCTCCAGGCGGGGATCGCCATAGAAACAGATATAGAAGATGCACGGTTCAAGGGTAATCCTGAGGCCTTTGAAAAGGCTTTTGGAGAGCTGATGGAGAATATCCTTAAATACGCGGATTCGAAGGCCGTTATCACACTGAGATCGTCAAACGGCAGGATAAAGATCGGTTTTTGCAATGATACCGGACTAAAAGACGGTGAATATGATCAGGTATTTGACCGTTTTGTGACCCTTGAAAACGCGCTTGAAGGAAGTGCTGGCCTTGGTCTTGCTTCCGTTAAGAGCGCTGTGGACAGGCACAATGGCAGGATCCATGCGAAGGTTGAGAACAACATGTTTGTGCTCGGCATCGATCTGTAAGGGGGTGCTCGTATGTATCAATCCCCTACGGCGCCAACCACAACGAATAAGGACAATCCTATTCTTGCCATGAAGCGCTACGAACTGAAATATGTGCTGGACGCCAAGGGTGTTGCTTACATCCGGGAGGCGTTAAAAGGCCATATGGAGGTGGACCAGTTCGGCAAAACGTCCATCGCATCCCTTTATTATGATACACCAAGCTACAGGCTTATAAGAGAATCCGTGGAAAAGCCTGAGTTCAAAGAAAAGATAAGGCTCCGTTCCTACGGGCTTGCAACAGATGAATCACCGGTGTTTCTGGAACTTAAGCGAAAAGCCTACGGCATAGTGTACAAACGAAGGGTAAAAAGTACTATCCCCCTGGTCAACAAGTTTTTTGAAGGCGAAGGAGATATTTGTTCCGGCGGCCAGATAAACAACGAGATAAAGACCTTCAGGGACTATTACAAAACGCTTGTTCCCTCCTGCCTGATAATCTACGACAGGACAGCGTATTATGAACCCGGCGGAGACCTTCGGCTTACTATTGACGAGGATCCGCGGTACAGGATGGAACACCTGGATCTTACTACTTCCATGGATGGGATCTCGCTTTTGCCCGAGGGCGGAGCGATCCTTGAGATAAAAGTGCAGGAGGCAATGCCCCTGTGGCTTACGGATATCCTCTCGAAGGGGACTATCTACAAAGGCAGTTTTTCCAAGTACGGAGAAGCCTACAGACAAC